>Ga0074197_1000546_pt1 | contig 44190 bp, 42 predicted proteins | sample EPASupsiteSAE305_FD_64526 | JGI IMG/M metagenome (GOLD analysis project Ga0074197, IMG submission 64526) | Bioremediated contaminated groundwater microbial communities from EPA Superfund site, New Mexico - SAE3-05 reassembly with SPADES | ecosystem: Environmental > Aquatic > Deep subsurface >...
CGATCACCGGCCAGGACAGCTGCACCGGCAGCCGCACGGTCTTGAAAACCGGTTCACCGCCGCCGGGGAGGAAGTGCGGCGTGGGACTCATTTCCCAGGGAATGGGGATATGGAGTTCTTGAAAACTCAGGCCATAACAGACCAGCCCGGCAAAGCCGACCCCGACCATCCCGGCCAGGAGGCAAAGCACCAATGATTCGCCCAGGAGTTGGGCATTGATATTGGCATTGGTCCAACCCAGGCACTTGAGCACGCCGATCTCCCTTGCCCGTTCCTGGATGCCACCGGCAATGGTCTTGAACACCATCAAGAAAGCCACGACCATGACAATCAAGGAAGTAGTTGATGCAAACTTGTCGGAAAGGGCAAAAAGGTTGCCCAACTGGCGGAGAAAGGAGGCTGGTGTCGCCACTGAAGCTTTGTCGCCGAGAGCAGTCTTCAGTGCCACCGCCAGATCGGGAATCGCCGCTTGATCGGCCCTCATGAACACCAGGTTGACATCTCCCATGGCAAAGGGCGAGACACTTTGGACCTGAGGAGAGGCCACAGCCAGCGCCTGCGCCTCCGAGAGTGGCAGATAGACATGAGCCAGGGCGATTTTTGAGGCCCGCGAACCATCGACCAGCCCGACCACCGGATAGGGTGTATCCAGGATGGTCACCGTATCGCCAACCTCGATCTGCTTTTCCTTGGCATAGGTGCTCTCGACCAGGGCTTGTCGGTCCTCTCCCTCCAGGAACCGGCCCTTGAGCACGAAATTGCGCAGCTTGCCAGGTCCCAAAGCATTGGCGGGATCAACGCCCATCACCATGGTGAATTGTTCCTGATCGAACACCCACAGCAACAGCGCCTGTCCGGTGGTGCGGACACCGGGCATCCGGCGGATCTGTTCCACCTCGTGCTTGCGGATGGTCACCGCCGAACAGGGAAACACTGCTCCCTGGAGATCCCGGGGGACATCTCCGGAACGTTGAATGGTGATGTCGGCGCCGATCTCGGCAAGCGGTACTCGGGCAGCTTGCCGATAGGCTCCGGCCAGAGCCTGAAGGACGACCAGAAGGGCAATACCCACGGCCAGGCCGAGGATGGCGGTCAGATGCCGCCTTCTGCGAAGGGTTAGCTCCCGCCATACATACGAAAATCGCATTGTCGCCCGGTCTCCTGATTATTCGTTGGCGTGTGCGTTCCGAGGAATGAAGTTCTGACGCAGAGCCTGAAAAAAGACATTCCGTTGCTCTGGTTTCAGCATCTGCTTCATTTTCAAGATGTGCTCGAATACGTGTTGTTGGAGGGTGGATTGGAGGGATTGCATCTCTTTTCTCAGTAGATTGACTTGGTCCATATCGACTGGGTCCTGCTCCATCATGGCGATCATGAGATTGCGTTTTTGATGGATTTCGCCCGACAGCTTGCCGATATGTTCATGAAAATCTCGCGCCAGAGGCGTAATTTCAGCTTGCTGCTCTGGAGTGAGACCAAGGAGTGTATATAAATGCGTATCGTTTGAAGAAAATGGACATTTCTGGGGGCTGTCAGTCTTTTTTGTTTGCACAAAGCGGAGTCCAAACATGGTGGCGACCCCAATATTCATGGCCAGAGAGAGCACGAGAACGGAAATCCATATTTTGCCTTTCATTGTTTCACCTGTGGAGCATAACTCACCAAGACAAGATACCCCTCGGCGAGTGAACCCCTCGGGATTGGCGCGAACACATCCATTGCTGCAAGGGTTGTAGCTTGTTCCTGGGGTGTAGCTGATATTAAAGTATCTTCCATAACCGTTCTCCCCATCCATCCCCCGATGAAGAGCCCGAAGACCACCATAACTGCCATGGTGGCTGGCGCGGGAAACATGGAAGAGAAAACGTGCATCCAATTGAGAAATCCAGGACCGGATTCCTCTGTAATTTTCGACATCACCGCTTGCGTAAAATTCGACCTCGGCCGGGGCGGAATGCCATCCTCAAGATCCAGCCAGAGGCGACGTAAATCGGTTATAGCCTGTTGGCAGGCAGAGCAATTTGCGAGATGCGCTTCAATTTCAGAGCGCCATGCTGGTGAGACTTCTCCATCCTCAAAAGCTGAGAGTTTCGTGCGCACTACCGTGCAATCCGTTACCAGGGGGGATGACTTGCCCATAAGCTTTTCTCCGTGTGCCAAAGCCAAATGTGCACCTTCTTATTTGATTAAACGCACGAGAACTGGAAAACCTGCGGTTATTTTTTTGGAGGGACCAATTTTTTTTGAAGCTGGGCCTTTGCCCGGACCAGCAAGGCATCTACCGCTGAGACGGAACAACCAATGACAGCGGATATCTCCTGGTACGATAATTCTTCATATCGCCGGAGAAGCAAGGCAAGACGTTGATTAGGCGGCAAGGATTCGATAGCGTCGAGAACCAGACGGCTCTGCTCGGCATGAATGACCGCATCTTCGGGCGAAGGGGTATGGGCGGGGAACTCCGGAGCACCGCTATTGCCGGATATCCAGAACGAACCGATTAAGCTGATATGACGCCGCCACAACGATTGTGACTCGCGTTTGCACACGTTGACTGTAAGGATGTACAACCAGGTCGTGAATTGGGAGGTGGGCTTATACTTCTTAGAAAAACGCCATATCCGTAAAAACACCTCTTGAGCGAGGTCGTTGGCTTCTTCTTCTTTTCCAAAAAATCTATAAATAAAGCGGAAGACAGTGTCTTGGTGGCGGTTGACTAAACAGGAAAAAGCGAATTTATCTCCTTCTCCCACGAGCAGCATGAGGTCTTCACTGGCTAAAGATGTGTAATCGCGATTCACGATATGCTGGGGGGTGCGACAACAATCCAAAACGCCATGAATGTATTTTGTACTACCATAACTTTTGCTCCTTTTTACCGGGAAAGCGCTTCGAACCCAGAAATAATATCAAGCAGTTCTCCGGTGATAGCATTTTGTCTACTCTGCCGGTATTCCATGGTCAAGTTTTCTGAAACTTCTTCTATTTTTTTAACAGCAGCATGCATTGCCGCCAGACGACTGGCGTTCTCTCCAGCCATGGAAAGGGCTATTGACCTGAAAATATTGACGTAAATATATTCCCGCACTAAAGCCTGCACCATTTGCTCATGGGAAACAGTGTACATTGGTATCGATCGTGACGGCCATTCTCGGGTAGCGGCACGAACATCATCAAAAAGAACAGGGAGCAATTGGACCTTTTCCTGGGAATAAGTCGTGGAAGTTGAGGGTTTGTTAAATAGAAGCAAGACTTCCTCAACATCTTTTGCCTCTTTTATTTGCTCGATTTCCAGTAGCAACCGCTGCACCAAGGGATTGATGCCGGCAAGGGAGGAGGGCAAGGGAAAAGAAGCTGCTATTTTCCTCTGATACTTGTTCAGGCCGGTTGCAATCTGCCCGCCGACGGTGATCAGATAGCTACCGATACCCTGCCTCTCCAGATTGATCACACTCAGGGCATACTGGATTATTTCTTCATTGAACTGGCCCGCAAATCCGTAATCGGTTCCGATGACAACGGCGAGGAGTGGACCTTTCTTGCGAGGAGATTGTTTGTGCGTGCTCTTCGCTCCATTTCGCCTGAGAACAATCTGAAGTCCCAGTTCAACAGTATGATGATAGTCCTTCAGGGACTCAACGGCCCGTTCGTATTGACGCAAATTGGCGGCCGCCATGGCCTTCATGGTCCGCACAATGGATTGCAGGTCTTCGACGCTCTTTATTTTGCGAACCAGACTCTCCAACGTGGCCACGTCGTCACTCCCTAACCGTTTTCACAACTCGCTGGAGGCTCTCCGCCAAGAGTTGCATATCGTCCTCGCTCAGTTTTTCTCCACTGAGAATCTGTTGTTCCAAAGTGGGCAGGTCATGCAAAACGACCTGTTGCAGGCGCTCTTCCACATCAGCAATTTCCTGGATCTCAAAACTGTCCAAATATCCACGGGTGGCGGCCATCAGGATGATGATCTGTTCCGTCGTTGTGAGCGGCTTGTATTGCGGCTGCTTGAGGACCTCTCTAATCCGTCGGCCCCGTTCAATGGTTTTCAGCGTCTCATGATCCAGTCGTGTACTGAAACGGGCAAAGCTCTCCAGTTCTTCAAATTGGGAATAGGCCAGCCGCAAATCACCGGTAATCATTCGATAGGCCGGCAATTGGGTTTTGCCGCCGACCCGGGAAACAGATTTGCCAATATCGACCGCAGGGAGATTCCCTTTTTGAAAAAAATCAGGGGAGAGGTAGATCTGGCCATCGGTGATCGAGATGAGATTGGTGGGAATATAATCCGCCATATTCTGCGCCTGCGTTTCCAGGATGGGCATGGCTGTCAGGGAGCCGCCGCCCAATTCGGGACGCAGATGGGTGGAGCGTTCCAGCAGTCTCGAATGAATATAGAAGATGTCCCCTGGATAAGCTTCACGGCCTGGGGGGCGTCTCAACAGGAGGGAAAGTTCACGGTAGGCGCGGGCATGGCGGGTCAGGTCATCATAGACGATGAGGACATCGCGGCCTTGCCGCATGAAATATTCGGCGATACTTGTTGCGGCATAGGGAGCGATGAATTGCAGGCCTGGAGATTCGTCACCACCAGCAACCAGCACGATACTGTGCTCCATGGCGCCATGGCGTCGCAGGGCAGCGATCAGTTGGGCAACGGCTGCACCCCGCTGGCCGATGGCGCAGTACACGCACACTACATTCTTGCCCCGCTGATTGATGATGGTGTCCAGGGCAATGGCGGTTTTACCTGTCTGCCGGTCGCCCAGGATCAACTCCCGCTGCCCCTTGCCGATGGGAACCAGGGCATCGATCACCTTGAATCCCGTTTCCAGCGGTGTGACCACCGGCGCCCGATCCATGATAGACGGCGAATCCTGTTCAACGGGATGGCGCTCGGTGGCAAGAATGCCCCCTGCGCCGTCCAAGGGTTCCCCCGTGGCGCTCATAACGCGCCCCAGCAAGCCGTCGCCTACGGGAATATCGACCACCCGACCGGTGCCGTAGACCTTGGAGCCCGCTGCAATGTTTGCATACTCTCCTAAGACGATGACGCCAATTTCTCGCGGATCGATATTGAAAGCGATTCCATGGACACCACCTTGAAACACCAGCAACTCTTGCGATTTGACACAGGGGAGTCCTTCCACCCTGGCAATGCCGCTGCCCACATACACCACATAGCCGACCTCCGTGGCCCGCAAGTCGGCCTTTTTTTCCTGCGCAAGCGCCTCAAAGGTCCGGGACATGTCGTGCAGAATGGTTTTAATCATGCCCTGGCTCCGGAGGCGGGAAAACCTTCTCTATATATCGTTGCAGAGATTGCTCAAGGTCATGCATGTACTCCTCGATACTCCAACCAAAATGATAGCCGCCGGCATCGAGTTCAATGCCGGCCATTAATCGATCGGAAACCACAAACTCTATCGGGTTTGTTATCTGCAATGCATGCAGAACCACCTCGGCAAGCTGCTCTTTTTGCGTGTTCTCCAGTTTGAAGGAACTGTACACCCGTACTGGTGCGGCATCACGTTCGGTTCCCGCCCGAATTTGCTGGCGCTGTTCCTGCGATACGTCGTGCAGCTTTTTCATGAACACCGCCACCATGGCCTTCTCCAGGTCAGCGTCTGCAAGATCGTGCAAAACCGTGCGAGCCAGTTGGCAGGCTTCCTGCCCAATCAAGACACGTCCCTGCTGCAGAAAGGCGGATTGCTCCCGTTGCATCGAACAAATCCAGTCCTGCTTGATGCGTTCCACTTCCTTCTTGGCGTTCTCCAGAAACTTCTGACGTTCCTCTTCGGCTGAGGCTTTTGTATTGCTAAAAATCTGATGTTTTTCATTTTCAAGATCAGCAGTCAACGTCGTGTATGCCTGCGTAATTTCCTCTGCCTCCGCGCTTTTCTTTTTTGCCTCTTCCTGGAGATCCGCCAGGTGTTTTTGGCGTTTATCCATCGCTTGCAGGATAGGGCCGTACAAAAAGCGTTTCAGCAGCCAAATAAGGATGAGAAAATTGAGTATCTGGGCAACAACGGTCATCCAGTTAACTGACATGGTTCACTTCCCCGCGTGTGTGATCGCATAATTCCAAAAGGGATTGGCAAAAATCAGAATCATGGCGATGACAAAGCAGTAAATGGCGGTGGATTCAATCATGGCCAGACCTACAAACAGGGTCCGGGTGATCGTATTCGCCTCATCCGGCTGCTGGGCGATAGCGCTGATGGCCTGGGCAACCGCCCTGGCCTCACCCAGGGCTGGCCCGATACTGCCGATGGCCAAAGTGAGGCCGGAAACAACAATGGAACTGACTGCAACTAACGTGACCATATCCATGGCAAGCCCCTATTCAGTGGTTGATTGGCGGTTGTTCCGTTGGGCCGATTTACTGGCCGAAGCGATATACACTATGGCTAAGATGGAAAAAATATACGCCTGGATGACCCCTGTTAATAGGCCCAAGACGTGCATAACGACGGGAAAAAAAAGGGGGACAACCCCCAAAAGGATGGCGACGATCACTGTACCGCTCATCATGTTGCCGTACAGCCTGACCGCCAGGGCCAGAGTTCTGGAGATTTCCCCGATAATGTTAAAGGGCAGCATGATAAAAGTCGGTTTGATATAGGCTTGGAGATAAGCGCTCCAACCCTTGCTGGCCACACCAAAAATTGGAACGGCGATAAAGACGCAGATGGCCAGGGCCACGGTGGTCGAAAAGGAGCCGGTGGGTGGCGAGAAGCCTGGAAAAACGCTCAGGACATTGGAAGTCAGGACAAATAAAAACAGGGTGCCGATAAAGGGAATATAGTGGCGGGCTTCCTGGTTGCTGACCTCTTTGATTTGCCTCTGGATTGCTGATACGGTTATTTCGAGAAAATTCTGCCAGGGCGAAATGGGCAGGTCGCTGGATATGGTGCGAGTCACCAGCCAGGAGGAGAGTACCAGCACTCCCATGACGATCCAGGTAAACAGGAGTGTCGCATTCACTGGAAATGGTCCGAGGTAAAAGTAAATGACGGAATCAGGACTGATGGTCATTCAGACACCTCCTTCCACAACACGGGTGCGTATCCAAAATTTGATCAGGAACCGAGCCAACAGCATGCCCAGCAGGGCAACAAGGGCGCGGAGCCAGTTCCCCTGCATCAGCCAATATAGGAATGCCAGGGTGACCCCCATTCTGCCCGCAAAACTCATGAGCAGTTGCAATGCGGGCGGCATGGAGGGCCGAATAGCCTGTTCCCTAGGCAATCTCGTCAAGGCGCGCGTGGTCAGCCATAACCCGCCGAAATAAAAGAAGCCCAGGGCTATGCCGGCGATAAACACTGCAGTGTATTCCATGGTCAATGCCTCCCTCAGTCGTCCTGTCCCGTCTGTTTGATCCAGTACCAGCTGTTGATGCAACCGACCATCAAACCAGCCAAGAGCAGCATCAGGGTCCAGGAATAGGGGCTGGGCCACTGCCGATCAATCCAAATTCCCAGGGCAACTCCCAGCAAGGTCGGAATGGCGACCGACCACCCCACCAAGCCAAACATACCCATGCCGTACCAGATACCTTTACTCTTCTCCTTTTGCGCCTTGAGACGCCGTCTGGCTGCCCGGTCAATCTTGGAACTGTGTGCCGGTCCTGTGTCGTGTTCCGGAGTATGGTCGGATTCCTTCATTTGGACTTCTCCCCCAATTCCATAAACCGTCGAATGGTGTCCGCCTCAAGTTTCTTCAAAGCGGCGCGACTTGCCGCCTCCTGTTTCATGGTCTGGATAAATTGGCTGTCCACCGCTTTTTTCAGGTCTTCCAGGGTATCGCCCCTGACCGCATCCCGGACTGAAATGAGTACCTGTTTGCCAATTTTCACTACAATCCCTTCGCTCACCGCATGGTAGGTGACTTCGCCGCCTCCGTTTTCCAAGGTCAAAATTCCGGGCACCAGGGCATTGGTATAATCAATGTGGCGCGGCAACAGGCAAAAAGAACCGTTAAGGCCTTCCGCGACAATTTTATGCACCTCTTGCTCCAGAAAGATCGAGGAAGGCAGCAGAATTTTAACGTGCATCATCCCCCGCCCCCTTTGTGACACATTGATGTTCATCGACTGTGCCAATCATGTAGACATATTTTTCAGGACAGTTGGCAAACTCATCACTTAAAATCCGTTCACAACCGGAGATCGTATCTTCCAAAGCCACCATTTTTCCCGGTAAGCCGGTAAAATGTTCGGTGGTGTAAAAAGGCTGCGTCAAAAAGCGCTCCAGCCGACGGGCGCGTTGCACGACATTTCGGTCTTCTTGCGAGAGTTCCTCCAACCCCAACATGGCGATGATGTCTTTCAGATCTTCATAGACAGCCAGCGTTTTTTTGATTTCCTGGGCGACTTGATAATGGCGATTGCCGACAATCTGTGGAGACAGCATTTTCGAGGACGACCGCAGCAGATCGATGGCCGGATAAAAGCCCTCGCTGGCCCTTTTGCGGGAAAGGACGATGGTTGCCGACAGATGGGCAAAGGTGTGGGTGGCCGCCGGATCGGTGAAATCGTCGGCCGGAACATATACCGCCTGAATGGAGGTAATGGCGCCATTGACCGTATTGCAGATCCGCTCTTCCAGTTCGGCCAGTTCGGAGGCCAGGGTGGGCTGGTAACCAACCCGTGATGGGAGTCGCCCCATCAGCCCCGATATTTCCAATCCTGCTTGAATAAAACGGAAGATGTTATCAATCAGGAGGAGGACGTCACGTTTTTGCACGTCGCGAAAGTATTCGGCCATGGTCAGGGCACAATGGCCAACCCGAAACCGGGCTCCGGGCGCTTCGTTCATCTGGCCAAACACCATGACGGTTTTGTCGAGAACGCCGGCTTTCTCTATTTCGCGGTAGATTTCCTCGGCCTCTCGGGAACGTTCGCCAATACCGCAAAAGATGCTGACTCCCTCGTATTGGCCGACCATGTTATTGATCAATTCCGTTATGAGCACGGTTTTTCCCACCCCGGCGCCGCCAAAGAGCCCCGCTTTCCCGCCTCGCTCCAAGGGTACAAGCAGATCCAAGGCTTTGATCCCGGTCTGCATGACTTGCGATTGTGTGCCGCGTTCCGAAAGGGAGACGGGAGGCTGATGGATGGACCGCCATTCGCCGCCCACGATGGGCGTTCCGCCATCAATTGTTTCCCCAAAAACGTTGAAGATCCGGCCGAGGAGACGATTGCCGACCGGAACTTCGAGGGTTGTGCCGGTATCGACAACAACTGTGTTGCGCTCCAATCCCTGGGTATTGTTGAGCGCGATGCAGCGAACAGTATTGTCTTGAAGATGGGCTTGTACTTCTAAAACGATCGAGTGACGTGGGCCGGTTGTCAGCCGGCTGTTAATGACTGGCAAATGGTCGGGGAAGCGAACATCGATAACGCTTCCCCGGATGGAGAGTATTGTCCCTTGGTTCAGCATGGCTTTTTCCTTTTGGGGACCTTTTCATGCAGTACTTGTAGTTTTCTGCTTACTCGTCAAGTTTGTTTTCTGCCCTGAAACACCCTTGAGGGAAACGTTTTGTCCTCTTAACTGGCAATCCCCTGAAGATTTGCCTGATCATGTTCATGCATTTTTTTCCGCAATCCTGTCCACCACATAGCGGACATCGGCCAGGCATCAACGTTCCTTTAGATTTGTGTTGAAGCAGTTGCACCCGCCCACCCGCTTTTCCTGGACAATTCATTCCAGAATTGTTGAATGGCCATCAGGGGCAAGATAATCGTTTTCTATGTCTCGTTTAGTGTATTGGAAACAATAACAGACGGTATCCGCGTCTTTGATCGTATCGTTTTGCGGAAAAGGAAGGAGCTGTTTATCCATTGTTGGTACTCCTGTTAGGGACATTCGAGGTGGTCATGAACAATAGAGTCGAGCCGCTCAACCACAGTCGCGGTCAACAAGGAGGGCTACAGCATCTTCCACTCTTCGTATCCATTCTTATACCAATACATTTCAGCCGTTATTCCCCATTGTTGCGCTTGTTTTACCGCATGATAGGCTCGCAGCATCCCGGTGCAATAGAAAACGACCACACTGTTGTCGCCAATTGCTTGCAACAAATTTTCCCTGGTCATTTGATTTGAGGGGTCGTTGGCAACAAAAAAGGGCAGATTGACTGCCCCTTCAATATGACCAAGTGAAAATTTGTATGCAGGCCGGTTATCAACAAACACCGCACCGCTTTGCAAAAAATGCTTTGTCTGTATTCTATCGATAACCTTGACATCGTCTTCAGCATGAACTGGAAGTGCTGCAAGAAAGAGGAGGCCAAGGCAGGAAGTCATTCGCCACATAGCGGTTCCTTTAAAAAGCCGAGCGGGACTATCTTGAGTATGCTCAAGTCGGGGCTAAACCGTTAGAAATTCCGAAAGTGAGGCGTTATTTTTTTATGGCATTGATAAAATCTTTCGCCTCATCTCCTCTGAGATGTTCGGCAAGACCAACTGCGCCATCGACCAAATATTTTGATCGATAGCCTTTCAAGGTCAGGTAGGTCCGTGCGATTTCCGCCCGGTCATAATGAGGACAAATGGTGACGATAATTTTATTTTTATCAAGTTCGGCAAGTCTTGCAGGGAGCTCGTTCAAAGGGATGCTCTTGATAAAGCCGAAGTTGTACGCCTGATATTCTTCAGGGAAACGAATGTCGATAATTTGGACAGATCCCTGTTTGTAGAGTTCCAGCATTTCAGGGATTTTTATTTTCATGTTTTTTCGTTCTTTGTAATCAAACGATTTGAGATAGTCGTCAAATGAAATATCCTTTCCGTCTTGTGCAAACAAAGAGGAGTGCACTAAAAGTGCAGCGAGTAACATCGCAATAAATCTGAAATTTTTCATCATGTTCTCCTTGAAAATAGCTTTGTTAAAAAAAATGTCTTCACGATAGGGTATAGGAGCATCTTTGCAGGTGATCTTCTCCCTGCTACCTTTGCTGCATGCTGACTTGCCGTCCAGGCCAGCATTTTCCTTGCCCGTTTGCCTGTTCCGTATGGCAAACACCATCGCTATCACTTCGTTCGATTTGCAGGGTGGTATGGTGGATATCGAAATGATGGCGCAGATATTCTGCTGTTTCATGGAGGAAAACATCGCTCCCTCCGGATTGCATGATCAGATGCGCTGTCAAGACGTTCTCCGTGGTGCTGGTTGCCCAGATGTGCAGGTCGTGGACGCACTGCACTTCTGGTAGGGCCGTTAAATACTGCAAAACTTTTTCCGCATCAATGTGGGGAGGAACTCCGGCCATGGTGAGATGGAGCGAGTCTTTCAATAAACCCCAGCCGGCAACAAGAATGAACAACGCTATGACGACGGACAATATAGGATCGAGAATATTCCAACCTGTTGCCGTGATGATTAATCCCGACACCACCACACCGGCGGAGACAACGGCATCCGCAGCCATATGGAGAAATGCCGCCTTGAGATTGAGGTCTTTTTTGCGCCCCGCCATGAACAACAAGGCGGTCACGGTGTTAATGACCACTCCGATGGCCGCGACCACGGTGATCGTCATCCCGTGGACGGGTACCGGTGACCGCAACCTGCCGACTGCTTCCCAGATGATTACACCAATAGCCGCATAGAGAAACAGTGCGCTGCCAAGAGAGACAAGAATGGTTCCTTTCTTGAACCCATAGGTGTGCCTGGCCGTTGCCGCCCGCTTGGCGACCGCTATGGCTGCCCAAGCAATGATTAATGTCATGACATCGCTCAAGTTGTGTCCCGCATCGGCCACCAGGGCCAGCGAGTCAGCAAGCAGGCCGTATCCAGCCTCCACACCGACAAACAGCAGGTTGAGCACTATACCGATGGCAAACGCCCGATTGAAATCATCGGGGGCGTGATGGGGATCATGGTTGTGACAATGATCGTGTGCCAAGATTAACCTCCCCAATATGCTGAAAATTTAGACAATGATCTGTGATTATCTTGTCGCGGCCTCAGATTGATTGAACGTGGATTTTCCTTTGAGCTGCTCTGTTTGCAAAGCCACAGCCAGTTCCCTGATGTTCATGCGCAGGAATTTGGCTTTGAAGCCGACGCTTGCCAGCTCGTTGTAAGCCATCTTGGCACGGGCACCGGTGGAGCAATAGAGATACATCGTCTTGTCCTTGGGCAGCGTGGCTTCTTTTGCGGGGAGTTCATCAAGGGGAATGTTGATGGCATTGGTGACAAACGGCTGCTTATCGATTTCATCCCGGCCACGCACGTCGATGAGAAGGATATCCTTTTCTTTACCAGAAACAGCCTTGCGGAAATCGTCCAGCGACACCTCGCCCTTCTCCAGCTTCCGTTCCCAATTGATTCCGGCGGTGGAGACCGGACCTTTTTCGATCTTTCCTCCTGCTTCAATCCAGCCAGCATATCCGCCATCCAGGAGCGTTACAGCAGTGAACCCCTCATCGGTCAGCAACTCCAGTGCTTTTGTTGCTTCGTCGCCATAGAGGACAATGGGGACGTCGCGGGGCACATCACGCAGGGTAGTATTGATTGTGCCAAGAGAAAGATTGGAGGCCCCCTTGATCCGACCGGAAAAACTCTTTTGTTTGGACCGGGTATCGATCACGAGAAGATTGCCGCTCTGGACAAACTCTCGGGAGGAGTAGGTAGGCAAAGAGGCGTCCATCCAGGCTGCGCGGCCTTTTGTGTAGACCCGTATATTTTTGAATCCTTTTTTCTTTACCGCTGCCGCAGTAGTTATGGCCGTACCGCGTCCGTGTCCGCCATCATAGAACACCAAGAGCGTATTCTTATCCTGGGGCAGCAACTCGGTTTGCTGCTGTTCGGATAAATCGATCGAAATGGAGACCGCGCCAGGCAAGTGTGATTGCTTGTAACGATCCAACGGCCGGGGGTCGACCAGAACAAACGAGACCCTTTCTCGGATGAGTCGCAGCAGTTCATCGGTGTCGATATCGTTCACACCCTCAGGCAGAGTCGCTGTATTTCGCTGCACACTGGTGGCATAGGCGTCGTCGCCCTGCAATTCGTAGTCGACGGTAACGAAATGGCCTTCTGAGATCCCATCGACGCCTTTGGTTGCATCATCGAATTTTACCCGGACTGTTTGCGCGTTGGCACCCGACCCGACAGACAAAAAAATAGTCTGGGCTCGTTTTGAAAGGCCGGTGACCTTACCCTTGTAGGCCGCGGTCGTGGACGGACCGCCCGATGTCTTGGCAGAGGCCGCAGATTTTTCCTGGTCCTTGTTGACACAACCAACGACCATTAAAAGAGCGAACAAACAGCATCCGCACCGTTGCAATATGTTTCCGATCACAACCAACCTCCAATTTTTTCGATTATGTTTACCGGCAAGACTGATCGTTGACATGCTGCTATCATGATCGACTTGCTCTAAGACGTTGCATCTAGGGAATAAAGCGCTTGACGTCCTGGAAAACAAACGCTGGAGACATTTCAATTTCCCGGCGAATCCGTGAATCTATTTGAATTACACTATTGCCATCAGCGGCTGGCTTATGAAATAAATCCCCAGAGCGCCGATACACACGCCGGCGAGCTTACGAAAAATTCCGCTCCCTTGTTGCCACGCACTGTTTGCCAGGAAACGTTTGACGAGGGCGGTTGAGCTGCCGGCTAAAGCGATGGGAATGCAGTGACCAATGCCGAAGAGGAGGATAAAGACGATTCCGGTCAGAATTTTCTGCTGCACGGTAATGATGGCAAGAATAGGGGCAATAAAGCCAAAGGTGCACGAACCGGAAAGAACGCCGTAGGCAAGGCCAAGAACAAGTGCGCCAAACAACCCTTTCACCTTAATTTTTGCCATAAGCCCACTTGACATGGAGCATTTCGCCACGCCGAGAATGTCCAGGGAGACCCAGACAAGAATGGCGCCCACGGCAATGCTCATATAGGGGCCAACGTCGCCGAGCATGCGGCCAAGCATGGCGCAGATAACACCGATGACGGCGATGGTGATGAACAAGCCAAGTGTAAACACCACGGCATAAAGAGCCGCCTTTTTTCCTGCCACGATTTGATTCTGTCCCGCCACATAGCTGACGATGAGCGGAATGGAAGCCAAGTGGCAGGGGCTGAACAATACACTGACCATTCCCCAGAGGAAACAGCCCAGAGCCCCCAAGAGGAGGCCCTGAGTCATCCAGGCATTGATGGTGAGAAAAATCTGATCCATAGTTTATTTGACCCCTAATTTGGTGAACATGCTGACAATGGATTGCTTATCCAAGAAGCCCTCATGTCGGGTTACTTCCTTGCCTTGGGCGTCATAAAAGATCTGGGTGGGGATAGCCCGGATACCAAATTTCGGACCTGCTTCGGGATTTTTCCAGACATCAATGAAGATGACAGCAGCCCTCCCATGGTATTCTTTCTCCAGTTCCTCCATGATCGGTGCCATCATTTTACAGGGAATGCACTCTTTTGCGCCCAGATCCACCATGGTTACCATGCCTGGAGCGGGAACCTGTGGGATTTGCTCCGCCTGGGCAAGAGGGCTTCCTGACTTGAGAAAAAATGCCGCGATTGCCAAAAAGACGAGGGCCACAATCAAGCCCCTAAAAATAGTTTTGTGCACTCCCAGCTCCTCTGTTTATAGATAGATCATTGCTTTGCTGATGACCGAGGCGATGGACGCGGCCGAGACCTCTGTTTTTCCCTTCTCAAAACCAAGGTCGCTCAACCGCAGGTGGTTGACCTTGGAAAATCCTGCGATTTCAAGAGTTTTCCGGGTGCAATCGAGAGGGCAGCCATCGATAGCCAGAATCGACTGGGCCGCCTCGGTTGACTTGACAATGCCGCTGACCCGGCCACTGATTCCGGCCAGGCAAGCCATCTTGCCAGCTCCGTCTCGGGTCAGTTTGCGTGCCGCCTGATCGGCCAATTCACCGACATCGGCACACCCTGAACATGAAAAAATGACTTTGGGGCCTGCATCCCCACCACCACAGGAACAGCCGCATCCGCTTTGCATTGCACTCATTGTTGTTCTCCTTTTTTGCCTATTGTAACATTTTCTTCATTTCTTCCAGCGACGGCACCTTGCCGACGCTTTTCACTTCCCCATTGACCACCAAGCCGGGGGTCATCATCACACCGAACCCCATAATTTGGTTGAGGTCTGAAATTTTCTCAATTTCACAGTCAAGGCCAAGTTCTTTGGCTGCCGCCGCTGCCGTGTCCATCAGTTTGGTGCATTTCGCGCATCCCGGTCCCAGAATTTGAATCTTCATTGTTTTTTCCTCATTAGAAAAAGTTTAAAATACCGTGCCAAAAAACATACCGCTGAATGTTGCCATCACAATCACCAGGCCGACGAAGGTAGCTGTTTTCTTCACTCCAAGCACACTGTTGATGACCAGCATGTTAGGCAGGCTGAGAGCTGGTCCAGCCAGGAGCAGGGCCAAGGCCGGGCCCTTGCCCATGCCGCTGCCGATGAGCCCCTGCAGGATGGGCACTTCGGTCAAGGTGGCGAAATACATGAACGCGCCGGCAAATGAGGCGAAAAAATTGGCCTGCAAGGAATTTCCACCCACGGCCTTGGCAACCCATTCCGAGGGAATCAAACCTTCATGACCAACCCGGCCGAGCAAGGCACCGGCAACAAGGACGCCAAAAAGCAACAGCGGCAGGATTTGCTTGGCAAAACCCCACGAAGTGGAAAACCAGTCACCCAACTCCCCTTTGTCCGTGCTGGTAAAGACGGAGAGACCGACAAACCCGGCAGTAAAGGCGATAACGGGGTAATCAGGAAAAAGCAGGGCCAACCCCACCACGGCAACGGCGATCAGGCCGATTTTCCAGGCGCGCATCTGAAACCAGGCGATGAGCATTACGCCCAAGGCCGCCGCAAAACCGGAAGTAATGATCCATTTTGCGGCGTAAATGCCGGCCCAAACCCCGGTGGCTTCCTGCGGTTTGCCCCAGTTAGCAAAAACCAGGATGCCAACCATGGAAGCAAAATACAGGCCGTTTTGTAAGAGCGTGTGTTTCACTTCCTCTTCCGGCATAACCATCTGCATGGCAATCTTTTCTTTTTCCTCTTTACGGAAAATAATCGCCATCAAGGCGCCGATAATCACACTGAACAGAACGGCCCCCACTCCTCGGGCTATGCCCATTTCCACACCGAGAACCCTGGCAGTCAGCACAATCGCCAGCACATTGATTGCCGGTCCGGAGTAGAGAAAGGCGCAGGCCGGGCCAAGCCCGGCGCCCATCCGGTAGATGCCGCTGAACAGGGGCAGAATGGTGCAGGAGCAGACGGCCAGGATGGTCCCGGAAACTGCAGCAACGCCATAGGCCAGGACCTTGTTGGCTGCCGGCCCCAGATATTTCATCACCGAGGCCTGACTGACAAAAACCCCAATCGCCCCGGCAATAAAAAAGGCCGGAATCAGGCAAAGAAGCACATGTTCCTGGGCGTACCACTTGACAAGGTGAAAGGCCTCCAGAATGGCGTTGTCAAACCGCTCCGTTCCCACCGGCAGATAGAAACAGGCGAGAAAAACGCTCATGATCAGCAGAAGATATTTCCACTCAGCTTTCCATTCCATCACAGCTCCATTGCTTGTTTGGCAAATTGACCATATAACGACAAAAGAAAGCTGGCTGATTACGCCAGCATTTCAACCTGTTCCTGCACATTTGCCTTGATGACTGCTTCAACACAGGGCAGATATTTGAGGATGCAGGGAACTTTGAGCCGATAATAGACCTGTTTTCCCCGTTTTTCATCTTCAACGACCCCGGCCTGTTTGAGGACGGACAAGTGCTTGGAGATGGTTGAGAAATCAGCGTCGATAAATTCAGCCAACTCGCAAACGCATTTTTCTCCATCGGCAAGTTGCTCTGCCATCCATAAACGGGTGGGATGGCCTAACGCCTTTAATATGTTGGCCTTGGCCACAATGAGGGCCATTTCTCTTGCATTCGGCGGTTGTCTTTTCATGGGTTATTTGGTAAATCAACCACGCTTCCTTGTCAAGGTAAATGTTTTGAAACGTTCTTCACACTCTCCTTTTTGAAGAAAAATTGGAATCTCTCGGCCGAACACATGAGGCTATCCATTTGAGAAATAAAAACCTATCAATTCGTTTTGTTAGGCTGGTCGCTTTGTTGGCAAGCCTGATGGTTATCGTTCAGATTATCGTGCTTTTCCTTGGCAAAGAAGGACTCTGCCTGAGCCAGGGCTGCCAGGTGGTCGACCAATTGACCAAAGTCTCACCCCTGATTTTCAACATCGCCGGACTCTTCTTTTTTCAGGCGGTCTTCTGGGGTTTGTATCGGGTTGAAAGCGAGTCTGAAAATCGCGTGAAAATCGTTCGCTTCCTTCTGTTGGCCGGACTTGCCGCCGAAGGCGTTCTGGTTGGCTTTCAACAGGTTGTTGCCGGCGCTTTTTGCACCTATTGCCTGATTGTTCTAGGATTTATCGTCCTGCTCAATCTCCTGGCCGGGATCAAACAACTGATGGCCGGCGCCTTGCTGTTCGGCGTAGTTGTCCTTGCCTTTTCAAGTCTTGAATATAACCACAGCCAAAGGAGTCCCCAGGCAACGAAGGAAGGGGTTTTTGCCAGTAAAATTAACTCGTCGCCAGCAGCAACGGTCTATCTATTCTTTTCCTCAACGTGCATTCATTGCCAACGAGTCCTGGAGGTCATGCGGAATACCGCCTCAATATCGATGCATTTCAATCCAATAGATACACTATCGTCGTTTGATGTTTCGGGGGCTGCCTTGAATCCGAATTACTCTCCTACCGCAAACAAAACACTGCTCACCTCACTGGGTATTGATGAAATCCCCGTTCTCTTGGTACGGACAACCACTGGTTTTTCCATCATCAAAGGGGAAAGCGCCAGTATTGCTTACCTCGACAGCTTGGGAACACCGAGTCCAAAATCAGAGAATTTGCCAAACGATCTTTCAAGTGCTTACCCGCAGAACAACCCCCTGATTCCTCCGGCAGGGAATCAAGCAGATGGCTGTTCGGTCAATACCGACTGCGACTCGATACCCTCCACGCCAGATGTCAGCCCGGCCCAATGAACAGTGGTCCAGGCGGATTTCGACAATATCGTCAACCGCATCATGAAATGTCGAGCCCAGGCATCGCTGGTCTGCTTGTTCCGATATGTCGAAATGGAATATTAACGCCAGGCAGACTGGTTGATGTGCAAATCCATCCTCCCCGCGTCCGGTTACGCAAGGTCCGCAGATAGCTGAACAACGGGTCCAGGCCACTCTGCATTATCACCAAATGAGCCCTGACGACGATGCGTTTGAATTTGCGCAATCATTACCTTGCTTGCGCTAACTTATTGCGTCGCAACAGCCAACGGTTGCCCCCTTGTGGCGACTGTGACCAAAGGAACGCCATGGTAAAGGGAGTTGAAAAATGGGGCAAGGCGACTCTCACCTAAAATTGATCTGGCTTATATCCCGCTTGGTATCTGCAAGCCTATCGTGTTTTCTTTCATTTCCTCAGGCCACCACGTGATTCTGTCGTGAACCTGCGAAAAATTACTTCCCTGACTTTGTTATGCTCTTTCGTTCTTTTAGTGCTGACCAGTATTGTTTTGTACATAGTCCCCGAGGGAAGGATCGTCTACTGGTCAGTCTGGCGATTACTCTGGCTGAGCAAGACTCAATGGGCCGATGTTCATACAATGAATCCCGACGGATTCGGACTGCTCATTGCCCTGATGTTGGTTGTTTTTTTTGGTAGTTAACCGTCGTTGACAACGTTCACCATGACACCCTTGATCGTTCACGGGTGCCGCCACCATTATCGAGGAACTGACTAACGCAGCCCTCTTTCCGAAGGCGTTCAATCAACATAATTGGGTGCAGACCCTGACCGCCGATGCCTTAGGCATCAGCAAACGAGTTCTACGCTACAAGATGGACCGACAAAATATCGTAAAAATTGAACACCGGCACCAACTCCACCCTTTGAGTTTTGTGGTGCCGGCGTTTAGATGAAACCGCTATTTTCCCCAGTTGTTCGAGTCTTAATTTGCGGTTCCAGCTGCAGGCGCTTGAGCCGGTCCATTCCACCCCATCCCTCGCCCCATGCCTCGACCATAGGCCATACCGCGACCACGACCGGGCCCCATATACTGTTGTCGTTGTTCCGGAGTCATCTGGTTGAGCCGTTTCCACCACTCGGTATGAAAGGCATTCCATTCCGTTTGGTTGGCGTTGTACATGGTTCCCCGCATGCGATTCAACTCATCTGTGGAAAGCTTCGAATAATCTGCCGCCCAAGCGGCTCCAGCGGTCACCATCAGACAACAGATCGTCAATACGATTTTCTTCATTGTTTTCATGATTGCACCTCTTTGAGTTTTTTTATGCAGATGATTCACCTATTGAATCATAAAGACTTACTGTTCATGAGATATCAACAATCATGCCAGTGTCGACTCTTTGAAATGCCAATAACAATCAATGGGTTGAGAGGTGCGCTGCTTAAGTAAAGAGAAAAAAGACTCGACAACCAGCGGGCTGATTCGACTAAAATGTCGAAAGGCGCTTCTGGTAAACAAAGAAAAGGTTTTGGGGGAGAATCGTACTGGCCGGTTAGGGTGCATGCGAGTAAGCATAGAGGATGACGCTTCCGGACGAACAGCTTAGCGTATCGCTATGAATTTTTATGATTTTTTTCAATAAAAACCAGTACCAACAAGACAGGCCATTTGGGCCATTGTAATTTTAACATAGGGCGTTTATTATAAATATTCGTTTTGTATCTTCCCCTAGAGGCTCCATCGTATCATGCGGCATACTCTCCGGCATTACATCGTCATCTTGACTTTCATTGCTCTTTCGTCCGGGACTGGGGGAAAGGTGATTCTTTGTTTTACACCTCACGGGGATGTGCACATGAAGCAAAACCATTCCCATTCTCCTTGTGCACTTGTTAAAAATTGTCCGGCGCCCGATACAATGGCATCCTTAGATCATCATCGGGTGAAGTGCCAATCTCATTGTCTGGATATCACTCTAGGGGGAGACAAAGCAGAACTGCCCAGCAAATACACCGTTGAAATTCCTTCCCCCGCCCTGATGCCCCTGGCGTTGTCAATCATTCCAACCATACCTGTCCAACAGCCTTTTTACCCCACTCCACCCGTTCACTTGCCTCAACTTGCCCTCCAACAAAGCGTCATCCTTCTGATTTGATTCCTTCCAACTGAGCGCCGTCAATGGTGATCAACCCGTGATCACCACCGGAACTCACCCAAAAAAAATCCCGTGATATCAACGGCCCGTTCGTATCGATCGACGCGGCTGCATTCTCTGATTTTTTTGATTGTGAAGGAATATCTATGCGTATCCAACGATTCGCTTTGTGCATTCTTGTGTTTTCTGCGGGGCTCTGTTTTACGGCTTTCGCTGTGGCCCAGGAAAAAACTCGCCCCCAATCCCCTCCTCCTGAAGGTTTGACGCTTGAGGCAGCTCTTGTCCAGGCGTCGCGCAATCGACAGGAACTGACCTCTTATCAAACTGACCTAGAAGCGGCCATGCTCAAGCTGCAGCATGCAGGTCTTCCACCAAACCCCGAGATTGGCGTGGAGTGGAATAACTTAGGGAATGACTTGCCCGATGGCGACACCAGGGAGACGACTGTTTCCTTGAGCCAGGCCCTGGAGATCGGCGGCAAGCCATCGGCACGAAAAGACAAAGGTCAGGCCGAAATGCTTCGACTGCAGCGCGAACAGGCGATGACTTGGCTCGACATTGCCGCTGAGGTCAGAACAGCTTTTGTGGAGGTGCTCAATGCCCGCGAACGGCTGGCACTGCAGCGAGAAGCTGGGAAGATCGCCTCGGATTTGGTTGCCATGACCCATGAACAAGTCGTGGCCGGGAAAATTGCCGGTACCGAAGAAACCAGGGCCCAAGCCCGGAAAGCAGAGGCCCTGGCGGAAGCCCAGAAGCTCAAACGGCTTCTGGCTGAAGCCGAACTGAATCTCGCCACCGTCCTCCTTTCGGATCCGGGCGACGCCACAGTGACTGCGGCAGGCAACCTTCCCCACGAGGTCCCAGTTCCAGACCGGCAAGCACTGCTTGCTGAAATGAAGGATTCCCCCCTGCTTGCCCTTCGCCGGAGCGAGACGCAGCTTGCCAAAACAAGCCTCTCTCTTGAGCAGGCCAATGCCTGGTCAGACCCCACCGTCTCCCTGTCTGTTCGTGACGTCCCGAGTGAGGATGCCCGTGCCTTTGCCATCGGCGTCTCCATACCGCTCCCGCTGTTTCAACGTAATCAGCCGTCCCTGGCCGAGGCAGGAGCAGCGGCACACAAGGCAACGGCAAATGAGGCGGCAGCCTCCCGGCGCCTGCAAACGGAACTGATCAAGGCGCACACAGTCCTGGTTGCCGCTGACCAGGAAGTCCGCATGTTACGCGCCGACGGCCTGAACAAGGCTACCGAGGCCGCCGAGGCGGTTCAGGAAGGATTTAGGGCCGGTAAGTTTCGCTACAGCGATGTCTTGGAAGCATCGCAATCGTTGATGACCATGAAAGCCCGCTATCTGGATGCACTCCTTGACCTGAACCGCGCTGCCATTGCTCTCGATCGTCTCCTGGGCAAGCCCGCACTGCCTGCGCTTTCCAAGAATATATCTTCATCTTCCATAAACAGGAGCACCCCATGATCCAGAAGAAAACGACTTTCCTCGTTATAAGTATTGTTGTGATTGCCGTCCTGGCAGGAGCAGGAGGTTTTTTTGCCGCCGAACGTCTGTATCAGGCCGACCCATCAGCGCAACCCGCACAACCCAACGCAGCCCCTGAGACTCCTCAAAAAGAAGCGGCACATGAGGACCCCGGCCATGAAGAAAAAGGCCACGACCATGAAGCCGAAGTTTCCGATCTGGACCGGCCTGTGGACGAAATGTGGGGAGCCAATTGCGAACACGGAATACTCCAGCATCAATGTGACGAGTGCCGCTACGAGATCGGCACGGTCAAGCTCGACCCCACGCTCATAGGCGGCAACGGCCTGGTGCGCACCGGTGTACCGGAAAAAAGACAAGAACATCAAGAGGAACGCAGCTTGCCCGGCGAAGTCCAGTTGGATGATACCCGCACCGTGCGTGTGGCCAGTCCCGTAACCGGCTTGATTACCCGCAGGTTCATAACGCCAGGGAGTAAAATCGAGGCCGGTTCGCCTCTCTTTGAGATCGACAGCCCCGAGGTTGCAGAGGCCAAGGGGACCTACCTCAAGGCTGTTGCCGGACTTGGCCTTGCCGCCAAATCGGCTGAACGTGAAGCCCGGTTGTTTGCACAAAAGATCGCGGCCGAGGTCGAGGTCCAGCAAGCGCAAGCTCAACGGACCGAGGCTGAGACTGAGGTTGCCACTGCTCGCGGTCGCCTCCTGCGCCTGGGGCTCACGAAGAGTGACATCGAGAGTATCTCGACCAAAAATGGTGCGGCTTTGAACGGAGTCGTGGTTATCCGAGCCTCCAAAGCGGGAACGGTCATTGAAGGCAACGCCGCTTCAGGTGAACGCGCGGAGGCAGGAAAAGAACTGCTCACTCTTTCCGACTTGGACACGGTGTGGGTCATGGCTGATTTGAAGGAGGCCGATCTTACCGTCGTCACCGACGCTTCAGGTAAGGAGGCTAAAATCGACGCCATGGGCCGCAGTTTCAACGGCCGGTTGGATACGGTGGCTGGCCGCATGAGCGAAACGACCCGCACCGCCAAGGCGCGTTTCAGCGTCGACAATTCCGAGGGACTGCTCAAACCCGGCATGTTCGTCTCGGTCCGCCTCCTTTTGCCCGCCAAGGGCGAAACCCTCGTCGTCCCCAAGGTCGCTGTACTGGCCGACGCTGGCCGGACCTTTGTCTTCACCCATAAAGAGGGAGACTACTGGATCCGGCGGCCGGTCACCCTCGGGTCACGTTTCGATGGCATGGTGGAGATCGCCTCCGGCATCACGGCCGAGCAACGGATCATCACCGACGGTTCCTTTCTGCTGAAAAGCGATGTCCTGCGCAGCAAGATGGGCGCCGGTTGCGCGGATTAAGGGAGGAACCACCATGGAACGATTCACCAAACTCCTTTTAGCCCGACGCTGGATGGTCCTCATCGTGACGGCACTTTTGGTCACCACAGGCTGGGTCGCCTGGACCCGGCTGCCGATCGACGCCTTTCCGGACGTGACCAATGTCCAGGTTATGGTGCTGACTGAGGCGCCCGGACTCTCCTCGGTCGATGTCGAACAACAAATCACGTATCCCATTGAGCAGCAGATGGGTGGTGTGCCCAAGGTCACCCAGGTGCGCTCTCTGTCCAAGGCGGGACTGTCGCAGGTTATTGTGGTTTTTAAGGACAGCACGGATATTTATTTCGCCCGACAGCAAATTTTTGAACGGTTGACCATTGCCCGCGAGCACTTGCCCGCATTTGCCGAACCGGAACTCGGCCCCATCAGTACCGGACTGGGGGAGATCTTCCAGTACACCCTTGAAGGTGAGGGTATGACCGCCATGGAACTCCGCCGCCTCCAGGATGCAGTTGTCACCCCGCAACTTCGCCCCATCCCCGGGGTCAACGAGGTCAACAGCTTCGGGGGTTTTGTTCGCCAGTATCAAGTTCTGGTCAACCAGGAGGCCCTGCTCAAGTATGGGATCAACCTACGGGAGGTTGTGGAGGTACTGGAGAAGAACAACGCCAACGCCGCTGGCGGCTTCATTGTCCGGGACTGGGAGCAGACCTATATCCGAGGCCTGGGACAGCTCACTGGACCGGAGGATATCGGCGAGGTGGTGCTCAAGGCCAACAACGGCACCCCTGTGCATGTCCATGACGTGGCGGAAGTCACTGTCGGACCCCAATCCCGTCAGGGGGCAGTCACCCGCGACGGCAAAGGTGAAACGGTTGCCGGAATGGTCATCATGCTTCGAGGCGAAAATTCCAAGGATGTGGTCAGCCGAGTGAAAAACGCTCTGCCCCGTATCCAGGAGAGTCTGCCTGACGGGGCTCGCATCAATGTCTTTTATGATCGGACAGACCTGATCGAGGCCTGCATCAAGACCGTGGTTGATGCGCTCCTTGAGGGCGGCGGCTTTGTCATTCTGGTGCTCTTCCTTTTCCTTGCCGAGTTCAGATCCGCATTGATCGTCGTGCTGTCCCTGCCCATCACCTTTCTGATCACTTTTCTGATTATGGGCTGGGTCGGTATCAGTTCAAATCTGATGAGCTTGGGCGGGCTGGCTTTTTCAGTGGGTATGGTGGTCGACGCAGCCATTGTTATTGTCGAGAATATGCGGCGCCATTTCGCGGAAAACCCTGACACATCCTTGAAGCACCGGATAGCTGCCCTGGCGGTGGCCGAGGTGGCAAGGCCTGTCTCTTTCTCCGTACTGATTATCGCCATCGTTCTGGTACCGCTCTTTTCCCTCCAGGGCATTGAGGGCAAAATGTTCCTGCCGCTGGCCGCCACCATGATCATCGCCATCCTGGTGTCCCTGGTGGTGGCGTTGACGGCGGTGCCGGTCCTCTCCACCGTATTTCTCAGCCAGACCCCTGAAAAAGAGTTTGGGTTCGTGCGTGCTTTGAACCGGGGCTACCTGGCGCTGCTCGCCCGTGCCCGGCGGCACACGGCCGTGACCATGACCCTGGCGGTCATGGCGCTTGCCGCCGCAGGCTGGGCTGCCACTGGTGTGGGCACCGAGTTTATGCCCCACCTCGACGAAGGGGCCATTGCGGTCAACGCTGTCCGTCTGCCCAACGCTTCGCTGGAAGGTTCGGTTGCGGTCAGCAGTTTTGTCGAGAAACGGCTCTTGGCTTCTTTTCCCGAGGTCTTGACCGTGGTCAGTAAGACTGGCCGGGCTGAGATCTCAGAAGATCCCATGGGGCCGGAACAGACCGACTTCTTCATTATGCTCAAACCCAAAAAGGAATGGCCTTCGGGACGCAGCACCTCAGAGCTGGTTGAGGCTATGAACCGGGAACTTTCCACCATTCCCGGCATTCGCCTGTCCTTTTCCCAACCCATTGCTCTCCGGGTCAATGAGCTGATTTCAGGAGTCAAGAGCGACCTGGCGGTGAAGGTCTATGGCGAGGACCTGGAAAAATTAAAGGGCTATGCCGACCGGATAGCTGCCATCCTCGGCGGACTCGATGGGGCCCGGGACATCAAGGTGGAACAGGTCTCGGGCATGGAGCAAATCGAGATCACCTATGACCGCAAGACCCTCGCCCGCTATGGGGTGAATGCTGGTGATGTCAATGAAGTGATCGAGATCGCTTTGGCCGGTCGCGAGGCGACCAAGGTGGTTGAAGGCCCATTGCGCACCGCCACGATAGTGCGGCTTGCCGAGAAGGACCGTGTGGATCTTGATGCCCTGGAGAAGCTTCTTGTTCGGGGAGCAGCCGGTGAACCCCTCCGTCTTGGCCAGGTGGCCCGGATCACCTTGGTAGAAGGTCCTGCCCAGATAGGGCGTGAGAAGGGGATGCGCCGGGTGGCCGCCGAGGTCAACATCCGGGGCCGGGATTTGGGGGGCTTTGTGGCTGAGGCGCAAAAGAAACTGCACGGCATCGAACAGGAATTGCCGACCGGATACTTTCTGGAATACGGCGGTCAGTTCGAAAATCAGCAGCGTGCCATGCAGCGGCTTTCCATTGTTGTACCGATAGCGTTGTTTCTCATTCTTTGCCTGCTTTATATGGCCCTGGGCAACATCCGGGATTCTTTGCTGGTTATCCTCAACTTGCCCTTTGCCCTGGTGGGCGGCATCCTCGCCATTCGGGCCTGGGGCCTGCCACTCTCGGTGTCAGCAGCCGTCGCCTTTATCTGCCTGCTGGGGATCGCGGTGCAAAACGGCGTGGTGCTTATCACCTTTTTCCGGCAATTACGCGACGACGGCCATTCGATCGACGACACCATTCGCGAAGGCTGCCGCCTGCGTTTCCGGCCGCTCCTGATGACGGCGCTGACCAGCTTCATCGGCCACTTGCCGATGCTTTATGCCACCGGCTCCGGTGCAGACATCCAAAAACCGTTGGCAGTCGTGGTTATGGGCGGACTTATCACTTCCACCATCCTGACCTTGGTCGTCATTCCGGTATGGTATGGCTGGTTGGAACAACGGTTCGGTGCCAAGCAAGCGGCTGAAAGCTGAAAATACGGAAAACGACCATGTACCCTTTCCGTAACGCAAGGAAAGGGCACGGAAAATTTGCCATTCATATTCAAAATCTAAAGGAGATTTCAATGAAACTCATAAAAATGATCCCCATGTTCACCTTGCTCATAACCAGCACGTTTATCCTGTCAGGGTGTGCTGTCGACAAACAGTTGCCAACTTCAGCACCAGGTGCGCTGACTGTAGATATCCAGCCGGCATCTGAGGTGCATATTGTGCAAGCATCTGCCCGACAAGTGGGGGAGGATGTGATCGTGGATGGAAAAATACAGCGCAAAAAGATTGGCGGAAGAGGCATTGTGAAAGGGCATGTCGATATTGATGTGCTTGATGCGAAGGGCAAAACTCTTCGACAAGTCGTTACCGGTTGTTCGCCTAAAATTATTCCTAAGCTCAGCGGGGTGAGGTCATCGTTTACCGCTCGAATTCCAATAATGGCACCTCCGGAAAGCGTTGTCAGGGTCAAATTTCATAACGGTCCTCATGATGATCAAGAAGTTTTGTAATATTTCGCCTTATTAAAATTGTTGAGTACTGGGATCAGCCCACATTGCCCGAACGCAGAGCGTGTGGGCTGCCCCAGTGCACCCAGTGCATTTCTTTCTCTGTACATCTATTGTGGCTCGACATTTACGTCGGAGCGAAGCACGGAAGTGTCGGCTGGTTTTTTATTCGCTTTATTGTTTTGAGGCGGCGTTATAAGTACCTGCGTTGCGTTGCGGAAAGGGGGTTGACAACCGCGTCGGCTCGCTTTATAAATCAACAAATATAAATATAGAGATATTCAACAGGATAATTTAATGAAACCATTCTTGCGCGTCATGAAAGCCCTGTCGGATCCGAATCGGGTCCGAATCCTGAAGCTTCTTGAAAAAAACCCTCTCTGTGTCTGCGAGATTCAAGAAGTCTTGGGCATCGCCCAACCGACCGTTTCCAGCCACATGAAAATACTTGAGGACGCTGGGCTGGTGGACAAAGAACGACAGGGAACCTGGATGATATATCGTCAGGCTGATGGCCAGGAGTCGGTGTATGCGAGCACGATGCTGCATACCCTGAAAGATTGGCTGAATGAAGATGCCGATCTGCAACGAATGAAGAAAGCGTTACCGGAAACCACGTGTCAGCGTGTGTATACTTTAAAAAAATGAGGCAACCAATGGAACCACTTCCATCTTCCGGCTGCGGCTGCACCAAACCCGCAGCCAGCCAGGCGGTCATCGAAAAAAATGTACCATGGGGCAAGGTGGGTATCCTTGCCCTGTTGAGCTTTTGCCTCTGGCTGGCTATCTATAACCACTTGGAACCCTTTTCGTCCTATTTGACCTATAGTCTCTTTGCAGTCAAGAAAGGGAGTCAGCTTGGTGATGCGGTCCAATTTTTTCTCTATGACACACCGAAAGTCATGATGCTGTTGACCTTGATCGTGTTTGTCATTGGCGTTCTCCGTTCCTTTTTCACCCAAGAACGCACCCGCCAATACCTGGCAGGGAAGCGTGAATCAGCCGGGAACGTGATGGCTGCCATGCTGGGTATTGTCACTCCTTTCTGTTCCTGTTCAGCGGTCCCGTTGTTCCTCGGTTTTGTGCAGGCGGGTATTCCCTTGGGAGTCACCTTCTCGTTTCTTATAGCTGCCCCAATGGTCAACGAGATCGCTCTTGTGCTTCTGTATGGGCTGCTGGGTTGGAAGGTCGCTGCCCTTTATCTTGTCACCGGACTCCTGATTGCCATGGTTGCCGGTTGGGTTATCGGCCGGTTGAAACTTGAAACCTGGATAGAGGACTGGGTCCAAGAACTGCGGGCCGGTGAAGCCCTTGTCTTGGAAAGAAAACTCACCTGGCTCGATCGGATCGACCAGGGCAAGGAGGCAGTCCGGGATATCGTCGGCAAGGTTTGGGTGTATGTTGTCGCCGGCATTGCCGTCGGAGCCTTCATCCATGGGTATGTTCCTGAAGCTTTCATGGCGCAGGTTATGGGCAAAGATGCCTGGTGGTCGGTCCCGGCAGCGGTGGTGGTTGGCATCCCCATGTACTCCAATGCCGCCGGCATCGTACCGGTGGTTGAGGCCTTGCTTGGCAAAGGTGCGGCTCTAGGGACTGTTTTGGCATTCATGATGAGCGTCATCGCGCTCTCCCTTCCGGAGATGATTATTCTTCGCAAGGTGCTTAAACCCAAATTGATTGCGGTTTTTGTTGGTGTGGTGGGAAGCGGTATTGTGTTTACCGGATATCTGTTCAATATCATTGTCTGATTTTAAATCTGGAGAAAAAAATGGAAATCAAGGTGTGTGGACCGGGATGTGCTTCTTGTGAAAAAACCCAGAAGGTTGTTGAAGCGGCTGTAGCAGCGAAGGGAAAAGAAGTCTCTGTTATCAAGATAAAAGATTTTCAGGAAATCGCCCAACTCGGGGTTTTTTCGACCCCTGCGGTTGTCGTCGACGGTCAGGTCAAGTGTGTTGGCCGGGTACCGAAGCAGAATGAAGTAGAAGACTGGATCGGCTGATTCTTCATGACAATGCATGAAAAAGTAAGACGATCAAGGAGAAAGATATGAGTGTACTGAAAAAAGATGGGATTCGACAAGCGGTTCGAGAGGTGTATGGCCGCGCGGCAGAGACAGGTTGTTGCGGTTCGACCTGTTGTAGTGGGTCGGCGCCCGATCTGTCGCATAAGATGGGCTACTCCGCTGAACAGCTGGCCGCCGTTCCGGATGGTGCCAACTTAGGGCTGGGATGCGGCAATCCTCAGGCGATAGCTGCTCTGAAAACTGGTGAAGTAGTCCTCGATCTTGGCAGCGGGGCCGGATTCGATTCTTTTCTCGCAGCCCGTCAGGTTGGCGAGAACGGTAAAGTCATAGGGGTGGACATGACCCCGGAAATGCTTTCCAAGGCTCGGAGCAACGCGGCAAACAACGGCTATCATAATGTCGAATTCCGTCTGGGAGAAATTGAAAATCTGCCGGTGGCCGATAACTCCGTCGATGTTATCCTGTCCAACTGCGTTATCAATTTATCGCCTGACAAAGCCCGGGTCTTTGTGGAAGCATTTCGCGTTCTGAAACCCGGCGGCAGACTCGGCATCTCCGATATTGTCGCCACTGCCGAACTGCCAGATCATATTAGGCGCGACATCGCCCTTCATGCCGGGTGCGTTGCCGGGGCTTCTCAAATCTCCGATTTGGAGTCCATGTTGCGGGCCGCAGGTTTTGAACACATCCAAATCTCGCCCAAGGAAGAGAGCAAAGCGCTCATCCGTACGTGGAGCCCGGAGGCAACCGTTACCGATTTCATCGTCTCAGCCACCATTGAGGCGGTCAAACCCGCAAGCTGAACAATCCCATCAAGGCGTATGCTTCCGCTGGTGCGACGATCAGGCAATAGGAACCGATTCACAGCTCATTGAATTTTTTGTTTTTTCCATTATGGCAATTCAGTATCCAGACAAGATCTATGTCGAACTGACAACCCGATGCAATCTTCGTTGTCCCATGTGTCTTAAATTCGCCAAGGGGAGTTGCATTGACGAAGGAGACATGTCGCTTGCGCTGTTTAAAAAGCTGGCGCCCTCCCTGGCTCACACCCGCTTTTTGGTCCTCAACGGGATTGGCGAACCATTACTGCACCCAGACCTGGAAGAGATCATCACCATCGCCCGTGCTGCCATGCCGCCCGATGGACGAATTGGTTTTCAAAGCAACGGGCTTCTTTTGCACCAGAGGCGCTCATTGCAATTGGTTGCGGCCGGGCTCAACACCATCTGCTTGTCTCTGGACAATTTGAATGCGCAAAACGCCGATAAACCGAGCCAAAAGGGGCATCAGCTTTTTTCGGTCGAAAAGGCGATTGCGAACCTCTCGGAGGCGAGAAAAACCGCGAATCGAGAGGTGCGGATAGGCATTGAGGTGGTGCTGCAAAAAGAGACGCTCCAGCAATTACCAGAGCTTGTTGCATGGGCACACAGACATGATGTCGATTACATCATCGCTAGCCATCTATTTTCGTATGATGGCTCCATGGCTGAACAGAGCCTTTTTAATCCGAACAGTTACGAGGCCACCCAACTCTTTGCCAGATGGAACACTGAAGCCTTGGCTCAGGGGGTCAATCTGGCGACGATGCCCACCGCGCAGCTTAAATTCTCCAAGAGTCCGGCGGATATCCTTGTCCTGGACATTGGCACGGCGATGCACAAAGAAGCCAGGGAGAAGGATATTGCCTTAAACTTTCCGGCGCTGGTGGCACAGAGCAGCCGTGATATGGGAGCAATCGAGGAGCAATTCCTCCAGGCCAGGGCGCTTGCGGCTGACCGAGGGATTGAGCTTTTCCTGCCGCCGCTCTATGCCCAGGCAAACGGACATCGTTCTTGCCCGTTTATAGAAGAACATGCCGTCTTTATCAACAAAAGCGGCAAGGTCATGCCGTGCCATTTTTTATGGCATACCTGTCCCGGCATGGTCAATCAGGAGCAAATACACATCGAAGAGCTGGTGTTCGGTGCTATTGACGAACAACCGCTTGAGGTGATCTGGCAACAAGCCGAGTATGCCAACTTCAGAGCAGAGGCGGGATTAAACGATTATGCGCCCTGCTGGAGTTGCACCTCAGCTCCTTGTCCAGATTTGGTCAATGCCAATCTGCTGGGAGCAAATGATTGTTACGGCAGCCACGTTCCCTGCGGCCATTGCATGTGGGGTATAGGCTGGCTCAAGTGTCTATAATCTATTCTCTCTACTTGAATGAAGCATTCCGGAGTTTGAACTGTGACCTTTCACCTAACTGATTGAACCTAAGGAGAAAAACAATGCGTGAAGTAGTCCTTGTCGGTGCCTGCCGCACTGCTGTAGGAAAATTCGGTGGTTCCCTGAAAGATATTCCAGCGGTGGAACTTGGCGCGATCGTGATCAGGGAAGCCCTGGAAAGAGCGTGCATCAAACCGGAATGGGTTGATGAGGTCATTCTCGGTTGCGTGCTCACAGGCGCACTCGGACAGAATCCAGGCCGTCAAGCAATGCTGAAAGCAGGAATCCCTTTGGAAGTTCCCGCCGTCACCGTTAATAAGGTCTGCGGCAGCGGTCTTAAATCCGTCATTATGGCGGCGCAAGCGATACAGTGCGGTGACGCCGATATTATTGTCGCGGGTGGATTCGAGAATATGAGTGCCACTGCCTATGCGCTTCCCTTAGCCCGATTCGGCTACAGAATGAATGTCCCTGGTAACGGCATGATCGATATGATGGTCCATGACGGCCTCCATTGTGCGATGAATAACTGCCACATGGGAACAACAGCTGAGAATATTTGTGAATGCTGGAACTTGTCCAAGGAAGAGCTGGATCATTTTGCCGTGGAGTCGCAGAAAAAAGCGCAAGTCGCCATTCAAAGCGGCCGGTTTAAAAATGAAATCGTTCCAGTCTCAATCCCGCAAAGGAAAAAAGATCCGCTTATTTTTGATACCGATGAGCACTTTACCCCGGATTCAACTTTTGAAAAAGTCAGCAAGCTTAAATCACCCTTTAAGGCTGGTGGCATGGTCACCGCTGCCAATGCCTCCGGCATTAATGATGGTGCGGCTGTCATCATAGTTATGGCCGCCGAGAAGGCGGCAGCGTTGGGAATCAAACCGATGGCAAGGCTGACAGGGTATGCTTCTGCTGGGGTTAAACCGGAAATCATGGGGATCGGACCGGCGGCAGCCACTCCCAAGGCTCTGGCAAGGGCTGGCAAGAAACTTGACGAAATCGATTTGATCGAGGCAAATGAGGCCTTTGCCTCACAAAGTATCGCTGTTGCCAAGGACTTGGGCTTTGACATGACGAAGGTTAATGTCAACGGCGGCGCCATTGCTCTTGGGCATCCGATTGGGGCCTCCGGGGCACGTATTCTTGTTTCTTTGCTCCATGAAATGGAAAAACGAGAGGCTCAAACTGGCCTGGCAACCCTGTGCATCGGCGGCGGTATGGGGATAGCTGCGGTAGTCGAAAGATAAGTTGTTTTGAGATGCTCGGTAGAAAAGTAGTATTTCCGACCTTGGCACGAAAATCTAAAAAATGAATTCGTCAGTTCTACCTTTGGGTGGATCTGACGAATTCATTGTTCAGCTCGCTTCTTTCCGCGTTACACCCACAAAAAAGTCAGTATTCAGAGTCATTTCCAATGAGATACCCTTTTCCAGGGTTTAACTGAGCACGTTTTTCGTGTTCTTGAATTTTAACCACAGTTCCGGGTCTATTTTCTTCCGGAGCCAATCGTTTTGTCTCTGGCGTCGCCTTGAAATATCCATCTAAAGTTGGTCTATTCCCCTGACTGTCCACCATCCCTTTGAACACCTTGCCGACCCCTCGATGGTCATCCCTTTCGCATCGGTACGGATTCTGCTTTGTCCTGACTCCTCATGTCGTTTAACACTGCGCAAGTTATCCGCATGAGTTATGCGTTCGTGTCCCATTCGATTCCCGCAACGGAGATGACTTTCTGGGGTTGGATGCTTCCCCCGATACTTCCGTCGGTATTGGAGCAATACCAAAATGAAATACCGTCGCTCTACAATTCAGCTTCTAAAATATGCGAATTTTCATTCGCTCGAACCACCAGCATGATATAAGGTGCTTTGGCCTGTTACGACCAGTTCGCTTATCTGCCGGAAACACGACGACAATCAAGGGAGGGGACAATGATCGCGATCAAGCTCTACACAACACTATGAAATTGTGAACATGTATTGCGAAGTATCCACCACGGCCGTTGGCACCTTCGATCCGCGCCGCGTTGCCACCCCCGCGGAGGCGATGGAGGTCTCGGCTTTTTTATTGCAGCCTGGCACGTTCGGCACCCCCCTGACCCCTGGCGAACGAGATGAATTCCAAACCCGTCCCACCGCTTCCATCGGCCTGCCGCATGAGACCTACTGGTATCTGCGCGACCATCAATGCGCCATTGCCACCGTTTTGGGCGTCCGCATGCACGCCAACCGCACCGGTATTTTCGAAATAAGCGCATTAGCGGTGCATGCCGCCTGCCGCCGTCAGGGATTGGGGCGTCGCCTGCTCCAATTCGCCCTGCAATTCGCCGCCGCGGCCAAGGGGCGAGGCCTGCTCTTCGAAACCTCCTCCGACGATGCCTACAGGCCCATGCATAACCTGCTCGCCGCAATGGAATTTACGCAGGTCGGCACGTTCCCGGACTTCTATTACCCTGGCGAAGATACCCTCTGGTACTATCGCCCGATCGCTCGCCCGTTGACCGGCTTCTGACGCTCCATGGCCCGAATCCGCCTGGTTCCGCTCATTCTCTTCGCTACCGCCTTAGTCCTTGGCGCTCTCCTGGCAGCCCAGTGGAAAAATTTGCCGGACGCTTTTTCCATTGCCCGCGAGGTTCCCTTCGATAAGGCGTCCAAGACGGCACGCGGGGCTGACGGATCCTATGCCGTGGTCTTCGATGCCAATAAAAAAATTGCGAGGATCGATGCCAACGGCGAGTTGATCTATCTGCTGTCGCCAAGCAATGCCCCGGAAAAAGGCTTTTCCTTTGCCAACGAAATCGCGCTCGCCCCCGACGGTTCCCTGTACGTCTCGACCACCTATATCGACCCGGAGTCCTTAACGGTCAACCGTGAGGCGATCATCCGGTTTTCTCCGCGCGGATATCATGCGGGGGTGCTGCATGTCATCGAACACGCTTCGGAGGCGTTGGTCGACAATATCGGCCTGATCCGCGGTCTCACCTGGACCCCCGATGGAGTGCGCTTTTGCATTGGCCGCGATGAGGGCATCCACGACTTTCTGCTCCATCCTGCCAGCGGGACGTTGCTTGCCGAAACGACCACGCCGTTTGCCAATGCCCGCAATCAGATTATCTACGCATCCGTTTCGGCAGATGGGCGCGAAATGGCGTTCACCACGGCCGCCACCGAAATTTACACCGCGATTCCAGGAAAGCCGCCCATCAAACGATACGACGGACGCGAGAGAACGGAATTTTCCATACCCGCAGACATCCATTTCCTCGCAGGCGAGTGGTATTTCTCCGATCTGGGCAGGGACGCCATTATGCGCCTCACCGGGGACGGCCGCGCCGAAGCCGTGTTCGATGCGCAAATTGCCCGGGCGCTCGGGTACATCGATACGTTTTTCGAGTGCAAAAACTTCCAGATCGACCCCGCGAACCTGACGCTGCCCAACAACGGCAAGGTAGTCCATTTGACCACCGGCGATTCACCCTCGATCCGATTGCTCGATCGGGCCCAGGGCAACGCGCTGCTCTGGATCAAGCGCGTCGCCATCTGGCTGCAACTGACGCTGCTGGGAGGCATCGTTATCGCGCTGATCAGGCTGGCCGTCCGTAACGCTACTCCCGAGGGGCTTCAAGCGGTCAAGCAGGTGGGGCTGGTGGCCCTGATGGTGAGCACCGCAGTCGGCGTCACCGCCACCATGATCTTCAACAACATGAACCATCGCCTCGAACAAGAAGCCGCAAAGAACCTGCGCGGTTATCTGGAGGTCGGACGCATCGTTGTCAACGCCGACGCCATTGATCGGATCGACCACGTCAAGCACTACATGAACGCGGACTACCAGGCCGTGCTGGCGCAATTGCGGCAGACCATCAGCCGGGAAGGCACCATCGCCGCCAGCACCTATTCCGGCGTGTACAAGGTTATCGGCAATAAAGTGGCGGCCCTTGCCTACCACGACGGCCTGCGCGGCATCTTCTATCCCTACGATTACCAGTACGACAAATCCATCTATGCCAAGGTGGCGGAAACCGGAACGACCTATCTTGGCGAAATGGCCGATATATACGGCAACTGGCTCACCGGGGTGGTTCGGCTGCACAACAGCCGGGGTGAATTGGTCGGTTTTTTAGAAGTCGGCATAGACCAGTCCGCGCATCGGGAAGCCAACCTGGCGCTCTTCATGGGCACGTTGATCGATTTGGCGATGATCCTCTTCGTGCTGGTGTTCGTGTTTTCCGAAATCGGGTTCTTCAGTTCCCGTTTCCTTGACCGCCCCACGTTTGCTGATCCAGCGGCGCGCCAACGGTACGACGAAGGCGCACTCCGCTTCGTCTCGTTCCTGGCCATCGCCAGCGTCTTTTTTTCGGCCTCGTTCCTGCCGTTGTATTCCAAATCCCTGGCCACACCGATCGGCTGGCTCCCCCTTGACATGGTCATTGGTCTGCCGATGGTGATCGAAACGCTCAGCAGCGCGGTGATCGCCATGCTGTATGGGCATGTATGGATTCGGCTGGGTCTTAAGACCGATATCATCCTGGGTTGCCTGATCATCGCTGCGGGAATGGCGCTCACGGCCCTGGTGGCGACCTTCCAGGGGCTGATAGTCGGACGATTGACGGTCGGTTTGGGGATGGGCCTGCTGATGATCGCGTTCCGCACCTACTTCCTGATCGAAAAGGACGAAGGCCGCAAGGAGTCGGGGATTATCACCCTAACGGTCGGTGTGACGGCCGGGATCAATGTGGGCTCGGTTTCCGGAGGGATGCTGGCCGCACGGATAGGCATGCAATCGGTCTTTTGGGTCCAATCGGCGCTGCTGGTGCTGGCCGCCGCAGCCGGGCTGCTGCTGATCCGCAATCGCCACCGCAACGGCTCGGCCACGGCGATCTCGTTTTCACTCTTCGCCTTCCTCAGCGACCGGGCTGTCTGGAGTTTCTTTCTCTTCGCCTTCCTGCCGATCACCGCCTGCGGCCTATTCCTCGGCTTCCTCTTTCCCCTCTTCGCCGAATCCCGGGGCCTTAGCACCAACGAAATCAGCCTGGCCTTCATGATGTTCGGGGTCGCCAGCGTCTATCTGGGGCCGTCGCTCACGCGTCTGACATGGTTTCTGTTCGGCGCGCGGCGCGCTGTGGCTGTTGGCGCCATGGTAATGGTCGGCGCCCTGCTGCTGTTCGCCGCTTTCCAGACGCTGACCGCCGCCTATATTGCGGTGGTCCTTTTCGGCCTGACGGACAGCTTTATTTTTAATCAGGGACTTTCATATTTCTCCTCCCTGCGCAGCGTTGACCGGCTGGGAGAAGACAAGGCAATAGGCGTGTACAGCGTGTTCGAGGCCGGGGGCGAGGCACTGGGGCCGATGGCGTTCGGATTGGCCATGAGCCTGAGCCTTGGAGTGGGCATCGCGGGCATTGCCGTTGCACTCGCTGCCAGCACCGGCATCTTCCTGGCGCTGAGCCCATCTATTGCAGGAGAACGTCCATGAACCCTCTCACCTGGTATCGCAAGCAAAGTGTTCAGCTGAAGATTTTCATTCCTTTTTTCATCATCACCTTCCTGTCCTCCACGGTTTTCACCATCTATGGCTTCTTCCACAACAGCCAGGCCATTGTCAACGAGATCGACAAGCGCCTGCTCATTGCAACGCTGACAATGGAGCAACTGCTGCCTCGGGACTATTTCGACCGGGTCCAGGGGCCCGGCAGCATCGACAAGGAGGAGCACGCACTCCATACCATCCGGCTGAACCAGTTTTTGAAAAACGTCGGCGCCACCTATCTCTATGCGCTGTTCAAGGAAAATGGAAAATACTACTTCGTGGCCGCAGCAGATTTTGATTTCGCAACAAAATACTGGGAAGAGTACAAACAGCCTGCGCCCAACATCTACGAAATCGAGAAAAACTGGCAGCCGCACATTTCAACCACCAACGACCCGGAATACGGTTTGCTGCGTTCGGTTGTCATTCCCTATACGGACACGTCAGGCCGCCGATTCATCATCGGCGCCGACATCCACGCCTACGAGGTAGAGGCGCTCAAACGCCGCGCCTTTCTGAACTTTCTCCTGATGGGTTCGGTCAGCTTCCTGATGGCCATCCTGTTCAGTTATGCCGCCAGTCGCACCATCTCAAGCCCCTTGGTCCGCCTTTCGAGCTTTACCCGCCGTCTGGCGGAAAACGATTTCTCTTCAACCATCCGCCTCGATCCGGCATTATTTCCCGATGGTGAGCAGACCCGAGCCGAAACCGCGATCCTCGCTTTTGATTTCGATACCATGCAGCGCAAGATGGAGGCGCACATCGAGCAGCTGAAGTGGACGCAATCCGCCCGCGAACGTGCGGAAAGTGAATTGCGCATCGCCGGCCAGATTCAGGAAACCTTCCTGCCTCCCCCATTCAAGCCGGAATGCTTCAACTCCCGCGTCCAACTCCACGCCTCGATGAAAACCGCCAAGCAGGCCGGCGGCGACCTGTTCGACTTTGCGGTGCTGGATGACAACCACCTCTTTTTCGCGCTCGGCGACGTGTCCGGAAAAGGCATGCCCGCGGCCATGTTCATGTCGGTTGTGGTGGTGCTGCTGCGCTCCGCAGCCAAACAGTTCCGGGATCCAGCGGAAATCGTCCGCCGCGTGAACGAAGAACTGGCCTATCGCAATGAAAGCTGCACCTTCGTGACCCTGTTCGTCGGAATTCTCGATGTCCGCACCGGCGAAGTCGTCTTTGTCAATGGCGGCCACAACCCGCCATGCCTGCTGACCGGCGTAGGTTCCGTCTCCACCGTCCCCACACAATCCAACCTCGTGGTGGGCGTCTTTCCAGGGCAATCCTTTGTCCGCGAAACGCTGGTTCTGCGTCCCGGTGACACCCTTTTTCTGTATACGGATGGCATCACCGAAGCTATCGACGAAAACAACGCCTTCTACGGGAAAGAACGGATGCATCAATGTCTCACCGCATTACCGCCCGCGGCATCTGTCGCCGATGTAGTCCGCGGCATTGACGCCGACGTCGCTGCCTTCAGCGGTGACTGCGAGCAGGCCGACGACATCACGATGCTGTGCCTGCGCTACCAGGGCAAGCAAAATTCCATTGATGAGTCATAGCCCGAGAGGCTGCCCTGTCTTCCCGACCTGGAAAACTTCAGGAGCCCAACGCCAGAGCAGGTGGACTCCTGAGGATTAGTAAGTCAAAGGTTGGAGTTTACAGGATCAAGTATCCCAAAGCACGAAGGGCTGTAGCTTCTCCTCGTTTGCTGCCGACTTGATCCCTCCATCCATCACCTCCAGATGCAATGACGAGGAACCAAAACATTATGACGCACACCCACCCCCAGATCATTGCCAACGAATTGCATATCAGGGTCGAGCAGGTGCAAACCGTTGCCGCCCTGCTGGATGACGGCGCGACGATTCCCTTTCTTGCCCGTTATCGTAAAGAAGCCACCGGTTCGCTCGATGAGGTCCAAATCACCGCTATTCGTGATCGTTGGAGTGAATTGGCTGATTTGGACAAACGCCGTTCAGCTATCCTTGCTTCGCTGGGCGAACGCGATCTCTTGCACGCCGACCTGTTGCAGGCGGTCAACGCTGCTGCCGATCTTGCCACCCTGGAAGACGTCTATCTGCCCTACCGTCCCAAACGAAGAACCCGGGCACACATCGCCAAGGAAAAAGGCCTGGAGCCCTTGGCAAAAATTCTCTTTGCACAGGAGACGCAGCACGTCCGGCCCGAAGCGTTTGTCAACCCGGACAAGGAGGTGGCAACAATTGCGGAAGCACTGGAGGGTGCCCGCGATATCATTGCGGAATGGGTCAGCGAAGATGCGCCAATCCGCGCCCGTCTCCGCACAGTTTTTCACCGCAAAGCAGTGCTCACCGCCACCGTGGTGAAAAACCAGGAGGAGAAGGGCAGTAAATTCAGGGATTATTTTAATTGGCAGGAGCCGGTAGGCAAGGTGGCTGGCCATCGATTATTGGCCATGCTCCGGGGTGAGCAGGAAAAAGTCCTGAGTCTCTCATTTCGCCCCCCTGAGTCTGACTCGTTGGAGCTCCTGTCCCGACACTTTGTTCGCTCCACGGGTTTCTCTGGACAACAGGTGACCCTTGCCGTGGCAGAGAGCTATAAGCGGCTGCTCGCTCCTTCCCTGGAAAATGAGCTGCGCGGCGATTTAAAAAAACAGGCGGACGTGGAAGCGATCACTGTTTTTTCACAAAATCTGCGGGAATTGCTGCTGGCTGCCCCGCTGGGGCAAAAGCGAACCATGGCCCTGGACCCTGGGTTTCGGACCGGGGCAAAATTGGTCTGCCTGGGCAAGCAGGGAGAGTTGTTGCATTTCTGCACCATTTATCCGGTGCTTTCCCAAAAACAACAAGAGGAAGCCGCGCACACAGTGATTCAGCTCTGTCAGCGCTACCGGATCGAGGCCATCGCCATCGGCAACGGCACCGCGAGCCGGGAGACGGAATCCTTTGTTCGCGCCTTGGCACTCCCGCCGGAAGTGGTGATCACCATGGTCGACGAAAGCGGCGCCTCCATTTATTCCGCCTCGGAGGTTGCCCGCGCTGAGTTTCCCGACCACGACATCACGGTCCGGGGTGCCGTTTCCATAGGCCGAAGATTGCAGGACCCTTTGGCGGAACTGGTCAAGCTTGACCCGAAGGCCATCGGTGTCGGTCAGTATCAGCATGACGTCAATCAGAAAGCGCTCAAACAGAGCCTGGACGATGTGGTGATCAGCTGCGTCAATAAAGTGGGGGTTGAAGTGAACAGCGCCAGCAAGGAACTCCTCGCCTTTGTTTCCGGACTGGGGGAAACGCTGGCGGCCAACATCCTTGCCTACCGCAGTGAAAATGGCCCGTTTACCGAAAGGCGGCAACTGTTGCAGGTGCCGCGGCTGGGCAAAAAAGCCTTTGAACAGTGCGCCGGTTTTTTACGTATCCATGATGGTGATAATCCTCTAGATCGTTCAGGCGTTCACCCTGAGCGTTACGGCATCGTCAAGCAAATGGCCAAGGATTGCGGATGCACGGTGACGGAGCTCATGCAGGATGCAGCGCAGCGGCAACAGATCAAACTCGACCGATATGTTAACGAGGAAGTCGGGTTGCCGACTTTGCAGGACATCATGGCCGAACTCGGCAAACCGGGGCGCGATCCGCGGCTATCGTTTGCAGCCTTTGCCTTTGCCCCAGGGATTGAGAAGCTGGAAGATCTGGAGATTGGCATGCGCCTTCCCGGCATTGTTACCAATGTGACCAAATTTGGGGCCTTTGTGGATATTGGCGTGCATCAGGATGGCCTTGTCCATATCAGCCAGCTGGCCGACCGGTATGTCAAAGATCCGGCGGAAGTGGTCAAGGTGCGGCAGCAGGTACAGGTGCGGGTGCTTGAAGTGGATGCCAAGAGGGGGCGCATTGCGCTTTCCCTGCGTGATGCCTGACTCTCGACAAACGACTGGGGAGATGCTGACTCAACAGTCTCAGAGAAATAAACGTCTTGCAATCGAACAAGGAGTACTTGCCGGACCCAATATTGCCGCATATTTTCTCCGAATTTTCGTCTTCTCCGCACAATATTCGGCCAGAAACTTGACCTAGATCAAACAAAAAAATTATTTTCCGGCTTAAATGGCCTCATCAGCGTTTTCAACACTTCAGAGCAAGGGTTGCCAATGAGCGAGACAAACTCCACCTGCTGTACCGCGTTAGACATTTCCGAGATGGATGTGATCGCGGCAATGAAAAAGATCCAGGGATACATCGACATCAGTCCGGGAGACTTCCGCGAGGTGTTCCAGGTCGCCTACGCCCATGCCCTGCAGCGGATCAAGGACTCGCTCACAGCACAGGATATCATGACCCAGCCGGTGCACTGTATCAGGTTGGATATGGACCTGATCCAGGCGGCAACCTTTTTGGCGGACAAGGGATTTTCCGGGGCTCCGGTGATCGATGCTGCCGGGAAAATCGTCGGCGTACTCTCGGAGAAAGATTTTCTCGCCAAGATGGGCCTGGGACAACCAACCTCCTTCATGCAGATCGTTGCCCATTGCCTCAATAACAGAGGCTGCATGGCCACCTCGCTACGCAATCATTCTGTTGAGGAAATCATAACCGCACCAGCAATCACCGCTGGGCCGGAGATGACAATGGGCGCGATTTCGGCTCTGTTCATCGACAAGCGGATCAATCGTCTGCCCATCGTCGATCCCGAGGGACGACCTGTAGGCATCGTGACCCGCACCGATCTCGTCCAGTCCTATTGTCTCACCCGCTCGAGGCTGGCGCCATGAACAATTTCCTGCAAAAAATGCGCGGTGATGGCCAAAGTCCTCCGAGGGTGAGTCTCGCCGAGGTCTGCTGGTCCTGGATCGGCAGTTTTCTCGGTATAGCGGCAGTGGCCCTGCTGCACTACAAGTTGGTTGACCAGCAAGGACTGATGCTGCTCCTTGGGTCGTTTGGCGCCTCGGCCGTGCTGATCTATGGAGCTGTTCGCAGTCCCTTGGCGCAGCCGAGAAATTTGCTCGGCGGTCATGTTTTCTCCGCAATCGTTGGCGTGACGGCATTTCAGTGGCTGGAGGCCTCTCCCTGGTTGGCGGCGGCGGTCGCGGTTTCGACCGCGATTGCCCTGATGCATCTCACTAAGACCCTGCATCCTCCTGGGGGAGCCACAGCGCTGATCGCGGTAATCGGCGGCGAAAGTGTGTACAAATTGGGCTATTTTTACGTAGTGATGCCGGTTGCCCTGGGGGCCTGCGTCATGCTGGCTATTGCCTTGATTGTCAACAACATCCCGAAAACAAGGAAATATCCTGAGTTCTGGCTGTAAGGCAAGGCATCGGCTGCAAGAGACATGCTGCTGACATTTCGGTACAATATTTCATTGAGTTCTACCAGAAAGGTCTTACGATACTGGCATGTGCCGTACAGTCTGTCTGCCAGTAAACAGCGTAACGCCATGCAAAAATCAGAAAAGGAGGGGTGCCATGTTTTGTAACCAGTGTGAACAGACCGCCAAGGGAACCGGATGCACCATCGCCGGAGTATGCGGCAAGAACGAAGACGTTGCCGATCTGCAGGATCTGCTGATCTACGCCCTGCAGGGGCTGGCCCTCTATGCCCAGGAAGGACGCAAGCTGGGCATCATCGATGAGGCCATTGACCTCTTCACCTATGAGGCGATTTTTTCCACCCTGACCAATGTCGATTTCGATCCGGACCGCTTTGTAGTCCTGATCAACAAGACCGTTGAGTTGCGCGAGGCGATGAAGGCCAAGGTGGCGGCGGCTGGCGGCAAGGTCGATTTTACCGAGACTCCGGCCAGCTTCATCCCGACCGGTGGCGTTGCCGAACTGACCGCCCAGGGCAAGGCCCTCAATCTGATCGAGAATCTGGATAGCGACGTCAATATCCGCTCCCTGAAACAGACCCTGCTGTACGGTTTGAAGGGCATCGCCGCCTATGCCGATCATGCCGCCATCCTTGGCCAGAAGGACCCGGCCATTGCCGCCTTCTGTTACGAGGCACTGGCCATCCTCCTTGTTCCTGGCCTGACCGTGGAACAGTGCGTGCCCGTGGCCATGAAGGCCGGCGAGATCAACCTGCGCGCCATGGAGCTGCTCGATGCCGCCAATACCGGCACCTACGGCCACCCGGTGCCAACCCCGGTGCCGCTGGGCCACCGCCCGAACAAATGCATCCTGATCACCGGCCATGACCTCCACGACCTGGAACTGCTCTTGAAGCAGACCGAGGGCAAGGGCATCGACATCTACACCCACGGCGAGATGCTGCCCTGCCACGGCTATCCGGAGCTGAAAAAATATCCGCATTTCTACGGCCACTTCGGCACCGCCTGGCAGAATCAGCACAAGGAATTTCCCAATTTTCCGGGGCCGATCCTCTTTACCACCAACTGCATCCAGAAGCCGCGCGACGACTACCAGGACCGGGTTTTCACCAACGGCCTGGTGGGCTGGCCCGGGGTGAAACACATCGCTAACAAGGACTATTCCGCAGTGGTGGCCATGGCCCTGGCCATGCCTGGGTTCACCGATGAGGTCGACAATGGCCAGGTTCTGGTTGGTTTTGGCCGCAATGCCGTGCTCGGCGTGGCCGACAAGGTGATCGAGGCGGTGAAATCAAAAGCGATCCGCCATTTCTTCCTGGTGGGTGGCTGTGACGGCGCCAAGCCGGGCCGCGATTACTTCACCAAGTTCGTCGAGCAGGTGCCCAAGGACTGCGTCGTCCTGACCCTGGCCTGCGGCAAGTTCCGCTTCTTTGACCAAAAACTGGGCGATATCGGCGGTATCCCTCGTCTGCTCGATGTCGGTCAATGCAACGATTCCTATTCGGCGATCCAGATCGCGGTGGCCTTGGCCAAAGCCTTTAACTGCGGGGTCAACGACCTGCCGCTGTCCATGATCATCTCCTGGTATGAGCAGAAGGCGGTGGCTGTGCTCCTGACCCTGTTGTATCTGGGCATCAAGGACATCCGCCTCGGACCGTCGCTGCCGGCCTTCATCACCCCGGCGGTGCTCGAATTCCTGGTCAATACCTTCGCCATTAAACCGGTCGATACCCCGGAAGCAGACCTCAAGGCCATCTTGGGCTAAGTATTCATCCCCTCAACGCGGGCACGCCTCGGCCGGAGCATCCGTTCCGGTCGAGGCGGCTTGGACAACAACCATGGACGACAACCGGAAAACTTATCTCGTGCTGCCCCATTTTGACGCCGGCTTGCTCAGCCCTGAAGATCTTGAACAGTTGGCTGGGCTGGCAAGGAAATATCGGATTCCCAAAACAAAAATTACCGGCGCCCAGCGGATTGCCTTCCTCGGTATGGAACCCGAGGCTTTGGAAGCCCTCAGGGGCGAGTTGAGCATTCCGTCAACGCTACCGCATACACGCAACCGGGTGCACTATGTCCAGGCCTGCCCCGGCCGCACCTGGTGCCAGTACGGCCATCGGGATGCACTCACCCTGGGCGAGCGGATCAAGGCGATCGAATTGGCCGGCCCTCTACCCGCCAAAGTGAAGGTGGGCATTTCCGGGTGCCGATTCTGCTGCTGCGAATCCTGGATGCGTGACGTGGGCCTCACCGGCGAAAGCAAGGGCTGGCGATTTTCCTTTGGCGGTAATGCCGCCGGCCGGCCCCGCATCGGTGATGTGGTGGCCGAGGGGTTGAGCGACGACGAGGCCGTGGCCCTGGTAACCAAGACCCTCAATTATTACCTCCGGGAGGCCAAGTTCAAGAGCCGGTCCGCCCGGTTCATGGAACGCATCGGCATC
>Ga0074197_1000548_pt1 | contig 44092 bp, 46 predicted proteins | sample EPASupsiteSAE305_FD_64526 | JGI IMG/M metagenome (GOLD analysis project Ga0074197, IMG submission 64526) | Bioremediated contaminated groundwater microbial communities from EPA Superfund site, New Mexico - SAE3-05 reassembly with SPADES | ecosystem: Environmental > Aquatic > Deep subsurface >...
CACTGGTCATCGCGTAAAACTTGTCTGCTCATAGAAACTCTCCGATAAAGCGGGTTACCTCTTTATCGGAAACTAAATGGATATACTTGATTGAGAACGCACCCTAGGTATTTATACATCTGGTTTGCAAGAAAATATTTATTCTCTTGTAAAACCAACGAAAGCATTAAAATCTACAGCTAGTTCTGTGGTTGATGATTGGTCTATAAGTGGGTGGAAAATTCAAACACAAGGTGGTGGCTCTCAGTTTTTTATTCCTAATGGATCATTGGCTGTGAGGCCGTAGGAGGAACAATGGCATGGTACAAATCACCATTTGTAATAGGACGTAAATATTGCATTTTAAAGGACTACTCTGAGTTGGGTCATATTTTTTGCGTTGGTGATATTATGGAGGCAACAGATGACACATATGACCCGAAACTTGGCGTAATTAGGTTTTGGTTTAGAAATATTTCAACTGGAGAAATAAATGCGTTTCACGTTTGGGAAGAAACAAAGGATTTAGAGTTGTTAGCTTATGAATATTTTAAAGAGTGTACTTGACGTTCTCCCATAAAACAGAACCATTGTAATCTGAGTCACACCGATCTTTGACAACCGCATACACCCAAGCATGAGCCGCGGCAGCGGAGACTTGATCACCTCTGCTGCCGCAGGCTCTGCTCACGATTCTGCACAGGGCAGACCGGTTTGGAACCATCAACCGTCTGTACCTGCTGCGTCACTACTAACGAACTCACAGGGACAGGCACCTCACCTGCGGTGACGAGCCTGTCCCTCTCCTCTAAATCGGGGACAGGCAACTTTTTGGCAAAAGTAGCCTGTCCCCTTGTAATGGGTGTATGCGATTGACCGGTGTTGCTTCGGCACTGCCGGTGGTAACGACTTTATTTGTATCTATCCCAGAGCAAGGTGCTGCAATGCCGCGAGTCGCACGGGGATTGGCCGATGGGCTGATCTATCACATCATCAACAGGGGCAATGGCCGCCAGCAGGTTTTTCATACTGAGGGGGATTACCGCTGTTTTGTTGATCTGATGGCGGAGGGGCGTGAACGCTATCCGGTCAAGCTGTTGGCCTGGTGCCTGATGCCCAATCATTTTCACCTGTTGGTATCGCCGGAGCGGGGTGAAGATTTAAGCCGCTGGATGCAGTGGGTAATGACCAGCCATGTCAGGCGCTATCATCGTTTGTATCAAAGCAGCGGGCATGTCTGGCAGGGGCGCTACAAGAGCTTTGTGGTGCAGAATGATACACATCTGTTGACGGTTGCCCGATACATTGAGGGCAATCCGCTGCGGGCCAGTCTTGTGAGCTCTTCAAGGAATTGGTGCTGGTCTTCGCATCGTGAGCAGATCACAATAAAACCATAGTAAAACCAGTGACATCCAATATTTGGTAAAACTATGGACATTTCCCGTATTTAATATCCCGGTTGTGGCGGGGTAGGTGATAAGACGTAAGTTGTTGATATACGAAAGGCCCCGGTTCCCACGCCGGGGCCTTTCCGTTTTCATGGCGGTGAATTTCTTTCGTATTTCCTTGAATTTATCTGTTTGCACTATGCTGTGATTACGGCCTGTTAAGTGACTGGCCTTGTTGCATAGCTTTAACTATGTTTCTTTGTTTCCAAGTCCATTACATTACAATTACATGACAAACAGCCAGTATTTCTATAACCCCTTTATTTATAAAAAATAATAGAATGTCACTCTTGTCACTTTGGTCACAACATACCGGGACCATTAAATAAAAGCCGGTGACATTAGGAGTGACAACTTTTTTGCTTGTCACTTTCAAAGGTCACGCTTTGCCCCTGGGGTTGTTGTTTATCCCTTGCAACTGTTGCAGGGCATGACATAGAATAGCGCAAGGGGTAAGGCATGGGACGTTATGAAAAGCTGTTACAGCGGGCCGTTGAAGCCCCTGGCAATCTTCGTTTTGCTGACTTGTGCAAGCTGGCTGAAATGGCGGGCTTTGTTTTTGACAGGGCCGCCGGATCGCACCGGATATACAAGCACCCCGCCGGAATGATGATGAACTTTCAGGATGTAAACGGGCAAGCCAAGCCGTACCAGGTTAAACAGCTTCTTGACTTCATACGGAGCATTGAGAGGGTATAGAAATGGAACATTACGGGTTTAAGGTTTTTTGGAGTGATGAAGACGGGGGGTATATTGCCACCTGTCCCGATTTTCCGGGGCTGTCTGCCTTTGGTGAATCTGAAAATGATGCTCTAGCTGAAGGCAAGGCCGCTTTACGGCTGTTTCTGGAATCTTTGCAGGCTGAAGGCAAGCAACCGCCACTTGCAACCACCATGCAAAAACGAAGAAGGCAACCACGCCGCGCCACTGGAGAGCGTCCGGCTGTTGCTGCATGATGAAATAAAGTTATTGTTGATAACATGGTAACAAAGCCCCTTCCTTGATTGGTTGGGGCTTTGTTGTTAGTGCTTATCGTGAGCGATGCTGTTGTTTAACAGCTTTCGGGCTTCAAGATTGAATTTATCATTTTCCCTAAAACGCTTGATTATAGCCGCTATACCTGGCAACTCTGATACAGGCATAAGGGCAAGTTCATGTATGGTTGGCTTTATTATTTCAATATCCAATTTTTCCCCTAAACTTCCGCGTATAGCTTCGAGTTCATTTTTATCAATTTTTGTTTCGTCATAACTAGCGTGAAATGTGCGATCTATTAGCGGTTTGAAAATAGATATGTGAAATTTTTCAAGTAAGCCGGGAAGAAGTGTTTTTCCAAAGCGGTCTCCGACACTTTCAATAAATAGCTTTGCTTCTTTGTCTGTAAATCCTGCTTTTTTAAGCTCTTTTATGGTCTCTTCTTCGCCACCAAAAAGTGATTTAACAACCATTTTAATCATATCTTTCCCGGTTGTTTTCTCTATACTTTTTAGTATTCTGTTTTTCCTGTCTGACTCTTCTTCCCCCCTCAACCACGCCACAGATACTTCAAAATAAGCCGCCAACTTTTCAAGCGTGGCTTGGGTTGGTTCAGAAATTCCCATTAAATATTTTTGAAGGCTGCGTAGTGGGATACCAATAGCCCGCGCTGCCCCGTTTTGTCCAAGTTCTGAAACGGTCTCGCTTATTTTGGCGACAATCCGCTCCGGTGTTTTGCCGCCACCTCTACCCATTGCAGCCATTTCATCACCTTTTCTGTTTGTTGTTATTAACTGCTTTTGCAGTTGACATGCGTTGACTGCTTTGATAGTTAATATAGTAACTGCTTTAGCAGTTGTCAACATAAACCCACACAATGAAAAGGAGTCTCACCCATGCCAGAGCCAGCGACCACCGCGCCAGAAGGGACGTGTCAGGGTGTCATGATGTCCGCCGCCTGTATCCGGGCTATCTGTGACGATATGGCCGCTGATTGTGACGGTTCCAGTGTTTCACACATGGGGTTGAGTATATTTCAGCTTCGCATGATTGCGGACCGCCTGGAGACGATAGCCGTTGATCTGATGTAGCACAAACCAAAAACGAAAGGAGTACACCAATGAAGTTGAGACGATTGGAAAGGATGGAAGAGAGAATTGAAGCACTTGAACAAAACCACACGAACCGGCTTGAAAAGTTTGTATCTATTGAAGAGGGGGCTGAATTTATTGGAATTACACCTTCAATGTTGTCTGCGTATTGTTGCCGGGGAGAACTGCCGTCATACAAGATCGGAAACGTTCGCAAGGTTAGGCTGTCTGAATTGGGGCAGGCAATGAACAGGTTTTCAACTGACCCTATGGGGGCTTTACAGTTTGGAATATAGCGTTTTGGGGGCCGGTTGCCGCCGGTCCTCGAATAAAACCACAATAAAAAGGAGTCTCACCCATGCCTAAACACCACAACATCGACAACGTAACAACGCCGGAAAACGAAGAGCGGTACATAAACATGAAAGAGGCCGCTGCTTTCCTGTCTATCCCCGTCAACACTGCGTATAAAATGTGTCTTAGCCGTATGCTCCCGTCCTACAAGTTGGGAAAATTACGGCGCTTGAAGCTGTCTGAAGTTATTGCTTTTGCTGAAGCTGGACGTGTTGAAGCCAAACCAAGCCGGTAGGGGTTGCTATGTCTTCAGACCGTAAAACCGCCTTGCTTGATCGTCTGGGACCGTCCGGCGTTGCCGCTGCTGTCCTGGATCTGCTCCCGGAATATACGCCGGTTGGCCGTGAGCAGGCCCTTGTTCGTTGCTGCTACCATACTGAAGAAACCCCGTCTCTTTCTGTTCAGCTTTCAACCGGGCTTCACAACTGCAAGGCATGCAGCGGCAAGGGGGACCTGTTCAATCTGGTTATGCGGGTCCGGGGCTGTGATTTTAAAGCTGCCCTTGATTACCTGGAGAGCCGCGCCGGGATCGTTACCACCACCGCCACCGCCCGCCCGTCAACAACTACCAGCAAGGCCACCGCGCCAAAGGTAAAGACCCGCAAGGTTGCCACCTTTACCTATACCGATGCAGAAGGCCGCAAGCTGTACCAGAAGGAACGGCACGAACCAGCGCGGGACGGCATACGGTCAAAGGAGTTCTTCTTTTCATCCTGGGACAAGCAAGGCAATAGGCAGAAAGGCTTTAAGGGGGATCACCTACCGTACCGGCTGCATGAAGTGGTAAAAGCCCCGCCTGAAGCCGTGGTGTTCTTTGTAGAGGGTGAAGGCAAGGTTGACCTGTTGGCTTCCTGGGGGCTTGTGGCAACCTGTCTTGATACCGGCGCGGAATCGAAATGGAAGCCCGCCTATACACCTTACTTCACGGGCCGCCATGTTGTGATTGTACCGGACAATGACCAGGCCGGGGAGGTCTACCTTGCCGCCGTTGCAAAGGGGCTGTATGAAGCCGCTGCAAGCGTCCGGGTGTTGCGCTTGCCGGACCTGCCGGAAAAAGGGGATGTCCTCGACTGGATTGAGACACCGGGCAACAACAAGGGCCGTTTTCTTGAGCTTGCCGCGTCTGCTGTTCCCTGGGAGCCTTCAGCGCCGTCTGCTGAAGTAGTACAGGCCCGCCGTAAGCGGTCCCGTGACCGTGACCCTTCAGCTTCACCGGATGAATCACCGGGAGGGCGGGGCGCTGAAAGGCTGATTCCTTTACTGGATGATTTCCCGCTGTATCTGGATGATTCCGGGGCTGGCTTTATCTTCCACAATGGCCGCCTGTATCAGCTTGATGTAAAGAGCCGGGAGCTTGCTGAAGAGCTTTCTTTTCTCTACTGGACCATTACCGGCAAGGCCCTTGCAAAAGATGCCACAAACGCCGCTATCACCTATTACAGCGCAAAGGCCCGCCGTGATGGTGAAGCCTTGGAGCTATTCAACCGGATAGGGGAGAAAGACGGGCGCTTTTACTATGACTTGATGAATGGCCGGGTTGTGGAACTGTCCGCCGGTTCGTGGCGGATCATCCCCGCGCCGGTCATGTTTAAGACCTACAACCACCAGCAACCGCAACCTGACCCGCTACCGGGCGGGGACCCGTGGCGGCTGTTTGACTTTATCAGGCTGCCGGATGAAAGCCGTCTGCTTGCCCTTGTCACCATTGCAACCTGTTTTGTTCCCCGGATCAATCACCCGGCGCTTGCCATTAGCGGGCCGCAAGGATCCGGCAAATCCTTTGCTCAATCAATCATTAAGCAGACGGTTGACCCTTCCAGCATGATCCTTTCAATGATGCCCCGCAAAATTGAAGAATTACCGCTGTTGCTTTCCCGTAACCATATGACCGCCATCGATAATCAATCGTCCTTCAACGGGGAGGTTGCAGACCTGCTGTGTGCTGCCATTACGGGCGGGGTGCTTGAAAAGCGGGTGCTGCATACTGATTCTGAAATGATGTCGGTCAAGGTGCCGGGGATTATCACCTATTCTGCTATTACGTCTGTTTCAGACCGCCCTGACCTACATGAACGTACTATCAGGGTCGTACTGGACCGGATACCACCACAACAGCGCCGGACTGAAAAAACGATCTGGAAAGAGTTCAGCGCGGCCTTGCCGTCTATCCTGGGGGGAATCTTTGACTTGATTGCAGCGGCTATGGTCATTCACCCGGATATTGAAGACCGGCTTCATGAATTGCCCCGTATGGCTGATTTTGCAACCTGGGGCTATGCCATAGCTGAAGCCTTGGGGGGCCGTGGCAGTGAGTTTTTACAGGATTACACCGGCAATGCAAGCATGGCAACCGCTGACTTACTGGAACACAACACCTTCTTTTCTGCCATTGTTCAGGCAATGGAAAGACCGGGCAAAGACCTTTCCGGGACGTTTGCAGAAGTTCTGTTTGAACTGCGAAAGGTTGTTGACCCTGATGGAGAGAAGAACAACTTCAAGTCATTGGAAAAGGACTACAGCTTTCCAAAGGCCCCGCAAGGCTTCAGGGGCAAGCTGGAACGTCTGAAGATACCACTTGAAGATTTAGGGATCAGCTACGTCATAGCAGAGAACCGAACCAACAAGGGCCGGGTGCTTTGTACTTTCTTCAAGCGGTCCGATGGTCCCCCGCTGGATCATGCCGCGCCGGTCCTTGATGATCTGGTTTTTGATGAATCAGAAGTATTTTGAAAGGGGTTACTATGAAAAGGCTGTTTACACTTAGGGAAATGATAAACCGAAAATGTCCGCTTACTCGCAAACGCTGCCTTGCGGGTGCTTGCGCTTTGTGGGCTGATGAAGGTTTGAAGCATATCTATTCACGGAATTATTCAGGGGTGCAGCCGGTTGGTTTCTGCACCCTGGGCCGCAACAAATGAAGGTTGAATTTCTGCGCGACTTCCAGGCAAAGACCACCACCGGAAACCGTACCATAACCGCCGGTACGGTGCTTGATCTGGCTGAAGATAAGGCAAGCAAGCTGCTTGTTGCCGGTATCGTCAAGGTTGTTGAGCCGGTCCCCTTCAATCCTGCTGCCTTGCCGTATCTGGATCAGCGGGGCCGCCTTGTAATCCCTTTTGATTGCCCGCCTAAGTATCGCTATTGGGCGGGAGGTCAAACGGTTCAGGAGACGTTGCGGGGGTTGTTTGAAGAACGGGCCGCCATTATGCAGCATGACGGCGGGCTGTCACAAGAAGAGGCTGAAGAACAGGCCGCCCGGATCGTCAACAAGTACGTTCAAGACCACCACAAAGGAGACACCGAACAATGAAACGCCGCGCCTTGCCTGGCAGTAGAGAGGCCCTTGAAGATATTCAGACCGCTAAATTCAATTTGTATGTGACGTGCCGGACAATGAGGGCGCTTGTTCGTAATGCAGAACATTTGGTCAAGCAGTGCGAGCGGTACGGGTCAACAACGAACTTTGCCCGGTCTATTGAGAACATAGCGGTTAATCTTTCCACAACGGTACAGGATGCAACCAGGGCGGGAAACAGCGCAAGGCGGGCAATACGTCGGTTCAGTGAGCTTGCCGGTAAAAAATAGAATACCGGTAAAATACAAACTCCTTCACGGGACCAGACTAACCAGGAAGCCGCCCGGACCGTCTCCAGGCATGTGAAAGACTGCTATCAATAGATTATGCCCTATTGATAGAAAGAACCCTGATAGGTCCCATTGCGTAAAATCAGCATGTTACACGCGGTAAATCTATCAAAACTTTGTGAATATTTTAAGTCTTAGAACCTATTGATAGTCTGTCCGATAGTATCCGGCAGGCTGAACACCACCACAAGGGAGAAACCAAACAATGAAAGCAATTGATAAACAGAAGGCCCTTGAAAAAACCTGTTTTCTTACCAGGGCAAGCGATGAAGCGGCATGTTGTGAAGGTTCGGGCTGTATGGCATGGGAAAACCGGGGGCCGTCTGCCGGGGTTTGTCTGCTGATTCCAGACCGCCCACAAGTACCGCCCGTGTTTGATTTATGCGGGGTTTTGTTGGGCCGGTCCAGTACAGGGCATGCCTGCCGTAACGAAAAGGGCTGTAGTCATGAGTGAAAGCCGCCCTGAATATTTCAAAAACCGTCAAGCTGCCCTGCAATGGCTACAGCAACGGGGGCAGGTCTCCCGCTCAAAGTTCTATGACGATTGCAACGCCGGACTGATAACCATTCACCCGGACAAGACTTTAAGCAAGTTCGAGGTTGCGCTGTATGCTGAAAAGCTCTTTGCCGCTACCAGGCAAACCGCCACCGGATCAGGGACCCTTGCCGGACAACGTGAAGCTGATGAAGCCCGTAAGATACGGGCTGAAGCTGAAATAAAGGAAATGCAGGCTGAAGGGTTGCGCCGGGAACAGGATAAGAAATGGTTGCACCGTGATGATGCAGTTAGTCACCTGGCTGTTGTGGTTTGCTCTATTCAGCAGGCCCTTGAACAGGCCGCCCGGACCGCTGCCGATGCCATTATAAAAGTCTGCAACGGGGAGCCCGCCCGCTCTTTTGACGTATCTGAAGCGATAACAGAACTGATTCTTGAACGGGCTTTCAACGAGGTAGCCAACGCCGGGACGTTACGGGTTCGGTTCAAGGATGAACAAAAAGGCGATGGGGTTGATTGAATATAAGTGAGAGCCCCGCCCCCCCGCCTGTAACTGTCAAGGCAAGTGAACTGTTAAGACAACCGGCGGGTTTTTTGGGGGTGCTTGATAGCGGGTCCTCCCTGCACTCTACACCATGCGGGCTATTCAGACCTCAATGTCTGCCCCCATTTAAAAAATTTGAATATGGCGGAAAAATGTATTTTTCGTGGTTTGGTCCCTGTTTTTTCCACCGCTGGTCCCGTCTGTTGATTTGTGTTGCGGTTCTCTATTCCGGGTTGAGATCGGGCCGCCGGGGACCCTTGGAATCATGGCCGGTTACAGACCGCCCGTTTGATTGATAGTCAAAATGGCGGTTTAATTCTGATTAGATTTCAATATGTTGAATATGGCTGTCATGTTGATTGTAATGTAACCGGCGGGCATGGTTTCCGTTACCAAAAACACAAAAACCCTCTTCTGAATGAAGGGGGTTTTCAGTAGCGGGGATCGGTTCGGGGCCGTGACCTTGACCCTTCACCTGTAGCTTGTCCGATTATGGGAGGGGGGAGCCTACTTCTTGCCCTGGGGATCAGGGACCGCGTGACCGTGCTTCTGAAGGTATTCTTCCGCTGCTGTCTCTATGACCACGTTTAAGGGTTGCTCAAGATCAAGGGCAAGGTGCTTCATTGCCTTGAGGACTTCAGGTCTCAAGCGCAAGCCTGATTGTATTCTGGTTGTGTCGCTTTTTGGCCGGGGCATGGCGGGAACATACATCAGGCCCCATTATATTGTCAAATCAATAACAGGTAATAATGATATTGAAATATAATAAATACCGTGGTAATTAAAATATAAATGTTACCAAAAATAATCAGGGGGGAATATGCAAACACTTAAACTTGTCAGGGCCGGGAAGGTTTGTGAACCAGAAACCCGGTACAGTTCGCCTTCTGAAGTTTACAGCCTGCTGCGTAATATGTCGAAGCTGGATCGTGAGCATTTTGTAGTGCTTCACCTGGACGGGAAAAACAGAGTAGCCGCCAAAGAGACGGTTTCAATTGGGTCATTAAATCAGTCAATAGTTCACCCGCGAGAGGTCTTCAAAGCAGCAGTCCACAATGGAAGCGCCGCTATTATCTGCGCTCACAACCACCCCAGCGGGGACCCTAAGCCGTCTATTGAAGATAAGACCATTACAAAAAGATTGGTTGAGGTTGGCGGGCTGCTGGGTATCCCGATACTTGACCATATTATTATTGGTGATGGCTGTTACTACAGTTTTTGTGAATCATCTGAAATTCAATTAGGTAGAGCTGTTCGTATATAGTGACAACCTTTTGAAATGCTGGTCACATGGGTTGTCACTCTGAAAAATGTTTTTAAAACAGCATGTTGTGACGAAATGACAAGAGTGACAACTTTTTTTACTATATCTTTTGCTTTTACGTTGTTGATGTATTGAGAGGGACCACAACCATGCCAAAAACACGAAAGACTAAAGGCATTTATCGCCGGGGCAAAGTGTACTGGATAACCTTTATGGGGCTTGACGGTAAACAGAAGTATGAAAGCACCGGGAGCGATCTGAAAGCAGACGCGGAACTACTTCTTGCACAACGCCGACTTGATGTTGACCAGGGCAAGGAACCAGTGACCCGCCGCCGGTCCCGCAACTACACCTTTCAGGAGCTTGCTGAAAAGTATCTTCCGTTTGTGGCAAATCAAAAGGCTTTCAGGTCAAAACAGACCTTTATCAAAGAGTTGTGCCTGTCCTTTGAATCAGTCAAGCTGTCTGCCTTCAGCCTTGCGCTGCTTGAGGGCTGGCAGTCAAGAATGTTGGTTGAGCCGCGCCGGGGTAGGTCAAAGGAGAAAGAACCGCCACCACGCAAGCCGGTAACGGTAAATAGAATGCTTGCCTGTCTCAAGCACATGTTTGGTAAAGCCCTTGATTGGGAAATGGTATCTGAAGATGTAGTGAAGCGGGTTCGTAAGGTTAAGGCGATCCCGGCCAACAGTAACCGCTTGCGCTATCTTTCACTTGAAGAGTGCAACAGACTGCTTGCTGCTTGCGACTGGAGGAATAAACACCTTGTAACCTTTGCCCTTCACACGGGCTGCCGACTTGGTGAAATCCTGGGGCTTACCTGGGACCGTGTTGACCTGAAGCATGGCTTCATATTACTTGATGAAACGAAGAGCGGGAAGCGCCGGGAGATACCTATAAACACGACTGTCAGAAGTCTGTTAAAAGGTTTGGTCCGGCGGCTCGATACGCCTTACGTCTTTGTTAATCCCGAAACCGGGACCCGCTACAAGGATATTAAGGGGGCATTCGGTACAGCATGCAGAAGAGCGGGACTGAAGGATTTCCACTTTCACGACCTGCGACACACCTTCGCAAGCCAGCTTGTAATGAACGGGGTCGATATAACAACCGTTTCCCGTCTTCTGGGGCATGCTACCTTGACCATGACTTTACGTTATGCCCACCTTGCACCAAACCACCTACAAAACGCGGTTGATGTTATGAGCAGAATACAGTCAGAGGATTTACATTACAATTTACATGACAATGGGGTTATGGCGGGGTAGGTTATGGGACGTAAGTTGTTGATATACGAAAGGCCCCGGTTCCCACGCCGGGGCCTTTCCGTTTTCATGGCGGAAAACGTGCCTTTAGGCCTTCTCAACTACCGCTTTTTTCACTGGGCCGTTCATACGGATGGCAGCGGCAAACTCCATCCAGAACACAAGGTAGATAGAAATCATCAGCGAGAGACCGATATTCTGGTTTTCAGCGCCCAGTGCCTTGGCAAGAATAGGTGAAGCAAACCCGGCGCCAAGTGTGCCGGTTACCCGCTCAAGCAGGTAGAAAACAGGCAGCGTCAACAATGTACCAACAACCATGATGGCGATGCCGGGAACCCGTTTTACCCAGTATTTGGGGGAGAAGCCGAACATACGCATAAAGATAACAACCCAGATGATCCAGACAGAGTAATCAACAGCAGCATCAGGCAGTGCCAGTTTATTTTTGACCAAGGCAACTTCGAGGATCGTTACCACGGCAAGCAGGGTGAACATCCAGTTGAATTTTTCGGAGGCCTGGGTCTGCCAGTTACGGCTATCAGGGGCAGGGGCTTCATTGTAGGAGTGATTGTGGGTGCCCAGGGCAGAGAACAAAATGGCAAACCAGATCCCGGCGTTGTGAAACAGAAGTGAAGAGTGATTGCCGGCAATATTGGCAATGCGGGCCATCGGATCGCGGATAAAGTCAGCAGCAATACGCATCAGGAAGAGGTTGACAATGACTGAACAGGCAACGATGACAGCTAGGGTGAAAATACGCCGCGGCAAGAGATATGGATCAACACGATCAGGGAAACCAAGAATAAATGCAAACCAGATCAGGTACATGATCAAGGGGATACCAAAACAGATACCATACACAGAGTTACCGGCAAAGTCGCCACTCTGGGCGTAGATGATAAACTTGTCTTTGATGGTTGCGTCAGTATTGGCTGCCCTGACAACATCCTTGGGAACGGTCTTAAGGTGGGGTAGCAGCCCCATGGCATACCATCCATGGTCACCCTGGGTGGTGTCAACAACCCAGTAGTTTTCGCCCATCATGTCATCCAGACCCTGAAAAATACGCATATTAAAGGCGGCACAGATAACACAGACCACCAGAAGCAGTGCAGCGTGGGATAATTTCATCGGCATGACAGATCTCCTCCTAATCCTTGTGAGTGGTCCAGAACATTGAGACCGCATTGGCGGCAAACAGGCCATACAGCCACATGGTGTTCCAGGCTGGACCGGACCAATGACTACCGTGTCCGCCACCAATGACACCAGCTGCAACAATGATCCCTACCATAGCGGTGAAGGAAACCATGGCAACAGCCCGCAGGATTGAACTGTTACGCCAGGTGTGACGTTCCAGTTCCTCGATCCGCTGCATCAATTCAAGCTCTCTTTGGGTCATGTCTCTTCTCCTTTGTAAAGGTGATGACTGTAAACAGTATGGTAACTGTAAGAACTATCAAAAGCGTTGCCGGGTCTGTTTTGCTCGATAACAGGTAGAGCATGGTGAAATTCCTCTCAGGCTGCTGCAACCAGCAGCATTTCTTTCTGGGTATAACGGTCTGCCAGTTCCTGGTATTTTGCGCATTCGCAGTAACGTTTACTGCAGTAGCGGATGATCATGTTGACGTCGTGGGGTGAGATGTAGCCGCACCCGACATCACAGAAATCATCATTTTTTCCATAGAATGGGCAGATTGGTTGGTTCGTCATCCTGTAATCCTGGTTGCATGTTAGTGCGAATGAGTAACTGTTTAGCAAACAGTATGCCTATTTTGAAAAACATAATAAAATCGATATTATAGATTCTGTGTGTCTGGTTATTGATAAAATGAAAATATCTGCAAATATGTATAAGGTGCTGATATTGTTTTTAAATAGTGAGATTGAAGGCGGGATGGCTGTTTGCATAAATGCAAACAAAGAGTGGGCTGTCTGCAATATTGCATAAATGCAAACAGAGGAGTCATATGACTCCCCTGTTTGATCGGTGTACCTCTGGATCTGCTGGCTTAACGCTGATTCGTTAACGGTTTACGCATGAGTAGGTAGCTGGTCTCTTGTTCTGCCTGGTAAAAGCTGAAAACCGGACTGGCCTGCTTGACTTTGCCTGATACCGTTGTTTTTGTATGGGTGGGCGTTTTTAGCACCTGTTTCGTTGCCGTGGTGTGTCTGGCAGGCAGTTCTGCCAACAGGGCCGCAATGTCACGTTGGGCAGCTACTGTTGCAGCACGTTTCGCCGCATGTCGGGGGCCTTTTCCGGTACCCATTACCAGGATGTATCCGGCTTTTTGTGCGTCCTCAGCCTTGTCAGTCAGCTTAAGATTGTTCTTTTGAAGATACGCTGTAATTTCTGCAGGGATATATTCATAAGCCTGTGCCGACATACTTACGTTGAGCAGAAACAGCGCTGATAAAAACAAGCGGATACCATACTGCATACCGGGCCTCCTTACGTTTAGTTGACGACCAGCTTTCCTTCTTCCAGTCTCACGCTGATTGTGCCTCCGTCAGCCACTTGTCCGGCAATAATGGCCCTGGCCACTTTGGTCTCCAGCTCCCGCTGCAGATAACGCTTGAGCGGACGGGCGCCGTAGACCGGATCATAGCCAGCCCGGGCGATCTGCTTCAGGGCGTCATCACCGATTTCCAGCGTTATCCTGCGCTCTTTCAAGCGTTCAATCAGTTGTTGTGCCAACAGCTTGGCAATCCGGGTTACTTCATCCAGATGCAGTGGCTTGAACAGTACAATATCATCCACCCGGTTAAGGAATTCTGGCCTGAAGGCATGCTTCAGTTCATTCATGACCGCTATTCTGGCACTTTCACGGATATCGCCATCCGGGGTGATTCCTTCAAGCAGATGTGGCGCACCTATATTTGAAGTCATGATAATGACCGTGTTCTTGAAACTTACCGTCCGTCCGTGGCTGTCGGTAACCCGTCCATCATCCAGGATCTGCAGCAGGATGTTAAAGACGTCGGGATGGGCCTTCTCGATCTCGTCAAACAGAAGTACACAATAGGGCTTACGTCTAACAGCCTCAGTCAGCTGCCCACCTTCCTCATACCCCACATAGCCGGGAGGTGCACCGATCAGACGTGAAACCGCAAACTTTTCCATATATTCAGACATGTCAATCCGTACCATGTTTTCTTCTGAATCGAACAGTGATTCAGCCAGGGTACGGGCCAGTTCAGTCTTACCAACCCCGGTGGGTCCAAGGAAGATAAATGAGCCGATCGGGCGTTTGGGGTCTTTGATGCCGGATCGGGCCCGTAGTACGGCATCGCATACCAGTTGTACTGCTTCGTCCTGACCAATTACCCGCTGGTGAAGGATCTCATCCAGTTTCAGCAGCTTGTCCCGTTCTGTTTCCACCAGTCGTGTGATAGGAATGCCGGTCCAGTGGGCCACGATCTCGGCGATCTCGTCTTCGGTCACCTCTTCACGCAGCAGCTTCTGACCACCCTGCTTGGCGTTCAAGGCCGCCTCTTCGTTTTTTAGCGCAGTTTCAAGGCCAGGCAGTTCTGAATACTTCAGCTTTGAGGCCTGTTCCAGGTTGTAGGACCGTTCAGCCTGCTCAATCTCACGGCGGGTCTTTTCAATCTGTTCCCGCAGTCCCTGCACCCGCTGGATGGCGACTTTTTCAGTATCATACTGAGCCCGCATGGAATCAGCTTTTCCCCGCTCATCAACCAGTTCTTTGCGCAGTGCTTCCAGACGTTCTCGGCTGGCCTGATCCTTTTCATGCTTCAGCGCCTGCTCTTCAATCTCAAGCTGCACCACCCGTCGGGAGATGCTGTCCAGCTCAGACGGCAAGGAGTCGATCTCGGTGCGCAGCATGGCGCAGGCCTCATCAACCAGATCGATCGCCTTATCCGGCAGGAATCGTTCGGTAATGTAACGATGGGAGAGGGTGGATGCTGCCACCAGGGCATTATCCTGAATCTTGACACCGTGGTGGACCTCAAAACGCTCCTTCAGACCTCGCAGGATTGAGACCGTATCCTCTACGGTGGGTTGATCCACCAGTACCGGTTGGAAACGTCGTTCAAGGGCAGGGTCTTTTTCTATGTTCTGACGATACTCATCCAGGGTGGTGGCACCGATACAGTGCAGTTCACCCCTGGCCAGCATCGGCTTCAGCATGTTGCCTGCATCCATGGAACCTTCAGCCTTACCAGCCCCCACAATGGTGTGCAGCTCATCAATGAACAGGATGATCCTGCCTTCAGCCTGCTTAATCTCATTTAAGACCGCCTTGAGCCGTTCTTCAAATTCACCGCGATACTTGGCGCCGGCAATCAGGGAACCCATATCCAGGGCAAAAATGGTCTTATCCTTCAGACCTTCCGGCACATCACCCTTTACAATCCGTTGGGCCAGCCCTTCCACCACAGCGGTCTTGCCCACCCCAGGCTCGCCAATCAAGACCGGGTTGTTCTTGGTCTTGCGGGACAGGATGCGGATTACCCGGCGGATCTCCTCATCACGACCGATGACCGGGTCCAGTTTGTCAGTGCGGGCCATCTTGACCAGATCGCGACCATACTTCTCCAGCGCCTCATAGGTTTCTTCCGGGTTGGCCGAGGTAACCCGCTGGTTGCCACGCACCTCAGTCAAGGCAGCCAATAGGCGCTCTTGCGTAATGTTGTGCTGCTTGAGAAGTTTACCGGCTCCGCTACCTTCCCCTTCAGCCATCAGCGCCATCAGCAGGTGCTCAACCGAGATATAGTCATCCTTCAACCGTTTGGCTTCAGCCTCGGCAGCCACCAATAAACGGGAAAAACGTTGCGACACATGAATTTTGCCCGGTTCTGCACCAGGGCCGGAGACCCGTGCCCTGCGGTCAAGTTCAACTTCAGTGGCCTTGATCAGACTCGGAACATCCAGATCCATTTTTGCCAGAATACGGGGCACCAGGCCGTTTTCCTGATCCAGTAGGGCCCAGAGCAGATGTTCGCCATCCACCTCCACGTGACCGTATGATGTTGCTTTGGCTTGAGCTGCTCCTAAGGCTTCCTGGGATTTTTGGGTAAGACGATTGATATCCATGATTGTGTTTCCTTTCATACATGCATGCAGCATCTGTCTATGAGGTAAACACGGTTTGGGGGTAAGTCAAGGAGAGGGCAAATAAAAAGGGACGGTTGCCCGTCCCTTCAATGCCTTTATCCGGATTAGTGTCTACTTCACCATCACCTTCAGCTCCTCAATCAACCCTCCCAGAAAATCATACCCCTTCTGCCAGAAACCGGCTGATTCAATATCGATTCCAGCCAGTTTGGCTGTGTCTGCCGGCGACAGTGCGCCGCCGGACTCCAACAGGGCGCGATAGCCGGGCTTAAAGGCGTCGCCGGTTTCGCGGTACTGCTGGTACAGAGCCAGCACCATCAGTTCGGCAAAGGTGTAGGAATAGCAGTAGAAACGGCTATGGATAAAGTGGCTGATATAGGACCAGCCCCATTGGTAGGCCGGGATCATCTCTACGGCATCGCCAAACAGCCTGCTGTTTTCCTCCAGCCAGATGGCGCAGATCCGATCATTGGATAGCAGTCCCTGCTGTCGTTCCTGATGCAATTGCATCTCAAAGCGGGTCAGCACGGTCTGGCGGAAGGTGGTGGCGATGATATCTTCGATCTTGGCGCAGAGCAGGGATTTACGGACTTCAACATCCTTTTCATTATCCAGCAGCATGCGGGTCAGCAGCATCTCACCAAACACCGAGGCGGTCTCAGCCAGCGGCAGCGGTGCATGGTAGTTGAGGCTGTTCTGCTTCTGGGACAGCACAAAATGCAGGCCATGGCCAGCCTCATGGGCAATGGTGGCAATATCCCGCAGGTTGTTGGTGAAGTTCAAGAGCAGAAAGGGCGGATCAACCGGCGAGATTCCCATGGCAAAGGCGCCGCCGGATTTTCCCTGGCGTGGCAGGACATCCACCCGGCGTTCATCAAAGAAGGCCTGGATAATGTCGCCAAACTGCGGATCGTAGTTGCGGTAGGCAGCTACGGTCAGGTCTCTGGCTTCATCAAAGTCGTACTTTTTCTGAGCTTCAGCCACCGGTGCATAGACATCGCAGTTGCGGATCTTGTCCATGCCCAGCATCTTTGCCTTCAGGCGGAAATACTCCTGAGCCAGGCCGTAGTTGGCCTCGGTGGTTTGCATCAGGTGTTCCACCGCCTCGTCGGTCAGTTCATTGCCGATGTTGGTGGGCTGGATCGCAGACTGGTAGCCCCGCAGCTCCATCTCCTGTCCATGATCCAGGGCCATGGTGTTGAAGACAGTGCCAAAGACCAGGGCATTACCAGATTCAGCATGCTTGTCCAGAAAGCAGGTCTGGGCGTTGAAACGGACCTCTGGTGATGGGTGGTGCAGCAGAGAGAGCAGCTCTTCGCCGGTAAACTCTTTCAGCTCCCCTTCAAATTCCATCTGATACTTCAGAGAGGCAGACAGTTCATCAAACAGTTTGGTAAAGGCAGAGCTGCCGGTCAGGTCTTTGCGGGTCAGCAGACGTTCTTCATTCTCTTGCAGGGTGTAGGGTTTAAATTTGCGGATTCCCTGCAGAAAATGGATGTATTCAATGGCATCTGGCAGGGCGCACAGTTGGTTGAACAGGTCATCCGGCAGGTTCATCAGTTCAAGATCAAAGAATAACAGTTGCTGCGACAAGCGGCTGCCCAGCTCGGAACAGCGCTGTGACAGGGCGCGGTGGGTTTCGTTGCCTGAGTCAGAGGCAAACAACAGGTGACTGTAGCAGAACGGCTTGGCCATGCGGGTCTGCATCGACTCATACTCTTGAACACTGGCCAGTATGGAAGCTGCATCCAAGCTGGCAATCTTCTCAAAATACTTCTCGCGGAAATCGTTGGCCAGCTGGTCAAATGAAGCAAGATCTGCCTCAAGTTCAGCTGAATCCGGGGCAGGGTAGAGCAGGGCGGTGTTCCAGGTCAGGTCAGTGTGTGGCATGTATGATGGCTCCTTGTTGGTTTTCTTAGAGGTAGCCATCATTCAGGCTTTAGCCTGTTTTGTCAACCATCAGTCAATCTGATTACTGCTGGGTCTAAATATCGCAGGTCTTCAACCGTATCAATGTCTCGCAGAGCCGGTAACAAGCCAACCGTCAGCCCAGCCTGTGCTGCAGCATTCAGGGTCAGTTCAAGCACCCGGTCACTGCTCCAGGGGATGTTCTGAAAGACGGACTCCGTAAAATGGCTTTGATTGAAGCCGATCAGGCAGTAGCCTCCATCAAGGGCTGGACCAAGCACCAGGGGATGCTCCTTAAGAAGATCAAAGGATTGAAGGAGGTAAGCAACGTTGATTCCGGGTATATCACTGCCGATTACTACAGCCTGCTGCTCACCGCCAGAAAACAGCCTGCTCAAGGCGGCAGCCATCCGTTCACCAAGGTCAGCCCCCTGTTGTTGGATACAGAACCGGGCGTACTGTTTCCAGCTGTCAGGTATCTGAGTCTCGTCCCCATCAAAAAACAAGACCAGCGCCAGGCCACTGGCTTGTATCTGCTGCAGAACCCGCTCCACCAGAGTGCGATAGATGCTGCAGGCTGCCTGATCACCGATATCTTTGGCCAGGCGGGTCTTGACCCGACCGGGGGTTGGTGCCTTGACGAACAGGGCTACTATTCTGTAATCGATCATCGGTACTCCTGAATCAAGACAACTGAAAGGAGGGTGAAATTTGACAACTGTTCCGGTCAGCAGTAGAGTTGAGGCAGATCGGTTTATTACCGAATCAAACAGATTTGGCGAAAGGAGTATCCCCATGCGTATCTCTACACTGTTCTTTAGCTGTTGTCTGCTGTTGGTGCCAGTCTTCGGGTTTAGCGCCCAGCATGACGGACCGGTTGTGCCGCAGAATCAGAAGCCGGTCGGGGTCGGCACCAGCCCCATCAAGGCAAAACCGGCACAGAAGCCCAAATCAACCAGCAGCAAGGACAAGGTTTCCGCTACCGGATATGGGGAAGACCCCGGTGAAGAGACCCAGGAACGGCCGAACCCGCTCAACAAACAGGGTCAGAACCGGCCTGCGCCGGTTAAGGCACCGGTCCGCTGACAGGTTAAAAGCGGGTACAGATCCGCTGCGTCGTGCCAGACCGGCTGTGGCGGCCCAGGTCAGATACCGCAGCAGCACGCGACAAAATCTGACATGCTGCTTCCAGCGATCCTTTAAGAACCCCTACAGATTTTTTGTCTCCCTTAATAACAAAGCCAGCGGCCAGCCGCTGGCTTTGTTTCTGCTACAGAATCCGTTCCACCAGAGTTCAATAGATACGGTGGGTGTTATTCCATGACCCTGATGGCGTCAACAGCTACTCTTTTATTGCCGGCAACCGTGACTTCACCCTTAAACAGGTCGCTGGTATCAGTAATCTTGGCCAGTCTCCAGGATGCGTTACGTGCTTCTTTCTCGTTTCTCGGTGCAAAATAGACATGATTTTTGGCGTAACGTCCCCAGTAAATAACGGTGGTACCGATTTTTAGATCGTCCTGAGTAGCCGGACGGGTCTTCCAGAAATTTCGGGTCCAGAATTCAGCTCCTTTGTAGCTGTCCATGAACTGGGCTTCTCCCTTGGAGGCATCGGAAGCAGGGGTTACCATCTTTGCAATCTGAACATCTGCACTGGCTCCGCCTTTCAGCGGCTTCAGCGAAGTAAAGTATTCATCTGTCCTGATAAAATGATTGTCCATATCACCGCTGGGGGCCTGGACGGCTTTGCCCGGCCGTTTTGAAGGTCTTGGGCTGTCAGTGGTCTGTTCAACGGTCTTGTCAATGGTGATGATTACCTTGTCAACGGAACCGGCAAAGGCAGGGGCTGCAAGCCCTACGGTGATAACTGCGGTCAAAATGGTGCGGTAGATACTGGTCATGTTTTCTTTCTCCTTGGTTGCATGTGATTATTTTAGAAATAGTTCCGGCTTCATCATGTCCAGCAACTTAATTAACTCGGGCCTGGACAGTCCTTTTGCCATGCTCTGATCCATCTGGCTGATGGAAAACACCTTGCCTGATTTTTCATACTTAATCCAAATCTGGCCAGGTCCGAGGGCATCAGAATAAAGGGCCTGCATCCCTTTATAGGTAAACTGTTCCGGTTTTTTCTTGTTAACCATCTGCTGCTGCACCCCTTTGAAGGCAGAAACGGGATGCAGATGTACGCCCAGCACATCTGCTTTGGGGCTTAACCAGCCGGCCATAAAAACGCCGGGGTCGGTCTGGTCCACGCCGCCATAGCTATAACCGGCCAGCTTGACCGCTTTGGCCCATTTTTCAAACTCAGCCTTGCCAGGACCGGCGGCAAAGGCAACAACGCTGAACAGCAACATCATACAGGTAAAAAGTGCTACTCGTCTCATGCAGATTCCTCCATGTATTCATATGTAGTGTTTACTGTATGTATCATAGCATTACCGCTTGTCAACGGATCAAGCCCGGCTGCCGTGCCGGTACCGTTGGCTGCTGACGTTGTGGTACGGGCTGTTGTGGCTGGTACTGCTGATACTGTGGCTGACAGGTGCCATTAAGAATAACTTGCAGCCGCACCTGATTGTTGGCTTTGTTCAGTTCATCCAATTGTCCTGATTGGTCCAGATACAGGGTCAGGCTGTTCTGGCCGGGACGCAGCAGCAGCTGTTCGGTCTTGCTCTGGCTGGTTCCCTGGAGCAGTTCTGACCACTGCTGGGGCAGGGGACGACTTGCTGCGGCGTTGTTCAGCAACATGCTGGTAAAGGCTGGAGAGGCAGCAGTGCCGCTATTCTGAACGGTATAGGTGATGCTGGTGCTACAGAGACCATTGCCTGCTGATTGCAGTTGCTGGCCGTAGAGTACAACAGAACCACCCCACTGTGCAGTACTGCTGCCGATGCTCAATTGAGGCAGGGCAACCAGATCAGGCTTGCCGGATACCGGCGGGGCCATTGTTCGTGCCTGTGCCTGTTGGGATGCCGCTCCACCCTGTTGTGCAGCCTGACCGGCGGTGTTTCCGATGCCCGATTGTTGCTGTTTCATATATGGGTTGCCCGGATTGGTAAATCCGCCCTGACGATCAAATCCTGGTCCAAGATCAGGGGTGCCGGTCTGTGACGGTGAGTGATAGCCGCCGACCGGCGTTTGGGTGGCCTGTTGCGCGCTGCCTGATTGTTGAGAGCTTACCGGTGTGACACCACCCCTGGCGCGTAGGTAGACTGGTGAGTTTTCACCGTCAATGGAGTGGTTCAGTTGAAACTCGTAACGTAGATTCTGCATCAGGCGTGCAGCCTCAGCACGGCTTGTGCCAGGGTCAGTTGATGTTTGCCCGCCGGACTGTTGCAGGGCTGAAATCAGTTCTTCTTTGGATGCATCCACAACGGCAATCAGTGGATCAGTTGTATCAAGAGAGATCGGGAACCGCTTGCTCAGTTGCAGTGTCTTGACAGTAGCGTAAAAACTGTTTTTCTGGGCGGTATAGTCAGGACGTTCTTCAACAATACAATTTACCAGCCTGACCGGCAGACCGGCGAACATGTTTTGATAGGTGGTGCTGCAAGCAGATCCCTGTGTTGGACGGCTGCAGACCAGATCAACCGTTGCCGGTGAGATACCGCGGCTGTCATTTCTGATGCTGCAGGGGATGCGGGAGCCGCGACGCTGCAGATCGCTGCTGATAGTGGTTGCTGCCTCACGACCGACATGGTTGGTCGGTGTGCAGATCCCTTGTTGCTGAACCAGGCCCATCAGCCGGGTACAGGATTGATAGTTGTTCAGGCTGCTGCAGCTTAAGCCGGAGCCGCTTTCATGGCAGTAATGATCGGCTGCATACCTGCGCAGCGGCGGAATAAAGGCCTGCTTGTTCTGTTCCCATAACTGGGCGCACCAGTCACGGTTTGTCTTGGGGGTGCCCAACTGAACCACCTGGGCCTGATGGCTGGTAATCCAGCGATCAACATGGGCAAATTTTCTGGTTTCGCTGAACTCACTTGTGCAGCGGCCAATAATCAATTCAGGCAGTTTCTGATCAATCCTCAGATTGGGATTACTGCGTTGCAGTGTCTCAAACTCTGCGCCAGCGCTGTTAACCAGAAACCGGAGCTGGTTGGGGTTATTGTAGTCATTGCGTTGGGTGGAAAGTTCTCCCAAGGCCGTAGTAACCACGTAGGAGCTCCAGTTGGCGTCAACCGCCCTGTCAAAAGCGCCCGCAGCAATATCAACCGCTGCAGCAGAGAAGGTGGTAACCGGAGGAACCACCATTGTAATGTTTCCTATCGTGACGGTCTTGCTCGGTACGCTGTAGATGGCGGGATTATGTCGGGCATTACTTTTAAGCTGGTTAAAGAGGGTGGTAGAGGCGTTGGGGGCAACCAGTTTTTTTGCTGCAATCGCGTCTTGCAGCCGTGGTGCAAACACCCATTGATAGACACGAACCTCGGGAGGGGTTGGCTTGTCACATCCGCCAATCCCTATGGCACACCCCACCGCTGCCGCTGCATCGGCAATGGCCGCTCCTGCATCAGCAAGAAACTCTCCCACCGCTACTGCGGCATCAAGCAATGTTTCGCCAAGCTCGGCCAGTTCTTCAATCAGGCCGCAGACATCATAACCTTCCGCAAGGACTTGCGCTATCAGGCAGAGAGCCGCTTTACCCAGGTGTTCGACTGCGCCCCAAATATCACCAGTGCGAATGTCGATATAAAGATCCAGAAAATCCCAGAACCAGGAGGGGATGCCGGATTCAGAGGCAGCCTGCTGGCCTAGTTTCGTGTCATGGAAGGTATCTGTGCAGACCGCCACATCGATGTCGTTATCGGCATTGATCAGACAGTTGATGTATCCCTTGGAGGCCTGGATATCCTGAATACTGATCGGAAAGACAGGACCACTGGCCTGCTCGACTTTCGTAAGTAGCCAGATCATGTCGTCAAAGCTGTCAGCAGCAGCCTGTTGAGGAGTGAATACAATCAGATTCAGCAAAAGTAACAGACAAAATATTGAGCGTCGCAGGATGACGGATAGTTTCATGGTAGTGTCTCCTTTGTCGCCTTAGCGGATATGTGGTGCAGCAAAGGGCTGCTTACCTGAATTTACCAGATTCTGCTTCAATTCACCCACGGTGATCCGTTTACCTTGAGCGGTTTCAAGTACGGTGCTGTCGGGTTGTTTCAGAAGCGCATACCAGTCAGTCCCGGCGCTAATTCTGACTGCGGGGCCGGATAGATCCGGGCGCGGTTTGTTGGCTACGCGCAACTGCTGACGCCGCTCTTCGATCTGTGGTTGCAGTAACCGCAGCATACCAACGGTGGTGCGTTTGCCTGAAGGAAGTACCACGGTCTCACTATCGGGTCGCTGCATGGCGGCCTGAAGATCGTTTTTACCGCGTATGGCTATGCCTCCGGTTGCGGCAGGTTTCAGCTTCAATGCCTGCGGTTCAAGTGATTTAGGGGCGGTTGTCCTGTTTTTATGTGCAATGGAGGTCAAGCGGCGTATATCGCCCACCTTCATCCGTTTACCGCTGGAAAGCTCAACCAGATCAGTATCCGGCCTTCCCTGCAGTGCATTGGGAGGCATGTTGCGGTTGAATTTTATGATAGCGGGCTGGAGGTGGCTCGGTGTTGCATGCTGACTGCCCACCGGTTCCAGGGCGAGAACAGGGCATACGCCCATGGTAAGCAACAGGCTTGTGATACATGAAAAAGTGTGCAGAAAAGGTCGAAACATGGTTTTTCTCCTCGCTACTTTAAGATCTGTTCCGGTTGCATACTATCCAGCAGTTTGATCAGCTCTTCCTTTGTTCTTGGTTTTGTCTGGCCAGACTGGTCTATCTGCGTAATCATAAGCACCTTATCTGATTTCTCAAATTTGATGGCTGCCTGGCCAACCTGTAAAGCGTCGGTGTAGACAGCAGGTAATCCATTGTAGGTGAATGAAACCGGCAGCTTGGATTTTACGGGCTGCATAAAGTCGGGGTAACTGGAGAGTCGGTGTAACTGCAGGCCAACTATTACTTGCTGGTCATTTATCCATGCAGACGTATAGATGCCGGGATCACTTTCCTTCACACCACCATAGGTGTAGCCGGGCAGGTTAACGGTCATGCACCAATGTTCAAAAACTGCTTTGTCTGGCCCTGCAGAAAATGCGGAAACGACGGTGAACAACAACATGCAGGATATGGATACCACTCGTCTCACGTTGATTCCTTCAAGTATGCATATAAATCTATAATGCCTTTCCGTTATGTAGCACAAAACAGACCGCTGTCAATTAAGGCGGTATAATTTTTCCAGCTTTTCAGGACTGCTGCCACGCAGATAACGCAGTAGCAACCACCAGTTACGGAGGGTTCTCAGGACAACACCATCCTTCTGCCAACGTCTGGCAGAGGTGCTGACCTGGTCTGGCACCAGGGTGAAAGTATAGCCTGCCTTGCGGAGTTGGCGGGCAAGTTCAACATCTTCCATCAGCGGAATGGTCGGTACACCGCCGACCTTCTGCAGGGCTGTGTTGGTGACAAAGATGGCCTGATCACCGTAGGGAAGCGTAAACAGTTTGCAGCGGAGATCAACGGTATGCTCAATGATCCGGTAGGAAAGGGAAGGGGCATCAATACCCAGGCGGAAGGCACCCCAGTCAGCCCCCTGGGCAATTGAAGTCTGAATGGAATCAAAGGCATCAGCAGGCAGCAGGGTATCGGCATGCAGCATCAGGATGATCTCACCGGTGGCAGACTGACATCCTGTGGCAAGCTGATTGCCGCGTCCTTGCGTAGCGGTCAGGCAGATAACAGCAGGATCAGTAATCACGGCGATGGTTGAACCACCAGAATCACCATCAACAACGATAATCTCAATGGCAGAGTTCATGGACCACAGATGACTGATAAGCGTATTGATCTGTTGCTGCTCATGCAGTACCGGGATGATAACGGAAATTTTCATACGAAGTTATTTGTTTCTCGCTTGCATCACTATCGTTTCTGCTCCACAACCCGCCTCATTTCAGTATGCAGGGCAGTAATATCCAATGGTTTTGAGACATAGCCATCAAAGCCGGAAGAGAGCAGATGGTTGCGCTGCTCAACCAGGGCATGGGCGGTCAGGGCGATGATGGCGGTATGACGCCTGGATGCGCGCTCTTCTTCGCGAATGATCTGTGTAGCCTCAACACCATCCATCACCGGCATCTGAATATCCATCAGAATGATGTCAAACGGGCCTTTACGCCACTGTTCCAATGCCTCTGCTCCATTTTCAGCGGTCTGCACCCTGTGGCCAAAATGGCGCAGCAGGCTTGACGCCATTATCCTGCTGGTCTGGCTGTCGTCCACCAGCAGGATGGTAAGCGTTGCTCCCAGCCATTCCGGGGAGGTATTGGTTTGAAGTTGTTCCCCCTGTGAGGAGGTTTCGGACTGGCTGACCTGAAATGGCAGGGTAACATGGAAACTGCTTCCTGTGCCTTCGCTACTTTCAACGGAAATACTTCCCCCCATGAGTCCGGCCAACCGGTTACAGATTGACAGCCCCAGACCGGTTCCTCCAAACTTGCGTGTCACTGAACTGTCTGCCTGGGTAAAGGGGGTAAACAACTTTGCAACTGCTTCCGAGGGGATGCCGATGCCGGTGTCAATCACACTGAAATGAAATACTGCCTTGTTTTCAGAGCGTTCAAGTAGTTCAACCCGCAATGTGATAGAGCCCTGATCAGTGAACTTGATGGCATTGCCCACCAGATTGCGAAGGATCTGTTTAAGCCTGAGCTGATCTCCGGTCAAGGCATCCGGGACGGTGCTGTCAATCTCGGTCTTGAAGGTCAGTCCTTTAGAGGTAATCCTTGGCGTCATCGGTTTCAGCAGATCATTAATACAGGTGCGCAGACTAAATGATGTCTGCTCAAGCTCCATCTTGCCGGCCTCAATCTTGGAGATATCAAGCAGGTCATTGATCACTGAAACCAGATGCTTGGCATCGGCTTCGATATATTCAAGGTAACGGGACTGCTCTTCAGTCAGGTCGGTAAATCGGAGCAGCTGGGCATTGCCGATCACCCCGTTCATCGGCGTGCGGATTTCGTGGCTCATATTTGCCAGAAACTCGCTCTTGGTTATATTGGCAACTTCAGCTGCTGTCTTGGCAGACAGCAGCTCTTCTTCAGCACGCTTGCGCTCGGTGATATCCCGTACCATGCCAACAAACAGGAAATCATTGCCACTGGGGAGCAGGCTGAGACGCACCTCTGCCGGATAGCTGCTGCCATCCTTGCGAACATGGCAGGTTTCCAGAGTCATGGGAAATCTGGCGGGATCAGATTTTGCCAGATTCCAGGTCTCTTGTAACAGCTGTTGGTCAAGATGTCTGTCAAACAGGGTCACTGAAGCGGTAATCAACTCATCAAGGCTGTAGCCTGTTTGATGACAACCAATCTGATTAACACTGAGTATCCTGCCGTTATGGTCATGAATATAGATGCCGTCTCCGGCATTCTCTATCATTGACCGGAATCGCTGCTCACTCTGTTGCAGCGATTCTGCGCGTTGTGCCAGGGTATCAAGCATGGCATTTACCGCGCAACCAAGCCTGCTTGCCTCGTCACTGCCGGTAAGCTGCACACGCATATCTGCGTTGCCTGTCTCAACCTGATCAACCACCTCCTGTATCAGATCAAGTCGCCGGGTCAGATACCTGGCAGTAACCGTGGCAAACAGGGTAACCAGCAGGATTGCAACCAGGGCAAGGTACAAGCCATTTTGGCGAATCTCTGCAATATCAGCTTCAAGGGTTTTGCCACTTAATCCGATCCGCACCCAGCCGATTGTTTTTTCACCAAGCAGGATCGGGTTGATAACATCCACCATCTGATGGCTTTTCTGCAGGATCTGAAAGTCTGAATCTTTTGGCAGATCAGTCAGATAAAGGCCGATCCGGTCTTGCTCATTGTGAGCCAGTACCTGACCATGGGAATCAAGTACCATGGCATGGGCAAGACCAGGATAGCGGGCAAGGCCATTAATGATTTCCTGCAGTCCGCTGTAATCACGGGAGGCAACCCAGACCGATGATGATGCGGTGATGCTCTGGACAAGGGAGGTTGCTTGCGAGATATGCTGCTTTAAGACGGCTGCTTCCTGCCGGCGGGTCATCTCCAGCACAAACAACGTCATCAGAACAGCCATAATAACGGTCATGCCAACAATCATACGGCGGCGTAGTGTGCCTGTAAGCAGCCATGCCAGCCGCTCGGACATCACTTTTTCTGCACCGGGCGTACCTGTTTTTCAAAGGCAGCCACATAATCCCGTATCTTTTGATAGCTGGTGTTATCAGCAGCATGGAATTGAGTGGTGGCCATATTGCCTAGAATTGTGCGTCCTTCTGCTGATTGCGACAGCTCGAGCAGTAGTGTTCTGACCTTTTGACTGATGGCCGATGGCACTGTGTTTCGCACCATTACCGAATTGTTCAGCAGATGGGGAGTCTCCCAGAGCAGGTGCAGTTGTGCAGCTTCTTTTGGATGATCCTTCTGGAACAGACGCCAGGGGACCGGCCAGGTAACACCAACGGCAGATTGGCCCAGGTAGACGTTCATAATTGAGGATTCCTGGGAACCCACATAGTTATTGGTAATGTCTCGATTAACATTGATGCCGTGCTGGTGCAGGAAAAACTGTGGCATGATGCAGGCTGCCAGCGCCGTGTGGGAGGGGTAGCTGACTATCTTACCCTTAAGGTCTGCCGGTTTTTTGATGCTACTGTCCCTGCGGGCAATAAAGATTCCCTTAAAATCTTCGGCATCGCCAGCCATGGCAATTACCTGATAGCCGGATTTCATTGCCTCAATTGTTTGCCAGGGATTGGGTAGCAGAAATTCAGGCCCACCGCTGCGGAATTTTTCTTCATAGGCCTGATAATCCCGAGAGGCTTCAAGTTCAATATGCGCTTCCGGGATACGGATGTTTATATACTCGATCAGCGGCTGATAGGCTTCAGCAAGTTTAGCCGGGTTGTGCAGGGGATGGACCGCAAAGCGGTAGACCGGTAATGAGCTAACCGATGGAGTTTTACTGTAGTTAAGCGGTTTTTCAGCAGGTTGGCGATTACAGCCTGCCAGCAGCAGGATACTGAAAAACAGGGCAAGCCCAAATAAAACTGATTGAGGCCGGAGAATTTGTGCAACGCTATCGGGCATAGCAGATGTCGTCATGAGGTCTGCTCCGTGTTTGTTACTGTTGTAAGAATATCTCAGGTCAGCTGTGTGTCAAGCGGTGTGGGGTAGTTTTTAGCAGCTGTTGCAGTTAGCTCCCTCTCACTTAACGGGAGGGGGAGCTAACAAGATAAGGTGCTTTTTAACTGGCAACAACCTAAAACAACACAAAATCTATTTGAAAAATGCTGATGGACCTTCAAGTGTCTGCCAGTCTGCCTCATTGAAAATCGATCGGCAGACATCCACGGTATGGCCGCGGCCCTCTTCGGTCTTTTCCTTGATATCGCGAGGGTTTGCTCCGGTTTCAGCCCAGAACAGATTGGCCCCGGCCAGGGCACCAATGCCGCACGGTTCATGGGTACAGTTGCCTTTAACAGCATGGGGTATGGCCAGGCGGGTGACTGCCACAATCTGAGCCATGCGCAGTTCGCTGATCATGCCACGTTCTGCCAAAGCTGTACCGGGAATGGTGATCCTACGGGCAGCACCACTAAAGGCTGGTTGGTGAGCGGCAGTGAACAGGATCAGGTCAGCCAGTTCTTCGTTGGAATGTTCAGGCCCCAATGGCTCTACACAGGTGCCGACAATCAGACCGGCTTCTTTGAAGGCTCTGATGGATGCCAGACGATCATCCGGGGGGATATCACTATCGGACCCTTCCCGGAGGCGCAGGGCATGGTAGGCACCGTCAAAACCGGCATCTTTCAGCAGTCGAGCCCCTTGTGCGTTCTGATCACCGACGTTTGCTATCAGAATGGTGTCTGATGAAAGTTTGTTTCTGACTTCACGTCCGTACTCACAGAACTCGGCCAGATCAAACGAGGCAGTGGCCATCAGATAGATGGCATTGGCACCGTTTTCTTCAAAGGTGAGGGCTGCAGTAACGGCAGCATCGTGGGATAGTTTGGTACTGCTTTTAAATATGCCATTTTTGGCAGCAAATGAGCAGAACATGCAGTTTTTGGGACAGGGAGCAAGATTGACTGCAAACTGAGCGTGAACTTCTGCCTTGTCAACGCATAACCGACCGGATAACTTCCGGGATGCAGCAAGTAGTTGGTACGTAGCTGGAGAGATTGTTGGTAAAGAGAGCAGATACACAATTTCGTCATGGGTCAGTCGTTCATCATTCAGTGACTTTGAGATAAGATCGTTAAGCTGCATTGTTGCTCCTCATCTGTTGAATTGTACGTTTGTGGCTACATGAGTCTCATCCCGTTGATGAAACCGTACGTGCCTTTTTCTCTGAATTCAAAGGGCTGCAATTTGTATTGTGCCTGCAAATAATGGAATTGGAACATAAAAGTGAGGGCAGCGGAAGTCAAATGCAAAATATCGATAATAATCATTGTCTTAATTGTGAATTACGATACATGCTGTCTTGTTTGTCTGTGATACGGGTATTATTTACTATTACTATTGATTTAATTCTAAATTACGATAAAAGAATTAAGTGTAATTTAAACCCCTATCCAAGGAGGAGTCATGAGCATCCGTAACAGAGTGATTACGTCGTTGGTAACACTGTCTGCAGTATTCGCGCTAACTGGTTGTGAAACAGGACCGGAGGTTAAAAGCGAGACCCCGCCAGCAATGACGGTTGCAGCTGCCAACAAACAGGCAGCCAAACCAAAGCTCCCACCACTCCCCAAGGGTACCAGCGTTATTACCACCGATGAGGTCAAGGCACTGGTGGCTAAAGGTCCTGAAGCTGGCAACTATCTGATGTTTGACAGCCGTCCGGCAAGCCGTTTCCATGCAGGAACCATCCCCACCTCGCTGATGCTCCCGTCTGGAGAAATGGAAAAACTTGATAAGGAAGGCAAATCCCATCCGATGCTGGGATCGGATAAGAACAAACTGCTGATCTTCTGGTGCGGCGGTCCCACCTGTCCGTTCTCACTCAAGGGGGGAGAGCTGGCTGTAAAATATGGCTACACCAATGTTAAAGTGTACTCTGGCGGAGATCCGGCCTGGACAAAAGCAGAACTTCCGTTTGTGGTCTCTCCCAAGTATGTCAAGGATGATAACATCCTGCTGCTTGATCTCCGCTCTGCGGACAAGTTTGCTGCCGGGCATATCCCCCGTGCCCTGAATCTGCCAGCTGCTGATCTTGGTAAGTATAATGAAGAGAACTGGCCTTCATTCAAAGGCGCTCCGATTGTGTTTTACAGTGACAACCAGGCCGATGTTGACAAGGCCCTGGAGCTGATGCGGGATTATGGTCTGTCCAAGGCAACCTACTTTGAAGGTGGATTTGAAAGGTGGAAAAAACTGGGTAATACGGTTGAGGCAGGCGCCAAGCCGGCACCGACCAAGCTGACTTTTGTCCGCAAACCTAATCCACAGGATGTCAGCATTGCTGATTTTAATAAACTGGTGAATGACCCGAACGTGGTGATCCTTGATGTACGTGGTGATGCTGAGCGGACAGGCGGCGGCTTTAAGGGCGCTCTGCATATTCCGTTTGAGCAGCTTGCAACACGTTACAGCGAGATCCCAAAAGACAAAACGGTCATCGTCCACTGCGCCACCGGTATTCGATCCAGCATCGCTTACGAAACCCTTAAGGCGAAGGGGTTTAATAACATCAAGGTACTGAATGCAAACGTTAAGTTTGATAATGGTAACTGCAAGATTACGGAATAAAAGTTCTTGAAGAGCAGACGAAGGAGGGCGGAAATAGTCGCCCTCCTTTTTTTTGTGGTCTGGCAACTGAAACTGTTAGGGATGTTGTTTGAACCTTCCATACAAGGCTGGTATCAGGGCAAACAGTCCCAGCAGGGCAAAGGAACCCAGCACCCGGGGGGAAGCGATGTCGGACAGGCTGTTGATGGTGGCCAGACTTGACCCGGCATTAACAAAGACAAACCCGCCCGGGATGATGCCAAAGAAGGTGCCCAGTACAAAGGTACGTAAGGGCAGACGGGTTAATCCAGCCGCAAGGTTGATCAGGAAGAACGGGAAAACAGGGACAAGTCTTAAGAACAACAAGTAGTTGATGCCTCGTTCTTCAAGTTCTTTGTTAATGGTTTCCAGCTTGCTGCCAAACCGGTTGAGTACCGTCTCACGCAGCAGATAGCGGGTAATCAGGAAGGAGAGGGTGGCACCGATGGAGGCGGCAGTAACGGCATAGGTGGTACCCAGTAACGGTCCAAAGATGGCTCCTGCTGATAACGAGAGAATCACTGCTCCGGGTAATGCCAGAGCGGTCTGGATGATGTAGATAGCCATGAAGGCAGCCACCATCAGCAGGGTATGATCTGCATAAAAGGCCAGCAGTAGTTGCCGGTTGGCTTTCAGGCTTTCAAGGGTCAGAAAACGGCTCAGATCAAGGTAAAAGAACAGGGCCACCGTGGCCAGGCCGATCATGATCAGGATGATTTTTTTGCTATTCACAGGGTTCTCCGAACAGGGGCGGATTCAAAGGGGATACGCAACAGGCGCCAGAACCCCAGTTCTTGCTGGTTACGGTATTCATGCAGTCCAATAGTCATACCGGTGTGCCCTTCTTTGGGCTGATCCCGGTAGGTACCCAGCAGGCGATCCCACCATGGCTGGCTGAAGCCGAAGTTACTGTCAGTTTCCTTTGGAATCACCGAGTGATGTACCCGATGCATATCAGGGGTAATCAAGACAAGACGCAACCAGCGATCAATCGACAAGGGAATGGCCAGATTGGCATGATTAAACATTGAGGTGGCATTAAGGGTAATTTCAAACAGCAGCACGGTCAGCGGCGAAATGCCGAATATCAGTACCGTAGCCATTTTGATCAGCAGCGAAAGGGCTATTTCAAGCGGATGGAAACGGGTGCCGCTTGAAACATCCAGATCAAGGTCAGTGTGGTGCATCCGGTGCAGACGCCAGAACAGCGGTATACGGTGAAACAGGCGATGCTGCAGATAGATGATCAGATCAAGCAGTACCAGGCCTGCAATCAGTTCCGGCCAGCCTGTTACCGGAATCAGATTGAAAAGCCCCCAGCTGTTTGCCTGTGCCGTGGCAGCCAGGGTTATTGGCAGAACCGGGAAGAGCAGGCGCACCACCAGAGAATCGGTCACAATAATGCCGATATTTGCCAGCCAGCGTCTGTTTTTAGCAACCCTGAGTAGACGACGGGGCCAGATCAGTTCTGCCAGCGCAAGCAGGCTAAACAGACCAACAAATAGAGACAGTCTGATGGTCTCTGGAGAAGTGGGCAGCTGTAGCATCAGCACCTCTGCCATGCGAGCCAGCCTGACAAAAGCCTCTTCACCAATGGTGTCAGGCGGGTACGGTTGTAGGTATCAGCCAGTTTCTTGATGGCTTCTGCCTGGGTCGGGTAGGGGTGAATGGTCCTGGCAATGGCGCCTAGGCCAAGCTTATTGGTAATGGCCAGAGAAAATTCATTGATCATCTCACCGGCATGACGGGCCACAATGGTTGCTCCCAGGATTGTGTCGCTCTCTTTGCGCAGATAAACCCGTGCAAACCCTTCTGTTTCGCCATCCAGCACAGCGCGATCAACCTCTGTAAGCGGGATGGTCAGGGTCGTTACGCTGATCCCCAGGGCTGTTGCATCCTGTTCATACATCCCCACATGGGCGATCTCCGGGTCAGTATAGGTGCACCAGGGAATAACCAGGCCTGATGTTTTCTGCCTGCCCTTAAACAGGGCGTTGGCCAGCAGGATGCGGGCCTGGGCATCGGACAGATGGGTAAACTTGTAGGCAGAGCAGATATCTCCGGCAGCATAAATGTTTGCGTTACTGGTCTGCAGCCGGTCATTGACCTTTACGCCGTTTGTATCAAACGCAACTCCGGCTGCCCGCAGCTCAAGTCCTTCTGTATTTGGAGTGCGACCAACGCCAACCAGAATCTGGTCAGCAGTAATCTCAATCTGCTGACCATCTCGCTCCAGATATACCACTCTGCTGGTGTCTTGTTTTTCAACCTTAAGAATCTTTACACCCAGCTGGAGTTCAATCCCTTCACGGATAAAGCTGTTCTGCAAAATTTTGGCAGCATCGTGGTCTTCACGGCCAAGAATAGTCGGGGAGAGATCAATCAGGGTGACCTTACTGCCAAAGCGGGAAAAGGCCTGGGCCAACTCGCAGCCGATCGGTCCAGCACCGATCACCGCCATACGGGGTGGCAGCTCAGTCAGCGAGAAAACCGTCTCATTGGTCAGATAACCAGCCTCTGTCAGTCCAGGGATTGCAGGAGCCGAAGCCCGTGCACCGCTGCAGATAGCAGCTTTTTTGAACTTCAACCGGACACCAGCCACCTCCACACAATCCGGCCCGCTGAATCTAGCGTCACCAATAAAAACATCCACGCCAAGTTCATCGCGGAACCGTCTGGCTGAATCGTGCTGACTGATAGCTGCCCGCAGCCGCCTCATCCGTTCCATGGCAGCAGCAAAGTCAAAACCGACTGAATCACCACCCAGTACGCCAGATGCTGAAGCGGTTCGAGCATCATGCACAGCCCGGGCAGCATGGATCAGTGCCTTTGAGGGCACACAGCCTGTGTTCAGGCAATCGCCTCCCATCAGGTTGCGCTCGATCAGGGCCACCTTGGCCCCCAGACCGGCTGCACCGGCAGCACAGATCAGTCCGGCAGTTCCGGCTCCGATAACTACCAGGTTGTAGCACTCTGCAGGTTCAGGATTGATCCAGCCAGTGGGGTGGACGTTCTCCGACAGTTGCCGGTTCTCGGCGGTATCGGGCAGGATCAGATGCATCAGGGAGCCTTGACAAACTGCATGGATGCCGAGTTCATGCAGTAGCGTAGCCCGGTCGGTTTGGGCCCATCATTAAAGACATGGCCCAGGTGAGCATCACAGCGGCTGCAGATCACCTCGGTCCGCCGCGTAAACAGGCTGTTATCCGGTTTTTCAGTTACATTTTCCGCTGCCACCGGTTGCCAGAAACTGGGCCAGCCGGTACCGGAATCAAATTTATGTTCTGAACTGAACAGGTCATTACCGCAGCCGATACAGAGGTAGATTCCCTTGTCATGGGTGTTCCAGGTTGCTCCGCTAAAGGGGGCTTCTGTGCCTTTTTCGCGGGTAACATTGTACTGTTGGGGGGTCAGCAGCTTTTTCCATTCCTCTTCAGTCTTGATAACCTTATCGCTCATGATGTACCCCTTGCTGGCAACGGAATAGAGTTTAATAGATCTGGCAGGTTCTGAGCCTGTCTTTGCCGTCGAAGTAGTGCTGTTGCTGCAGGCCAGCAACAGGGTTAGAAGCAGTATTCCAATCAAAAGTGCTGTGCTTTTCATGGCGTTACCTCTTTCTGTCAATGTCCTGCAGCAGTGCCCCATAGTTCTTTCAGGCGTTTGTCCCGGCCGCAGTTTGAACGGTAAAAGCGGTATCTGATCGGGTTTTTCTTGTAATACTGTCGATGGTATTCCTCAGCAGCATAAAACCTGCTGGCAGGCACAATTTCAGTCACCACCGGTTCTTTAAACCGCTTGATCTTGCTGATATCTTCTTTGGATGCAAGGGCCAGTGTGCGTTGTTGGTCGGATAAATAGAAGATTGCTGCCCGGTACTGACTGCCGATATCGCAAAACTGACGATCTGCCTTGGTGGGGTCGATATTGCGCCAGAATACCTGCAGCAGTTTCTCATAACTGACCTTGGTCGGGTCAAAGATGATCTCAACCGCTTCGGTATGACCGGTGCCACCGGCTGAGACTTCCTGATAGGTGGGATTCAGTTTGGTGCCGCCCGTGTAGCCGGGCATGACTGACAGGACACCGGGCAGGCTGTCAAAAGGTTGCTCCATGCACCAGAAACAGCCCCCGGCAAAGATCGCTTTTTCAACTGGCGCTGCAGTTGCCGTGGTGCTGTGTAAACAGCCAATGACGATCAGGCAGATAAGGATGCTACGGCAGATGGTTTTCCACACGACAGGCCTCCTGTATATTTGATCAAACAGGTAGACATTATACCACAGAACGCTAGTGGTTTGTCGAGAGGGTGATATCACCGTACCAGGCAGTGGCTTCAGCTCCGGTATTGTCGGTATCGGTCATGATGGCAATGGCACCTGCGTCGGGTGGATCTTCACCAAATACGCGGCGGAAGTCAGCCAGGATATCACGTTCTTCAGATACCCATTGACCAGCTTTTGACGGGCCTGATTCAACGGCAATCAGCAGTGCGTTTGAGGTAAAGGCGTTGGGGACATATTCACCTTTGGGTAGCTTGTTAGCCCAGATGTAATTCAAGGCCCGCATCTGCCAGAAGAATCGCCCAGGAAAGACTACATAAACCCGTGCAGCATAGTCATCACCCTGTTTGGTCTTCTCATTACCTTGGGCTATGGTGTTGGCTATCTTCCAGTTCCACTTGAGATAACGATGGGTAAATGGACTGAATTTAAGCTTTTTTGATAGACCTGAAGCAGCGGCTTTGGCATGGGCCTTCAGGACGGTACGACCATTTTCCTGTACCAGGCTATAGTCGGTGGTTCCTTTAAAACTTTTGCTTTCCCACCCTTTCAGTCCATCGGTTGCAAAGCGGGATACCGCAATCTCATCCCCGCGGACAGGGCTGCTGAATACGGTTATTGAAACAGAGAGCAACAGAGCAACAGAGATGAATTTGGCAGTCATTGAAATCTCGCAAATCTTAATTTCAGTCGATTGAACCAGCGCCGGGCTGATGAAACCGGTTTAGCTGAAAAATCTGTATTATTGGTCAAAAGGTCAACAACATGACCAGCTGGTGTTGCTGCTCTAAGGGTATCGGTGCAGGCGGCACAGGATGAAATAACCGGACGTCCGGCAGCCTCGGTTGCGACTATCCTGGACTCCTGTTTGATTGTGCCGGGTACGCAGCCCTCCACCATACCTCCCTGACCACAGCAGCGGGTGGTTGTCCCATGGGAAGAAAGCTCTTCAATGCGGTAACCACAGGCTTGAACCAGTTGACGGACAGCTGTCTGTTGGGCAGCATCAAAACGGGCTGGGCAGGGGTCATGAATGGTGACCAGACGGTTCTGGTTTTGAGCGTCTGGTAACGGTACTGAAGAGACCATTACTTCATACACACTGACCACTTCAAACTGTTCACCATACTTCCGTAAAATTTTGCTGCAGCCGGGGCAGGCCGTAAGAATGCGGGTAATCCCTTTGTTTTTAAGTCGAGTTGAGAGACGGTCAAAGAGGGCGGTAAACCGTTCGGTTAATCCCAGATCATGGGATATCTTGCCGCAGCAATCCAGTACCAGTCCAGTGGTCGGATCAATCCGGCGCAGACGTCTGAACAGCTCTTGTACTGCATCAGGTCTGGTGCCGGGCAACGAACAGCCAGGGAAAAAGACCGTGCTGCAGCCAGCAGGAATCAGGTCGCGCCGGAAGAGTGGAGATCCCCCTGTTTTTTCATAGGTAAGCCACGGTGCGTATGATTTCAGATCAACCAGGCCGCGTGATACCGCTTCCTGGCGCATATTATGGAGCATGCCTGAAGGTGAGAGCAGTTCCGGACAGACCGCATCACACAGGCCGCACAGTGAGCAGCCATAGGCAGACAGTAGGTTGCTGTCGGTAGCACCTCGCTGTGCCAGGGCAAGAGGTGTGCCCTGTTGCTGCAGAAAAGAGCAAGGACGCACACACTCTCCGCAGGAGGTGCAGTTGGCGGCCATCTCTGTCATGGCCGCCGAACAATTATCAGTAATGATCTTGGCCAGTTTAGCGGCCTTTCACAAACAGTTCTTTGTAGGGCCACTCATGAATACCGCCTTCCAGGATCTGCATCCGGTCTTCAGAGATACCTTTTGACTCAAGGTAGTTATAGCTGTTTTTAGCGCCAGATTTACCACGGGGGCAGACCACAACAACCGGATCTTTAGATGTCTTGATTATTGCAAGTGCTTTGTCCAGACGGGCCTTTTCTTCATCGGTCTTGGCAGGAAAAGCATTGGTCTCTATGGAACCGGGCAGATGCTGTTTTTCAAAATCAGCAGCAGGTTGGATATCCACCAGAATGACCGGCTTCTTTTTATCAAGCAGCTCCTTAAGCTCTTGTGGTTCAATGTAGTTGGCTGCCAGGGCAACGGTGGCAGAGGCGATGCTAAGAACCAGAGACAGGGCAATTTTCTTCAACATGGGTGAATCTCCTTTGTATTCAAAAATGTGAATATATTTGATACCAATTTGTATGCTTGCCTGGCAAATAGATAATCTGGTAGAAATGCATTGTATATTATCGCTAAATTCGATAGGCGTTCCTATGACACTGAAACAATTGGAAGTATTTTTGGCAGTTGCCGACACCCGCAGTTTTTCAAAGGGGGGTGAGGCGGTCAGTCTGGCTCAGTCCACTGCCAGCCAGCATATCCGGGCATTGGAGGATGAGCTGAATGTACGGCTCTTTGATCGTTCTGCAAGTCAGGTGGCGCTGACTGAGGTTGGGCGGCTTTTTTACGATCATGCTGTTCGGATCTGTCGTCAATGCGTTGAGGCAACAGAAGCGATCAGACGGTTTCAAGGGCTTGAACAGGCAACCTTGCGGGTAGGGGCCAGCACTATTCCAGCTGCCTTTCTTATTCCTGATATGTTGGGGCGTTTCAGCGCTGCATGGCCAGGCGTCCGGCTTGAGCTGCAACAGGGTGACACCCGTGAGGTGCTTCGTCTTTTGCAGGATGAACTGGTTGAGCTGGCGGTAGTAGGGGGAAAGGTTGATGATGACAGCATCAGTATGCAGGAGGTGATGACTGAACGGATCGTGTTGGTTGTAAAACCAGAACAGTACCCTGAAACATCGATGGGACTTGATCAGCTGGCACAGTTACCGTTGGTGATTCGTGAATCAGGCTCTGGCACCCGTACAGCGGTTGATATGGCACTTCAAAAAAATGGTATTGATCCGCGTCAACTCAGAGTGGTTGCCCAGCTTGGCAGTAGTGAGGCGGTACGGCGTGCTGTGCTCAGTGGGGCAGGGGCTGCCTTTGTGTCAACCCTTGCGGTGGGGCATGAGTTGTCAAACGGAACGCTGAAGGAGCTGTTGGTGCCGGGTCTGGAGATCAATCGCAGCTTTTATCTTGCCTGGCGTAAGGGCAAAAGTCTGTCACCTGCTGCGCTGGAATTTATGGAGAATGTGAAGCGGGGTTAGTTAGTAGATGCCCTTGCTGTTCAAAAACGGGCCGTACTTTTGGTCAACTGATTTGGTATGGGAGATCAGCCAATCAAGCAGAAACTGCATCAGGTTCTGTTGCATGGCTGCAGGGCTGGCATGCAATTCAGCCTGTAGCTCGGCAAGCCTGCTCAGGATGTCCCGATGGGATTTTTGATGATCCTCAAGGTGTGGGTAGTGGTGCTGTGCCAGCAGCTCTTCTTCTGCCTGAAAGTGGTAGCTGGAATAGGTTGCAAGTTGTTGTAGAGCAAGATTGACAGACTGCTGTCCTTCGCCCGATTTAAAAGCCTTATGCAACTGATTGATAATGGCAACCAGCTGAAGGTGGTCTTCATCAAACCGCTGCACCCCTACAGTCAGAATTTTATTGCAGCTGATCAGCCCCATAGCTATCGTCTCTTCATCTTTTTCAAATTGATGGCAATGTGTTCTGCCGTTGTCGGTTTACCCAGTAAATAGCCCTGGATTATTTCACAACCGCTTTTCTTCAATAGGGTAAGTTGCGCATCCGTTTCAACCCCTTCAGCCACCACGGTAAGCTTCAGGCTGTGGGCCATGGCAATAATGGCAACCACAATAGCCAGATCACTGTCACTTCGGTTCATGTTCCAGACAAAGGATCGATCGATCTTTAAGGCATCGATGGGAAAACGATGCAGGTATGAGAGTGATGAGTAACCGGTGCCAAAATCATCAATGGCGATTGAGATACCCAGTTTTTTAAGGTCATTCAGAGTTTCTTCAGCGTGCTGATCGTTTTCAATCAACATGGATTCTGTCAGTTCAAGTTCCAGCAGATGGGGGGGCAGTCCCGTCTCTTCCAGGATCTGCTGCACCATGATGGGCGCTTTGTTTCTCTTCAGGCTGTATGCCGAAAGGTTTACCGCAACCGTAACAGCACTTTTGCTGGTCTCATGCCAGATCTTTGCCTGTTTGCAGGCGGTACTTAAAACCCACTCGGTGATAGCCTGGATGGCCCCGGATTCTTCTGCCAGCGGTATGAATCGAGCGGGTGGGATCAGTCCACGTTCCGGGTGCTGCCAGCGAATAAGTGCTTCAACCCCGATCATTATTCCGGTTTTAGCATCAAACTTGGGCTGGTACATCAGCTGCAGCTGATGCAGGTCAAGCGCCTTGCGCAAATCTGCCTGCAAGGCTACCCGTTCGCTGGCCTGCTGGTTCATCTCTTTGTTATACAGGCGGTAGGCGTTTTTCCCATCTGCCTTGGCATGGTACATGGCGATATCTGCATTCATTAACAGGGTATCAATGGTGTCACCGTCATCCGGGAAGATGGTGATACCGATACTACTGGTTATAAATGTCTGCTGACCATCCAAACAATAGGGGATCTCAAACAGATCAAGCAGCTTCTGTGCAACATTACAGGCGTTTTTCTGCGATCGGATGTCTTGGGCAAAGATGGTGAACTCATCACCCCCCAGGCGGGCAACGGTGTCGCAGTCTCGCAATACCAGCTCCATCCGGTCTGCAACCTGCTGCAGCAGCTGATCACCGATACGGTGTCCCAGGGTGTCGTTAATGTCTTTAAAACGGTCAAGATCAATGAAAATTACCGCTATAAGCTGGTTTAAACGTAATGCAAGGTTCATTGCCTGTTGTAGACGGTCATGGAACAGTACCCGGTTTGGCAGACGGGTCAGGGTGTCAAAGTGGGCCAGCTCCTGCAGGTGTTCCTGGCGCTGACGCAATACCAGGTTGCGCTCTTCAATCTCCTGCAGCATTTCATTAAAGCCGTCATACAGCTGCCCTATCTCATCGCTGCCTGGTTTATCGGCCCGCAGGGAAAAATCCTTGGTTTCTGAAACCCGCCGCATAGTGTCCAACAGATTCAGAATCGGTAGTGAAATGATTGTTTGCAGGCGGACCGATAGCAGGTAAGCGGCAGCGGCAGCAAGACTGAGCACAACTATGGCAGACACCAGGGTACTGAACAGTCGGCTTTTTAATTCATGCATATCTGCAAACAGTACAATGGTACCGATTGTTTGACCGTCAAGTTGAATTGGTGCAACCATGCTGAACCGTTCTGACAGCTGAAAGAGCCGGTTGCTGTTCAGCTGAATCCGGTTCAAGACCTTCTGATAGTCAGCAGGCGTACTGTTTTTATCAAGTTGTTCAAAGGGCAAATCTTTGTGGCTAATGTTTGAAGCAATGTAACGACTGAAGATGGTGGCATCACTTTTGAGAATGTAGGCTGCAATAATATCGGTTTTAACTGTTAGGGATAACATGGTGTCAAGGGCTGATTGCGGGTCATCAAAGGTTACTGACGATGCAACGTTCTTACCGAGAATATCTGCCAGAGAGGTAAGGTCTTTACGTTGTGTGCTGATGATATCGTTTGCCTCTTTAATGACAAAGATACAGGTGGTTGCCATAAGCACCAGACCGCAGGTGAGCATGATCAACAGCATCAGCTTGCGGCGGATGGATATATTGGCAAGGTATGTCAGAATAGTTTGATTCATGGTGCTTCTGTCACAATTCTGGCCAATTTCAGCAGTTGAGCACTGATCCGTAAGCGATGCCGCTGGGCTGCAGTCTGGTTGATCTCAAATCTGACCTTTCCCTGTTGCAGAACAAATCCCACCACCCCGCCGCTACGGGCAAAACCTTTGGAATCGGCAACGGTTAAAACCGGAGCAGTGCGCGTTTTCTCCAGCAAGCCAGCACGTGAGGCCTGGTCAAGATCGCTCAGTACCAGCACCTCGCAGCCTGAAATATCAGGGGGCAAGGATAGTTGCTGGATAGAGATGGTCCTGTTTTTTACTGTTTTCCCCTGTAAGCTGTCCATAGCGCTGCCAAGCGGCCCTTTGCCGGCAATACAGATGGTCATTTGAGGCTCCTGTCCAGGAAGGTTGTCGTCAGGCCAATCCATAAAACGGAGCATGTTATAGGTCATGGCAGCTTTAATCTGGTATTCACCCGGCTCCTGCGCGGACACGGTTGGAGTCTGTATCAGCAGACCAGCAAACAGCAGCAGGCTGATCAGCGGATATGTCAAACAGGTGCTTGACATGGCGGGTTCAAAATCTCCAGGTTACTTTGCCGTAGACAGAGCGAGGAACTTCCGAGGCAGTGGTATTGATGAATTCCGGGATATATTCAGGATGTCGTTTCTGGAAAAGATTCTGACCAACCAGCGCAAGTTCCAGCTGCTTTACCGGTTTCCAGGCCAGACGAATATCCATGGTGATGTAGCCGGGGATAGCTATCTGATCGATGTAGGCTACCCGGTCAACCGCCCGTAGCCAGAAATCCAGTTCGACCTGTTTGCCCAGATCAAAGCCGGAACGGATTGATCCCTGATGTCGGGGCGATCCACCCGCAAGGTCGCTGCGGTTGATTTCGGCAATGGGTTCGCCGCTACCCTGGTCAAGATACATAATGGCACAGAGATAGCTGTAGGTTGCCTGCAGGCGCCACCAGTCCAGTGGCTTCCAGTTGACAGACAGCTCTGAGCCATAGGTATGGCCATGCATGGTGTTGGACAGGTTAAACGGTTGCACGATGGAGCTGGCGCCAAGATAGGGGGAGCCGCTTAGCGGAACCCGGAGTTTATCGTACTGGTTTACAAACAGGGCAAGATCCAGGGATATGCGCGGGCCTGGTGTTGTGCGGTAGCCAAGTTCATAGGCAATAACGGTCTCTGACTTGAATCCTTTGGTGCCATTTATCTCAAGCTGTGTTGGACCGGGTAGCGTCTGAAAACGGTAGTTGATTTCACGATCCCCCCGTGACGGGGTGCGTACAGCTCTGGAGACAGAGGCCCAGAGGCTGTGCTTCTGGCTTGGGCTCCACAGGAGCCGGGCATTGGGTTGAATCTCAAAACCGGTATAGTCGTTATGTTCCAGGCGTGTCCCCAGAATCAGGCTGAGACGATCAGGAATAAGGGCAATCTCGTCATGGATAAATCCGCTGAACAGACTTGCCCCTTTGGTTGGCTGGTTAAAGGCGATATAGGGAGAATTTGACAGGTTGTCGTAGCTGTAACGATACCCCAATCCCCAGATAATATCCTGATGTTTGCCAAGTTTAAAGCGGTGCTGCAGATCAAGATCAACGGTGTCACGGGTTTCGCCAAGTTCAAGCATGCTGCGCCGGTAATGGTCGTAGTACCATTGCAACGTAATACTATCGGTATCGGATAGTGTGCGCTGCCAGCGGGAGAGTAGATTAAAACCGCTGGTGGTTGCAAAGCTCTGTTGGACCTGGGGAATTCCCGGATTGGCAAGGCCGTAAAGGGTATAGGTTTCGTCGTAGGAACCGGAGAAAACATCACCCTGGATAGTCAGACTGTTTTTGTCATCAAGCTGGCTGTCAAACCGGAATCCAGCAGTGCCGTTCTGCCATGCATCATGGGCATCACTACCATTGCTAGACTGTCCGGCAGCATGGTTTGAATAATTTCCGTAGACCTTCATGTCAGTGCTGTCACTGAGGTTTTTACCGTAGCCCAGGGTGACAAAACCTTTTTCAAAACTGTCCATACCGGCAGAGATCATCCCCCCGTTACTGTCAGAGCTGTGTTTGGTAATGATGTTAATCACCCCATTGACCGCATTGGCGCCCCACAGAGCAGCACCAGGTCCACGAATAACCTCAATCCGTTCAATATCTTCAAGCGGTGTGGTCTGATGCTCCCAGTACACACCTGAGAAAAGCGGGGTATAGATGCTGCGCCCATCCTTCAACACCAGTAGTTTATTGGCAAAACGGCCATTAAAGCCGCGGATGGAAACAGCCCATTTGTTTGCATCTATCCGTGCAACCTGCACCCCCGGCACCATTCGTAACAGATCTGGGATGTTGGTGGCGCCTGAGCGGCGTATATCCTCCTGGGAAATTACAAAGGCAGCAGCAGCAGCGTTGGCCAGTTTCTGGGGCTTTTTTGAAACCGACGTCACTGAAATATCCATGAGTGCTTCAAGGGACAGCTCGGTTAAATCGTTGGCAGTATGAGCAATGGCAGGCGCAGAGAGAAAGGAACCGATAACGGCACAAGCGAGAATTGGTCTGAACGTAGGTGTTAAGGGAATAACATGCATGTTTTTCCTCACCGTACAGATGTTGATTAAAGCTCCTATACCAGAAACGTATCCTTTAGCAAGGCGAGCCGTTTTTTTCTTCTTAACGTCTTCAGGAACTTCTCCTGCGCCAACGTGGAACCATTGACATTCACAAATAGAAATTGTATACACTATACACTTTATTCTGACCCATATGTACGCTAAGTACCTATCAAAACAAGGAGGATGTACGAATGATCGAAGCATATCTGGCCCATGAAGCCGAGCGTGCAGCCCAGGGAATCCCCGCGCTGCCCCTGAGCCCCGAGCAAACCGCTGGTCTGTGTGAACTGCTGGTAAACCCACCAGCCGGTAAAGAGGCGTTCCTGCTTAACCTGTTGAAGGAGCGGGTTTCCCCAGGCGTTGACCCTGCTGCAAAAGTTAAGGCAGAGTTCCTGGCTGGTATCCTGAATGGCAGCAAGAAGTCTCCGCTGGTTTCCAAGGTTGATGCAGTTCGTATCCTGGGCACCATGATGGGTGGCTATAACGTTAATCCGCTGGTTGATGCCCTGAAGGATGCCGAGCTGGCTGATGAGGCTGCCTGCGCACTGTCCGGCATGACCCTGGTATATGATGGCTTTGATCAGGTTGTTGCCCTGTCTGCCTCCAACGCTGCTG
>Ga0074197_1000556_pt1 | contig 43551 bp, 40 predicted proteins | sample EPASupsiteSAE305_FD_64526 | JGI IMG/M metagenome (GOLD analysis project Ga0074197, IMG submission 64526) | Bioremediated contaminated groundwater microbial communities from EPA Superfund site, New Mexico - SAE3-05 reassembly with SPADES | ecosystem: Environmental > Aquatic > Deep subsurface >...
AATATGGTGATCTGATGGTGCGTGTTGCCGGATTTACCGCCAGATTTGTGGATTTGGGACCGGATGTACAAAGACAGGTCATTGAACGTAGCCAGTTTGATGAAATATGATTTGATATTAATGTTTGGACATAAGTGTTTGCAACTATAATAATGGGGTTTGGTTTGATTTAGAAGTACAATTTTATAAATCCAAGAAGGGGAGTGTAATGATTGGAAAAGACAGATTATGTAATTATCATCGACCCGAATAAGTGCGCTGGATGTCATGGTTGTGAAATGGCCTGTTCTGTAAGGCATTTTGGGAAGAACGGTACCTTTTATTCCCGGATCCGTATTCAGGAATTCCGTGATATATGTACTTTCATTCCCGTCACATGTCAGGCCTGTGAAGAGGCTCCATGTATCAAGGTTTGTCCCATGGGCGCAAGAAAGAGAATCGAAAATGGTGCGGTTATTACAAATGAGGAAGCATGCATCGGCTGCCAGGCATGCATCTATGCTTGTCCTTTAGGCGCTCCGGTAATGAATCCAGATACCGGTAAGACCATGACCTGTGATCAATGCCTCGGATGTGAAGATGGCCCTGCCTGTGCCAGAGCTTGCACTATGCAAGGAGCATTGAAATATGTTCCTAAGTATCAGGCTTCCAAAGATAAAGCCAGAAAATTTGCTTGGGTACTTAAGGATGAATTTAAACCTCAAGATGAGAGTAGTGTAAATCAGTATGCTGGTAAGGAATTCGGAGCTTAATTGATTAATCCTTAGCGGTGTAATCATTTGTTTATACAGCAAGTAAAAAAAGTAAGAAAAAAAGGTAAGAAAAGGAGATAGAGCTATGCATGGATGGATGGGACAAAGACTGAGAGTTGATCTCACTAATAATAAAGTAGAAATTGAAAAATTATCTCCGGAATATTACAGAAAATGGCTGGGAGCCAGGGGATATAATTCGGAAGTAGTTTATCATGAAACCTGGGAAGGCATGGATCCCTTTGATCCTGCCAATCCTTTATGCTTTGCCGCAGGACCTTTAGTCGGAACCCTTGCTCCTCTTTCAGGAAGAACCACGGTGAGCGCCCGCTCCCCTATAACCTGTTCTGAGAGAAGTACTGATACCCACGGTCATGGTGATACCAATATGGGTGGTTCATTTGGACCTGTTATGAAATATGCCGGATATGACCAAATAGTTGTCAAAGGAAAGGCCGAAAAACCCGTTTATCTTTGGATCGATGATGATAAGATCGAGATCCGTGACGCCAGTAAATTCTGGGGCATGGGCGTCAAAGAAGGCACTAAAAAGATCATGAAGGAACTGGGCGATGATCCGGATATCAGGGTTGCCATTATTGGTCCGGCCGGTGAAAACCTGGTCCGTTTTGCCTGCGTGGTCAACTCATTCAGTTCCACAGGTGGACGTACCGGCATGGGTGCTGTTATGGGTTCTAAAAACCTTAAAGCGATCGCCATCAGAGGAAGTAAACCAATAACTATTGCCAAACCTGAAGAATTTGAGAAAGCCAGCTGGGTATTAAGAAATAAATTGCATGAATCTCCTTCCGCAATCAGAAGAAGAGATGAAGGTAGCATGGACCTTTTTGATGCCGGTAATGCTGGTGGCCTCAATGCTCATAGAAATTGTTCCACCGGTTTTATGCCTGATCTGGAAAAATACTATGCTGGTTATCTCTGGTCTGAAAAGTACCAATTTAGGAATAAAGCTTGCTGGTCCTGCCCGGTGGCTTGCGGCCGTTATACCTACATCAAAGAAGGTAAATACGCTGGTTTTCACTGCAGCGGTCCGGAAATGGAAAGCGTATGTAACTTAGGTCCCCGTATCGATACCTATGATGTCCCGGCGGTCAATGTGATGTGCGGTCTGGTTAACGAACTAGGTATGGACAGTATTTCAGCAGGGGCTGCTCTTTCCTGGACCATGGAATGTTTTGAAAAAGGTTATCTCACCAAAGAAGATACTGGCGGTCTTGATCTCAGATTTGGCGATGCTGAAACTTCGATGAAGGTATTGGAACAGATTGCTCGGCGTGAAACTGAATTCACCAGAATCCTTGGCGAAGGTAATATCAGGGCTGCGGAAACATTGGGCGTTGGCATGGATATAGTCCCTCACTGCCGCGGTCTGGAACATATCAGCGTTGACCCGAGAATTGCGATGGGCCTGAGTTTAGGTTATGCGGTTTCCACAAGAGGTTCGGATCACTTAAGGCCATATTGTACAATAGAAATGGCGGGGGCCGCCACAAAGCGTAAATACCAAATTGAACAAATTTATGAAGATGAGCCTGAATTGTTAGAAGAATTCTGGAAGGACTTCCCCAAAGAAATGTGGACCTTAAAGACCAAACCGACCCTTATTACCTGGACTGAAAAGAACAAAATGGTGGCCGACTGTGTAGGCTGCTGCTGTCAGGCGATCGGTTCCTGGGGTGGCGCGGGTACTTGGTCTGAAGCTTATAGTCCTTTATTCCGCCTGATCACCGGCGCAGATGATATGACAGATGAAAAGATCTGGATAGCATGTGAACGGATAGTCGATATCGAAAGAGCCCACTGGAACAGGGAAGGTAGCGCACGCCAGGATGATCACCATATTGACAGATATTATGATGAAGCTATCTTAGAAGGCCCTTATAAAGGAGTACAGATCAACCGCGAAGATTGGGAATGGGCGTTGGATGAATATTACAGGAAGCATGGTTGGGATAAAAATGGTTTTATCTCTGATGAAAAGGCCAAAGAAATGGACATTCCTGAAATCATTCCCGATATGGCGCATGGGCGTAAAATCTATGAGGATACAGTGAAAAAATAAGGGTTTAATGGAAAAATATCAAGAAAAGGGAGGTATGCCTCCTCCTCCCTTTTCTTGAATATGTTAGGAGGATTACTATGCATGTAGTAATTATAGGAAATGGTATTGGCGGAAATGCTTGCGCGACAAAAATTCGCCAGTATGACAAAGACGCAAATATTACGATGCTTTCAGCAGAAACCTGTCCATCTTATGACCCTTGTTCGCTGCCCTATTTTGTCGGCGGAGCTGTACCCAGAGATGAAGTGTTCCTAAAACCCGCGGAAACTTATGAAGAAGAGGGAGTCAGCTTATTGCTGGGGCATAAGGTTACTAAAATAGATACAGAACAAAAGAAAATCTATTTTTCTGAAAAGAAGGGTCTGTGCTATGACAAGCTGGTAATTGCTGTTGGGGGAGGGATGGTTGTTCCTCCGTTTAAAGGCGTAGATCTTAAAGGAATACATTTTTGTAAAACCTTAGGCGATGCCGATAATCTTTCCAATCATCAAGGAACCGCTGCCGTAGTCATTGGCACAGGGTTGATTGGTATTGAAGCTGGTGAAGCATTAAAGAAAAAGGGCTATGAAGTTACTTTGATCGAAGTAGCGGATTGGATCATGCCTAAATCGTATGATGAAGAGCCTGCGCGGATATTGTCCGATGCCTTGAGGAGCAACGGTATAAATGTTTTGTGCGGAGAGAAAGTCATGCAGATCAATGGTGAGACCTGTGTAGAAAGTGTTACCACTGATAAAAGGGAAATAAAATGCGATACCGTAGTACTGGCAACAGGTGTAAGACCATCTACGGAAATAGCAGGCGAAGCAGGTATTGCACTTGCCCAAAATAGAGGGATCATCGTTAATGAACAGATGATGACCAATGTTCCTGATGTTTATGCTTGCGGAGACTGTGCCCAGACTCAAGATGCATTTACAGGAGAAAACGCCCTGAATATGTTGAGAAACAATGCTGTTGAGCAGGCTGAAGTCATTGCCAAAAACATTGTGGGTATAGATACATCCTATCGTGGAGCCTGGAATTTTACGAGAGCACATTTTTTCCATTCTCATGCCGTCTCTCTAGGTAAGACGGAAACCAGCGTTGCCGGTAATGAAGGCGTAGAGATTATAGAAAAGAGATTCAAAGACGACTATGCCAAATTAATTATCTTAAATGGTAAACTGGTCGGCGCGCAACTTATTGGTAAAGAAACACTGAAAGCAGGCATCTTGCTTGGCGTTATGTGGCGTCAGGATAATCTCAATGAGCTTAGAGATAATTGGAAAAATATCTCAGCTTTTAATTCACCGTATCCCTGGAATTATCGATTTATCGGTAAATATATGAATCTTTAAACAGCCCTATTTAAAAATTAAATATAATAAAAGGGGGAGAAAAAATGAGTAAAGCGACAGACGATTGGGCAAAAATGAGATTTGGTCGGGTTATTGATGAGGATGAATTGAATAAAAGAACACATCCTGCTTGGCCATATATCTATTTCAATCCGGGTCAACCTGTTGAACCAGAAAAAGTAGAAAGCCTTTTAGAGGGTGCCTTAGATATCCATATCCATGGAGCGCCCTTAGGTGGTTGGTTGCCTGGTAGGCCAACTATGGTTCAAACTTGTATCGACGCAAGTAAAGCTGGGATGAAAGCGTTGGTTTTTAAAGATCACAATACCATGTGCAATAACTGCGCTATCATTATTCAGGACTTTTTGGCTCGTATGCAAAAAGATCTCGCTGCCAAAGGTGAAGTCTTTACTCCTGTTCAGGTCTATGGTGGTATTACCCTTAATGATACGGTTGGTGGCATGAATGCCAAGGCTGTAGAAGTTTGTTTAGGATATGGCCGCTGCAAAGAAATATGGCTGCCTTCCCTTAGTGCCGGTCATCAAAGACAGGCTATGGGCCTTGACGGTGGTATCTTCGTTGCCGACGGTGATGAGCTGACCGCTGAAATGAAAAAAGTCCTCGATGTCATGGCTGACTATAATAAGAACACTAAAGGTGATGTAGTTGCTCTTTCCACCTGCCATGTTTCGAATGAAGAAAAATTTGCCATTCTTAAATATGTCAAGAAAAAAGGCATGAATGTCAAATGCATCCTGGATCATGTAACCCAGGAAATGACTGTCTTAACTCCTGCCGAAGCCAAAGAAGCTATCGACTTGGGCGGTTACTTAGAATTCTCCTCAACATCTATGGTTCCGTGGCCCGGTATGCAGGACTGGGTGGTAGCATTTGATTATTCCTTTAACCTAATTAAGGAATTAATTAAAGAAAAAGGTCCCGAGCAATTACTGTTAACTACAGATGCTGGACAGCCTGGGCATGAACCTGTTCCCAGTTGGAGAAATTTAATCAGAACTTGCCTTGCCCAAGGCGTAGGTGAAAAGAATGTTGAAATCATGGCCAAAGAAGTACCAGCTATGTTAATAGGGCTTTAATAATTAGACAAAGACTATGGGGTGATTAGAATGCCAGGCGGGCCAGTCGGTAGTATCACAGACATCAGAAAATTCTCCACACATGACGGTCCTGGGATCAGAACCACAGTATTCTTTAAAGGATGCCCTTTAAGATGTAAATGGTGTTCTAATCCAGAAACTTTAAAAGTATATCCCGAATTGTACTTTATCGAAAAAAGATGTAATAAGTTTGGGGCCTGTATAAAAACGTGTCCACAGAAGGCTATATATCAAGATGATAAAAAAACCATTATTGATCGTAGCCTGTGTAACAGATGTATGCAATGCATTGATGTATGTCCAAATGGCGCATTGCAGCAAATTGGCAGAGAAATAAGTGTGGATGAAGTAATGGCTGAATGTGAAAAGGATATCCCTTTTTATGGGGAGGATGGTGGCATCACCTTATGCGGTGGAGAACCACTTTATCAACCGGAATTCGCTATAGCCATTCTGCAGGCCTGTAAGGAGAAAAAGCTCTCTACAGTTTTAGACACTTCTGGTTTTGGTACCCCTGCTGTGGTAGAAGCGATATTACCTTTAACGGATTTAGTTCTTTTGGATATTAAACATATGGATTCTCAAAAACATCTTGAGGCTACAGGCGTACCCAATAATGTAATTTTACATAATGCTACGCTAATGGCTAATAAAGTGAGAATCAGAGTATCTTTGCCTTTGATCCCCGGCTTTAATAATTCTAAAGATAATTTGGAGAAGACAGCTGCGTTTTCTAAATCCATTGGCGCGGAATCAGTGGATATCAATCCTATCCATGCTTTAGGAGCACATAAATACCAGTACTTGGGGCTCCAATCTCCTTATGTCGGATTCAAGAAGGTTACCCAGAAAGATATAGAAAAAGCGAAAAACATATTTCAGTCTTATGGGTTGGGGATTACTATAGGAAGAATGATGTAAAAAAACAAAACAAAAATTAATTTAGGAGGAAAAGGGAATATGGCAAATCTAAGAACAAGTTTTCTCGGCGTAGAAGTTAAAAATCCCGTTGGCGTCACGTCCTGCGATTTCGGCGGACACGCAAGATTAGCTAAAAGATGTATCGATCAGGGTTGCGGTTGGATAATTGGCAAGACGGTTCATGAGATCGATGGTCCGCATATTTGGCCCCGTCCGTATTTCTATTCTTTGAAGAAATTCGGTCCTGAACTCAAAGACAGCTGGGTATGCAGCCAGATGTTCCACAATATGCCTTATCATGAATGGCTGGAAACTGAAGGTCCCGCAACTTTAAAACTTTGCCGGCAGAATGATGTATTATTTATCGCCAGTGTTTCCGGTACCGGTCCGGATGCAGAATCCTGGGCTTGCAAGTGTAGAGACATGGAAAACTTAGGCGCCGATATGATCGAACTGGATACCGGCGGCCCCCATGCTACATTCGGTGCTGCGGCTACAGCAAACAAAGACGTTGGAGCTCCTTTGGCGATGGATCCTGATACCGCTTATAAAGTAACTAAAGCTTGCGTTGAATCAGTTAAAATTCCCATCATCTTCAAGATGACCCCCCAATGCGTCAATATGGCCGGCGTAGCATTAGCAGTAGAAAAAGGCGGCGCTGCAGCTATCTCTGCTAATAATGCATTCTATGGCACATGGATCGACCATGAAACCGCTACTTTCTACGGCGGACCTTATTCTTGCGGCGGTTTGATCGGACGTTCTTGGCAGTTATTCTCCTTAGCCAAATTGTTAGAAATCACTGCTACTGTTAAGATACCTGTACTCGGTGGCGGCGGCAGCTTCACTTGGGACGACTGTGTTAGATACATGATGGCTGGTAGTGATTTAGCCGGCTTATGTTCTTCGGTATATTCCCGCGGTGTTGGCGTCATTAAAGAATGTATTGACGGTATGAGCACTTTCATGGACCGCAAAGGTTACAAGAGCGTAGATGAATTTAAAGGAATTTGTGTTCCTGAATTCCAGTATCTCCGTGACTGGCCGAAGGAACCAGTTCCTATGGCTAAAGAAACCCCGATCATTCCTGTATTCGATGCTAATAAGTGTAATGCTTGCGGTATCTGCGAAAAGGTCTGCCCCTACGGCGCTCTGATCAACAAGAAGGGTGCTACCCCTGAATTGATCTATGAATACTGCATGGGTTGCTCCTGGTGCCAAGGCCACTGCCCGAAAGATGCTATCAACATGGTCATGAAAGATAGCGGCGAATTGGTCTGGAACGGCCACGGTTTACCCGAAAAATGGGCCTTGAAGAAATAAGTACTTTACAAATTTAAAGGTATAAGTTATATTTCAGGTGGGGTTAAAAATAACCCCACCTGAAATAATGCTAAAGAGAATAGGCATAAGGGGGTGTTTATATGATAGATGTTACCTATCATGCGGCTCTGAAGCCAAATGCTTCATCCATCAGGGGATTATCATATGCAAAATTTGAGTACTATCATGGAATAACACCGCAAATTATCGGAGATTTGCTTAAACTAGAAGAAATTGGTGTCATCCTGGTCAATGGTTCTTTTGCCCATGAATACGATTTGCTTAAAGATGGCGATAGCGTGGAATTCCATCCCTTTGTTGGTGGCGGTTGTTAATAATAACCATAGTAAGGGTTAGTTCTATTTAAATTTTAAAATATAAAAAATGAAGCTTAACCGTCTCATCATAGACAAGCCGCTTCATTTTTAGTTTTGTCATGATGATGATTTTAATTATAGTTGACAAAATTAGCTGCTAATGCTACGATTTTAAAGAAATATAATATAAAAGCCGGATGATTGCTTTTATTTAATTGCGGTTAATTGGTAGTAGTAAATTTACAAGTTACAAACTGTCTTCAATTTAGGTGATACCGCAGAAATTAAAGCTTTTATCCCTATTGGGGGATGAAGGCTTATTTTATTTTTAATTATGATTTTAATAAGCTTAGTTTAGATGAGTGGAGGTTAGGAAATGAGAGAGTTATTGATGGGGAATCAGGCTATAGCCATGGGCGCAATATGCTGTGGAGTTGGACTAGTTGCCGGTTACCCTGGAACTCCGTCAAGTGAGATATTAGAGACCGTCGCTAAAAGAAATCCCGGCCATATTTATGTGGAGTGGTCGGTTAATGAAAAGTCTGCTATGGAAGTTGCCGCGGGAGCTTCCTACGCGGGAATGCGGACCATGGTTACCATGAAGCAGGTAGGTTTAAATGTAGCATCGGATCCGCTGATGAGTTTGGCTTATATTGGCGTCAAGGGAGGAATGGTGGTTGTCGTTGCCGATGATCCCGGTCCTATTTCTTCTCAGACGGAGCAGGATACCCGTCATTTCGCTATTTTTTCCAAGTTACCGGTATTTGACCCGTCTTCTCCAGAAGAAGCATATCAGATGATCGGCGATGCCTTTGCCTATTCCGAAAAATATCATACTCCCGTATTGTTCCGCCCAACTACCCGCATTTGTCATGGTTATGCTACAGTTGATGTGGATGATGCCTATCAAGAGATAAAGCCAGAGGGTTTTATTAAGGATCCCAAATGGACTATCTTTCCTAGCCTTGCCTATCAAAGTCATTTAAAAATCGAAGCTCGTCAGCCAATAATCGCTGAAGACTTTTCCAGCTATCATTTTAATACTATAACCGGTAACGCAAAAGCTAGATCTGGTATTGCCACTGGCGGTATCAGTTATGCTTATACTTGTGAAGCTTTGGCAGCTTTGAATGGCGAATGTAAGTTATTTAAGGTTGCTACCCCACATCCTTTTCCTGAAAAGTTGGCCTTGGAATTTTTATCTGGTCTTGATGAAGTTTTAGTAGTAGAGGAACTAGACCCTGTAATAGAAAAAGAATTACTTTATTTATGCGGCAAATATCATTTGCCTATTACTATTAAGGGTAAGTTGACCCAGGATATGCCTAATGCAGGAGAAAATAAGGTAGAATCCGTAAATTGGGCTATAGTAAAATTTTTAAGTTTGCCTATTTCCCCAGCGGGTATGCCTTTTGATTTACCTAAATTACCTGTGAGACCTCCGTCTTTATGCGCCGGTTGTCCTCACAGGGCGTCTTTTTATGCGGTAAAACAGGCAATGAAAGGGCAAAAAGCAGTATTTTCCGGAGATATAGGCTGCTATACTTTGGGTAATGCTAAACCCTTGTCTATGGTTGATACTTGTCTTTGTATGGGAGCCGGAATAACTATTGCTCAGGGTCTACATCGGGCAGAACCTGATGCGGTCAATTTTGCTTTTATCGGTGATTCTACTTTCTTTCATACAGGCATACCGGGCGTGATTAATGCGGTCTATAATCAAACAGATATTGTGATAATTATCTTGGACAATTCAACGACTGCCATGACCGGTCATCAGCCCCATCCGGGAACTGGTGCGACGGTGATGGGCAATATTTCGCAAAAGATAAGTATTAGCGAGGTATTGAAAGCATTGGGCGTGAGGCATGTAGTAACCCAAAATCCTTTTAATCTTGAGCAGACAATTACTGCAGTTAAAGAAGCTGCTGCTTTTAAAGGCGTATCAGCTATTATTTTTGAGGCTGTGTGTATTGGCAGGGGAGAAAAAGCGTCTTTATACTCTATAGATCCGTCAAAGTGTACGGGTTGTAACCGTTGTCTTGCTGAACTGGGGTGTCCTGCTATCGTTAAAGATGATAAAAAAGTGCGCATTGATGCTTCTGCCTGCTTTGGCTGTTCCCTCTGCTTGCAGGTATGCAAAGAGAAGGCGATTGGAAGTGAGAAGAAATGATCAATATTATATTAGCGGGCGTTGGTGGACAAGGGATAGTTCTGGCTTCCAAGATGATTACCCAGACAGCAATGGATAAAGGCATGCAGGTGCGTTCCTCTGAGACAATAGGGATGGCTCAGAGAGGCGGATGTGTAGCAAGTCATATTCGTATAGGGGAGAGGATTTTCTCGCCTTTAATTCCCAGGGGTACCGTTGATATAATCATAGGTTTTGAGCCGGCCGAAGCTGTTCGTTATCTTACTTATCTAAAAGAAAACGGCATAGTAATCGTCAGCCAAAAAGCAATTAAGCCTGCTTTTGACCCGAAGGCTACTATGGAATATGATGAGCAAGAAATGCTAAAATATTTAATCAGTCATGTGAAATGTTTGCAAATTGTGGATGCTGATGCTATTTATGCTGAGTGTGGTTCGGCGAAGATTTTAAACACTGCTCTCTTGGGTGTTGCTGCTGCCACAGGAGTTTTTGGCTTCTCAATGGAGGATATAGAAAAAACGATCAATAATAATTTACCTAAAAAATTAATTGAGATAAACCTTAAAGCATTACATTTAGGTCAATCTATAGCGGAGGAAAATCTATAATGAATCAATCACAGCTCGAGCAGATTAAGAAAGTACTTATCAAACTTCCTCAAACCAGCGAGTTTTATCGGAAAAAATTTGCCGGTATTAATCTTGAAGCGATTCAAACTAAAGAAGACTTTGAAAAGCTGCCTTTTACCGATAAAGCTGATCTAAGAAATGCTTATCCACTGGGACTGCAGGCAGTTCCTGATAGTGAAATAGTTCGTATCCATTCTTCTTCCGGAACTACAGGTACGCCTGTGATCATTCCTTATACCAAACAGGACATCGCCGATTGGGCGGAAATGTTCAAACGTTGTTACGAAACAGCGGGAGTTACCAAAATGGACCGCGTGCACGTCACCCCTGGCTTTGGTCTTTGGACCGCGGGTATAGGCTTCCAAGCCGGAGCTGAGCTTTTGGGTGCTATGGTAATTCCTATGGGACCTGGCAATACCGATAAACAGCTCCAAATGATGAAAGATTTGAAAAGTACTGTTTTATGTGCTACTTCTTCTTATGCTCTGCTTCTGGCGGAAGAAATCACCAGACGGGGAATTAAAGATAAAATATATCTGAAAAAAGCATTAATCGGTTCGGAACGTTGGGGCGAAAAAATGCGTGAGCGTATTGCTAATGAGCTGGGTGCACAACTTTATGATATCTATGGCTTGACTGAGATATATGGTCCTGGTGTGGCAATGAGTTGTGACGCTAATTGTGGTATGCATTATTGGGACGATTATTTTTATTTTGAGATCATCAACCAGCATACCGGCGAGCAACTGCCATTTGGCGAGATTGGGGAATTAGTCGTGACAACCCTAAGAAAAGAGGGGGCGCCTCTCGTGCGTTACCGTACGCATGATTTGACAAGATTTATCTCAGGGGAATGCCCCTGCGGTTTGAAATACCCCAGAATTGATTCTTTGATCGGGAGATCCGATGACATGGTAAAGGTCAAAGGAGTAAATATCTTCCCAGCTCATTTTGATGAGCTTTTAAAGGAAGTTGAAGGGCCAAGTTCCGAGTATCAGGTGATCATAGACCATCTTAATGGTAAAGATATATTGACTTTATTCTTTGAAATTGAACCTGACCAGGATAAAGAAACGGTGGAAAAAGATATCAAGAACCATTTTAAATCAAAGCTGGGGTTAACTATCGTTCCCAAGGCTGTGGAAATAGGCGAGCTGCCCAGGAGCGAGAAAAAATCCACGCGCATTTTTGATAATAGGTATTAAAAATAAATTTATAATTATTAAATTAGAATTGATAAAATTCAAGATCCCCAGAAATTAGTCTCCGCTGGGATTTTTGTTAAAGGACATATTCCCATTGAATCATCAGAGGGTGATATCTATGGGGCAAGAAGTAGAGTAATGCTATGTCGTTGTGGCAAATCAAGGAACAAACCATTTTGCGATGCAACACATGTTCCATTTGAGTTCTCGGATAAATAAGATAATAAATACTAAAAAAGGATGACCTTTAAGGTCATCCTTTTTCTTTAACATATAATAAGTTTAAGCGTTATTTACTCTTCTTCACCAGGTGCCCAGCCGGTACCGTGAGTTTCCGGTAATGAATTCCCTCCATCAAAGACGATAGATGTGCCTGTGATATAGCTTGATTCATCGGAAGCTAAAAATGCTGCGACTTCACCGGCTTCCTCCAGAGTCCCTAATCTTTTCAAAGGAATACTGGCCGCAATAGCATTCTTAACACTATCCGGGTCTTCAGGGCAGCATTCAAGGAAGGATTTTTGGGCCATTGGCGTATAAATCATGCCAGGTAATATTGCATTTACCAAAATATTGCTTGAAGCAAATTCTGAGGCTAAGGCTTTGGTAAAACCTAAAATAGCGCCTTTGGTTGAAGCATAAGCGGTCATTCCTGGGTCGACAACCAGTATGCCTGTTACAGATCCGTAATTAACGATCTTACCATAGTTTGCGGCTACCATATAGGGAATGGCGGCTTTACAGGAATTCCAAATGCCTTTGAAATTGATATCCATAGTCATATCTCTAAATTCATCATCTGCGTCATCAAAGTATTTCATAACCCCTATCCCGGCAGCATTGACTAAGACATCAATCTTTCCATATTGTTCATACACTTTTTTATAGGCTTCTTTTAAACCTTTAGCGTCTCTGACATCAACTTTAAAAGCTATTGCCTCATAACCATCTTTTACTAAGTTATCTGCTGTTTGAAATACTGTTTCTGAAAAATCTATCAAGGCTACTTTAGCACCATATTTGGCCATTACTTTTGCAGAACCATAACCCATACCCATGGCTCCACCTGTGACAATAGCAACTTTACCATCTAATTTTCCCATAACAATACCTCCTAATATCCCTAATAATATTTTCATTGTAAATTAAGATATGGTAAAAATATAGTTAAAATAGGAACCTGCTAACTAGAATATTTTAATCCTTTTCCATAAAAGATGTCAAACTATTTAATTAATAATAAATATTAGCGGCTACTTGCAGCGGTCTGCTGCTTTTGATATACTTGTCTAGACAAGTATTATTAAATAGTAGGTGGTATTAATGGAAAATAAAGAATCCGTTGTTTCAACTATCGGTAAGGCTTGTATGAAAATCAAAAATGATTTGGCAAAAGAGTTGAAGCCATATCGAGTTACATCAGAACAGTTAGTATTGCTCAGCAAATTATGGCATCAGGATGGGATTTCTCAAAAAGAGCTTGCTAAAAAATGTTTAAAAGATCAGCCAACCACTACCAGGATACTTGATAAACTGGAAGTGCGAGGGTTAATTACCCGTCAAATTAATTTGGAGGATAAACGTGCTTTTATGATCTATTTGACGGACGAGGCAAAGGAATTGCGAATACCTCTGATTACCGTAGCATCCAGACATATGGGGAAAGCTTTAATTGGTGTATCTAAAGAGGAACAAGCACAGTTAAAAGTCTTGCTCAATAAAATTATCAATAACTTGGATTAGAGGGAAAAACATGCTTAGCAAAATTAAAGATTCTCCGAATTATCGTTGGTATGTCATGTCCACGATCTTGATTGGCGTATTCATGTCTACTCTGGATAGTAGTATCGTTAATGTGGCATTACCTACCATCGCTATTGATTTTCATTTTGAACTTTCCGTATTACAGTGGGTGGTTACGGCTTACTTACTGACGATATGCAGTGTTTTACCTGTTTTTGGCCGTTTATCTGATATGCTTGGTTGCAAAAGAGTTTTTGTCATGGGCTTTTTGCTTTTTTCTATAGGTTCAGCATTATGCGGCTTATCGCCGAACTTACCATTTTTGATTTTTGCTCGGGTCGTTCAGGCTATTGGTTCTGCGATGCTTATGTCCAACAACTTTGCGATCATTACAGCAACCTTTCCGCCCGGAGAGAGGGGCAAGGCCCTTGGCTTGATTGGTACATTCGTAGCTTTAGGCGGTCTTGCCGGACCTGCACTAGGTGGATTGCTTATCGGCCTGGCCGGATGGCGTTCAATCTTTTATATAAATCTGCCTATAGGTATCTTGGCCACGATTGCCACTTGGATGATTTTAGAAAATGATGTGCCTAAAAAAGGACAGGGGAGATTTGATTTTCTCGGAGCTGTATTTTTTGCTACTGGGATTATCAGTTTACTTTATGCCATCAATAATGGCGCTGATTGGGGCTGGAAAAGCCCATTAATATTAGGTGGTATCATTTTGGGAATAATATTACTTGCTGTATTTGTGATCATCGAAAAGAGGGTACGCTATCCCATGGTAAATTTGGCACTCTTTCGTATCCGTCCTTTTTTGATCGGTAATGTAGCTGGTTGGTTATCCTTTGTGGCAATGTTCGCCAATAACATGATCATGCCGTTTTATTTGCAGCAAGTTCTGCTATATAGACCATCTCAGGTCGGGTTAATGATGATGGCTTTTCCTGTAGCGTTGGCTATCGTAGCACCTTTGAGTGGTCGTGCTTCGGATAGAATTGGGCCGATGATCCTCACAACTAGTGGTCTGGCACTTACCGCCTTAGGATTATTTTATTTTTCCACCCTTACCGCCACAGCACATTTTTATCGAGTGATTCCCGGTTCTTTACTCATGGGTGTAGGATGTGGTCTATTCCAATCACCTAATAATAACAGTGTCATGAGTTCAGTACCTATACATGAGCTGGGGATTGCAGGCGCGATCAGTAGTTTGGTGAGAAATATAGGTATGATCACCGGTATTGCTTTTTCTGTGACCTTGTTTGAAGCTTTAGGTGGCGTTTCGGAGCCAACTTCTGCACAAATAGGCGTATTCATGTCGGCCTACCATGTGGTAATGTTAGCGGCCATGGGAGTTGCCTTGCTTGCTATGATTATCTCCTTGGGCCGTAAAAATTATGTAAATACCAGAGCCACTTTAGAAAGGGGAAAGTAAATGTTTAAAGATCTTTGGCAAAAGACAGTGCAATTTCATGGGCATGAGTGCCCTGGTCTGGCTCTAGGTTTTAAGGCTTGTGAAGCTGCAATAGATAAAATGGGGCTGAATTTTTCTACCGATGAAGAAATCGTTTGTGTGACTGAAAACGATGCTTGCGGGGTAGATGCGATACAGTATATTTTGGGTTGTACACTAGGTAAGGGTAATCTGATCTATCGGGGTAGGGGGAAAATGGCTTTTAACTTTTTCAACCGCAAGAATGGCGAAAGCTTGAGGATGATTGCCAAGCCCAAGAAGAAAGATATGAATCGAGAAGATTATCAGGAATACTTGCTTAATGCTCCGGTAGACGAATTATTTACATTCAGCAAGCCTAATTTTGAGCTTCCTGAAGAGGCGAGATTATTTGACTCTATTACTTGCGAAAATTGTGGTGAAGAGACGGCAGAAAACAAAATCAGGCTCCAAGACGGCAAAAAGGTATGTTTGGACTGCTATAAGGATTATAGTAGATGGTGTTAAGGAATAGTTTAATATAAAATGATAAAAAGGCAACTGACAAGTATATTTGTCAGTTGCCTTTTTAAGTATAGCAATTGGAATAGTTTTATAAATAATATTTTGCGTAAAATACCATTTTGGATGTCAATTTGACCTTATATTTATATAGTTGTATAATAATAAATATAGTGTTAATTAGTGAAGAGCGCTAAAACCCTTTCAGAAATAAAAATAATACAAAAAGTCACTTTTTTTAAAGTGACTTTTTTTAATATAGTCTGTATTTAAAAGAATCAAGAAAATTTATTTTATTGCTTTAACTAATATAATAGTTTTTCCCAAAAGCGGCTAAAATAAAATACTACAAAGAGTGGCTGATTATTTTATATGAATATTTTGATAGTAATTTGCAAAAGGGGAGGATTAAAATTAAATGAAAATAGACAAAAAGAAAATAAACGTGGGCGTTGGGTTTGTAACAGGGCGCAAGAATTTCAAAGATGTTGTTAAAACATATATTTATAACTGGAATGAATCAAAACTTGTGGAAAACAAGACTGCCCTCCATTTATTTATTGCTTATGATTTGAAATATAAAGATACAAAATTTAGCGATTATAAAATTCTAGACGAGGAAGTTCTAGATTTAGTTGATTCAGCTTATTACCTGGGAAATTCATCAATATTAAATGAGGCGCAATATTTGGTCGAAAAAAAAGTAATTACTTTAAAAGAGGCAAGATTGATCTTTGGAGATGGTTATGCTAAAAAGAGAAATATGGTTTTATATTTTGCTATCAAAAATAGGATGGACTATCTTATCTTCTTAGATGATGATGAATATCCTGTAGCAACACTAAAAATAGACGATAGCATTGTTTGGAAAGGCCAAGAAGTTTTAGCAACCCATATCAGTAATATTAATAATGTTGATATAACGCATGGCTATCATTGCGGATATATTTCACCTATTCCATATATGGAATTTAACGATCAGCTATCAGAGGATGATTTTAGGCTTTTTATAGAATCTATCAGCAATGATATAATAAATTGGGAATCAATAAAAAAGAGAATGGATGACGGTGGAGCTGTTTATGCCGATCTTAATATCATCAATAATGAGACCACTAAAGTCGTTAAAGAAATAGACGGCATGAAATTTATTTCTGGTGCTAATCTAGGCTTTAATCTTAAAGATACCAATAAAATCTTTCCGTTTTACAACCCGCCGGGGGCCAGAGGAGAAGACACTTTTTTAAGCACAAGCATCGGCAAATGTGATGTGTGGAAAATTCCCTGCTATACCTTCCATGATGGGTTTGGCATTTATGAACATTTGCTTTTTGGAGTACTGCCTAATAAATTTAAGAATATAAAGGCAGATTCGGGAAAGAACACAAAAAGGTTTTTAAAAGCCTCAATTGGTTGGATCAGATACAAACCTCTTTTGCTTTATATTACGCAAAGAGATGATTATGAAACAGAAATCAAAAAAATGAAAGAAAACCTTGAGAAGGTAATCCCCAAGGTTTGTCAATATTTTGGCAATGATGAATTCAAAAAAATCTTGAGTGAACTTGATTTTTATGATGCGCATGTAGAAGAGCATTATAATGAATTTGAACAAACTAGATTAACCTGGTGCAAAATAATGCAATATCTAAGAAATAATTGATACGCTATATAGTCCTTAATTTGATTGGAAAACAAAAAGGGGAGGCTTTAAGCCTCCTCTTAATTATTCGCTTTTTTAACGGCCAGGTAGATAGCGCATTCCAGGCGCATTTTCTCCAGCTCGCATCCCAGCTCATAGCTTTTGTTGATATCGCCCTTGGCTTGATAATTGGCTGCGGAACAACCGCCGCTGCAATAGAAGCGGGCCCAGCAATCCCGGCATTTTTCGCGGGTATAGATGTTGACTCCAGAAAATTGTTGCGCTTTGCTTCTATCAAAGCTGTCATCCATAATATTTCCCATTTTAAAGCTTTCCTGGCCGACAATTTGTCGGCTTCTTTTTTTATGAGCTTATGTATATCATGGAACGTTGATTAAATATGATAAATAATTCATTTACTATATCACGATAAGATTTTTTCATAGGGTTGATAATCCATTATTATATAAGTCAATGAAAGCAGATAAGTAAATCGGAGAATCTTTTATATACAGATATGTAGTGTATAAAACTACCTTTTGAAGTGGACAAATATTTTCCCCAGGTTTAATATCTGAAACTTAAGTTTAATATCTTGACGCAAGAAAAATTTAGTTATAGAATGAAATCAAAAGATATTCAATATATTGAACATTCTGTTGTAGTTTATTAATGATTTTGTGGCTTAATAATAAAGTTTAATTACATATAAAATGTTGCCAGAGACCTCAAATTTAGATTTTTCGGAGGTGTTATTATGTTAAATAACCAAATAGCTGATAGGATGAGTCTGCTCCATACGGAATCGGCTTTTGCTATAATGGCCAAAGCCAAAGCCCTTGAAGCGCAAGGGAGAAGTATTATCCATCTTGAAATCGGGCAGCCGGATTTTAAAACCCCGCAAAACATAATTGATGCTGCTTGCAAAGCGATGAACGATGGCTATACGGGATATTCCCCTTCTCCCGGTTACCCTGAAGTACGTGAAACCATAGCGGAATATGCTGAAAAATACAAGGGCATAAAAACCGATAAAGAAGAAATTGTTATCGTCCCCGGTGGAAAACCGGTAATGTTCTTTACCATGCTGATGCTTGTTAACCCGGGTGATGAAGTAATCTATCCCAATCCGAGCTTCCCTATTTATGAGTCTTGCATTAAATTCGCAGGTGGTGTTCCCGTGCCAGTTCCGCTCACGGCACATAACAATTTTAGGTTCGATTCTTGTATCCTCGAAAAGTTAATTACCCCTAAGACAAAGCTTGTTATAATAAATAACCCCTCAAACCCGACCGGCGGAGCTATGGGAAAAGAGGATATTCTGGCGATTGCCGAAGTACTGCGGGACCGTCCCGAGATTTTTATCATGTCGGATGAGATTTACGACCGTTTGGTATTTAGGGGAAATGTATTTTCCATAGCCGCACTGCCGGAATTCAAAGACAGGACGCTTATCCTGGACGGATTCTCCAAAACCTATGCCATGACAGGGTGGCGCTTAGGCTACGGCATTATGCACAAAGCCCTCGCCAAACAAATGGAAATGTTAATGGTAAATTCCAATTCATGTCCGGTCTCTTTCACGCAAATTGCTTGTATAGAGGCTCTTAAAGGCCCGCAAGATGCTGTCGAAACAATGAAAGCGGCATTTAAAGAACGCCGCGACTATCTGATAAGCGCGCTCAATGCGATTGAGGGTATCAGTTGTTGCCTGCCGGAAGGAGCCTTTTATGCCTTCCCGGACATCGCCAGCTTTAATATAACCAGCACGGAATTTGCTGATCGTCTTTTAAATGAAGCAGGGGTTGCTGCTGTTGCCGGAACCGCTTTTGGCACTTTTGGAGAAGGTTATATACGCCTTTCCTATGCAAACTCATTAGATAATCTTAAGATCGCGCTTGAAAGAATTGAGAAGTTTACCAAAACATTGTAAAATACAGATATGATTTGTTTTAGTTCCCAAATAGTATTCTTTAATAGGAGTAATTAAAATGAGAATCATAATTTTGGATGGCTATACGGAAAACCCCGGTGATCTTTCCTGGGAAGGTTTTGAAAAAATCGGTGATCTTACTGTCTACGACCGAACGCCGAAAGAAAAAATTGTGGAGAGGATCGGTAATGCAGAAGTTGTGATCACTAATAAGACACCTATCAGCCGGGAAACGATAGATTTATGCCCAGAGATGAAATATATCGGGGTTCTTGCCACTGGGTACAATATAGTGGATATTGCCGCAGCGGCAGAAAAAGGGATCAAAGTCACCAATATCCCGACTTATGGAACGGCGGCTGTGGCCCAGATGGCGATCGCTTTGTTGCTTGAGATCTGTCATCATGCGGGCCATCATAGCCAAGGGGTTTTTGCGGGGCAATGGACGGCCAATCCCGACTGGTGTTACTGGGATTATCCTTTGATCGAGCTTGCCGATAAGACAATGGGCATTATCGGCTACGGAAATATCGGACAGACTACCGGAAAAATAGCCAAAGCGCTTGGCATGAAGGTCATAGCTTATGACCCGTTTGTTAAGACCGAAGAAAGCGTCGACCTCGGCACACTTTTGCAAGTGTCCGACGTTATTACCCTTCATTGCCCACTTTTCTCGGAAACCATGGGAATTATCAACAAAAACAATATTGCTAAAATGAAAGACGGAGTAATTATTATCAACAACTCACGCGGTCCCCTGATCGTAGAGCAGGACTTAGCCGATGCATTGAATTCTGCTAAAGTATATGCGGCCGGGTTGGATGTTGTTTCCACTGAACCGATCAAAGCGGATAATCCCTTGATGAAAGCAAAAAACTGCATTATTACTCCCCACATTTCCTGGGCGCCAAAGGAAAGCCGCCAGCGCTTGATGGATATTGCCGTCAACAATCTGGAAAATTTCATCAAAGGAACACCAGTAAACTTAGTCAAACCTTAAAGAGAAAAATGAAAGAAATACAAATTATGATTAAGAACGGAGCCGCACCATGAAAAAAATTATTCTGGCACCAGATTCTTTTAAGGGCACGATGAGCTCTCTTGAGATCTGCAGGATAATGCAGGAAGAGATTAGAAAAGTTTATCCCGCATGCCAAATATATTCAATTCCTGTGGCCGACGGCGGTGAGGGTACGGTTGATAGTTTTTTGCATGCTGTATCCGGTAAAAAAATAGAAATAACAGTTAAAGGGCCTCATTTCGAGGATATTAGATCATTCTACGGTTTAATTGACGGCGGAAAGACTGCTGTAATCGAAATGGCCGCCGCCGCCGGTCTTCCGCTGGCGGGGGATAACAGTAAACCCATGTCCACTACTACGTATGGCGTGGGAAAGTTAGTTAAAGATGCCGTGGAAAAGGGCGCAAACAAGATCATCACAGGCATCGGCGGTAGTTGTACCAATGACGGCGGTTGTGGCATGGCGGCAGCTCTGGGGGTGGATTTTTTCGATTATAGCGGAGAAAAGTTTATCCCGACGGGCGGAACTTTAAATAAAATAAAAAATGTCGATGTTTCTGGGGCACAGAAATTTCTTGAGAATGTCCGGCTGATAACAATGTGTGACGTGAATAATCCCTTATATGGTAAAAATGGCGCTGCCTATGTTTTTGGGCCGCAAAAAGGTGCGGATCCAGATGAGGTTCAAATTCTGGACAGCAATCTGCAATACTATGGCAATCTGATCGAGCAGATACCGGGCAAGAAAGATGTTAGTAATTATCCCGGGGCTGGAGCTGCCGGTGGTTTGGGTGCGGGAATGTATGCTCTTCTGAATGCCGAGCTCTTACCGGGAATAAACGTTATCCTTGATGTGGTCCATTTTGATGAGCTTTTGGAAAACTGCGACCTGGTGTTTACCGGAGAAGGCAGGATAGATGGCCAAAGCCTGCATGGTAAAGTAATCAGTGGTATAGCCCACAGGGCTAAATTAAAGAAGGTGCCTGTCTGTGTTGTCGTTGGCGATTCACGCGATGATGAAATTGCGCCTGCCTACGAACAGGGAGTCAGTGCCGTTTTTTCTATTAACCGGCGTTCTTTACCCTTTTCCGAGGCGAAACTTCTAACCGATAAGAACCTGCGCTATACTATGAAAAACATTCTCGGATTAATCAGTCTTAAAAATTGAAAGTATTTTAAAAAAACAGCTATCTATTTAATATAGATGGCTGTTTTTGTATTGTGTTAACAGAAAACCACTTAATTTATGCTCTTTTGACTGCCAGGTAGATGGCGCATTCCAGACGCATCTTCTCCAGTTCACAGCCCAACTCATAGCTTTTGTTGATATCACCGTTGGCTTGATAATTGGCTGCGGAACAGCCGCCGCTGCAATAAAAGCGGGCCCAGCAATCCCGGCATTTTTCGCGAGTGTAGACACTGACCCCGGAAAATTGTTCGGCTTTACTTTTGTCAAAGTTATCATCCATAATATTACCCATTTTAAAGCTTTCATGGCCGACAAATTGGTGGCAGGGATAGACATCTCCTTCAGGAGTGATAGCTACATATTCGCAGCCCGCGCCGCAACCGCGCAGACGTTTAATGACGCAAGGACCTTGTTCGAGGTCAACGTTAAAGTGGAAGAAGTTAAGATATTCTCCCTTTTCTTTTAGCTCCAGCATCTTAGCAACCAACTGCCAATATTCATTACGAATGCGGGGGAGGTCGCTTTCCTGTAGTTCATAACCGCAGCCTTGCGGTGCAAGGACCGGTTCTATAGAGATCTGGTCGAAGCCATTTTGATAGATATTTATCACGTCTTGGGCAAAGTCCAAGTTTTTAGCTGTATAGGTGCCGCGCATATAATAACTTTTATCAGTGCTGCGTTTTTCCACCAGCTTTTTGAACTTTGGTATAACGATATCGTAGCTGCCCTTGGCATTGATGGTAGGGCGCATCTGGTCGTTGATTTCTTTGCGCCCGTCAATGGATAAAACTACATTGGACATATTATTGTTGATATAGTCAATGACTTCATCATTTAAAAGCATGCCATTCGTGGTAATGGTAAGGCGGAAATTTTTATGATGTAACTTTCCCTGATTATTAGCATATTCCACGGCATCCTTCACTGTTTCCCAGGCCATCAGGGGTTCCCCACCGAAGAAATCGATCTCTATATTATGCCGTGCGTTAGAGTGCTCGGTCACGAAATCAATGGCCTTTTGGGCAACTTCTTTACTCATCAGGGAACGCTCGGTGCCAAAATCACCGGTTTGGGCAAAGCAATACTTGCACCTCAAATTGCAATCATGGGAAACATGAAGGCAAAGTGCCTTGATAGGCGTGTTTTGGGGTTTGATTAGCTCACTAGGAAACAGCTCATCGGCAGAGAAGAGCAATCCATCCGTATATAGCTGATAAAGCTCGCTATAGGCTTCTGCTATCTCTTGCCGGGGAAATGCGTTTACAAGGTCTGTTATTAGCTCTGCGGGGCATTCTTGTGCCATTGGGGGTATTATCATGGCGCAAATAGCATAACTAAGAGCATCCATGGAGTGTACGGCCCCGCTAGCGATATCGAGCACGATATATTCTCCATCATGCTCAAATTGATGAATCATGATTTTTCTCCTTAAAGACGGCAGGCATTATCTACCTGCCGTCAGCGTGTCGATAAACTTCGCGATACGGCGTTGCATCCGCCCCCGTCTCCTCGACGTATCTTTAATACGCCTTGCGTCGCCGGGTTCGGCCGTGCCTGCTCTCGCTCGTTTCTCGGCCCGCTGAACAGTTTTTTGATTTTTCTCCTTAAAAACGGCAGGCATTATCTGCCTGCCGTTTTCTATGTTGTTTTATGTTTTTCCTTATCTTATCTTCTTTTCGCAATCTTGGTTAGCGACTGTGCAAGAAGTCTTGCAGGCCGACTGGCAGGAGGTCTGACATTCACCACAGCCACCTTTAGTAGCAGTCTTCTTTAGATTAGTTTTATTGATGGTCTTTACATGTTTCATTATAGAATCTCCTTTTAGTGCCTAAGACTTTAAATACATTAACAATGATATACGAAATTGGCCAAATAATCAACACCAAGACAAGTTTTCTCTTAAAAAATCTACTATAGAAAATGGGAAGAATTATTTTTATGGGTAACGAGAGCGGGGCTTCAATGCCAGTAAGCTTGTTTTAAATCTATATCTATATTATAATCAAAAATAATTAAGGGCGTTTAGAAGAATTGACAATTATAATAAGGATTGGAGGTAGGTGTTTATGTTAAAAGAATTTAAAGAATTTGCTTTAAAAGGTAATGTTATTGATCTGGCGGTCGGTGTTATTATTGGCGGAGCATTTGGGAAAATAGTTACTTCTTTAGTAAATGATATACTAATGCCGATAATTGGTGTTTTAATTGGTGGAATTGATTTTAGCGACTTAAAATACATAATAACGCCAGCTAGTGCCGATGTCGCCGAATTAGCTTTCAGGTATGGTTCTTTTATACAATCAATTATTGACTTTCTGATCATTGCCTTTTCGATCTTTTTCTTTATCAAAATAATATCATCAAGAAAGAAAAAAGAGCTGGAACCTGCACCTGCTCCACTGGCCCCCAGTAATGAAGAAGTCTTACTTGCAGAAATAAGAGATTTGCTTAAGAATAAAGAGTCAGCGAGTAATTAGAAATAGTAGCCACTCCATAATAGGAGTGGCTATTTTACAGCCATATTTGCCTTATAGTTGTATTTAAGCTGCCCTTATATTATAATCAAGAAAAACAGGAGAACAATGATGTCTGAAAAAATTCCACTTTATTCTGTCCTTGTTGATGAGGCAATCAAGAAAACTATTCGTATGCATATGCCGGGGCATAAAGGCAAGTTACCGGATAATTTTGCCTGTCCAGATATCTTTCAAATAGATTTTACAGAGATTACTGCAGCCGGTAATCTTTATGAAGGGATACCTCCCATCAGTGATGCTGAAGAATTGATGGCAAAAGCCACTGGCGCTAAGGAATGTTATTTCCTCACTGGTGGCTCTACCCAAGGGATAATGACTGCTATATCCGTTGCCTGTCCTTTGGGCAGCACAATGATTACCGACCGGGGCAGCCACTGCTCTATTTGGAGTTCAATGGTTCATATGGATTTATGCCCTGAATATATATACGCACCAAAGCTTGAACCTTGGGGCATAGCGGCACCAATCACAGCCTCGCAGGTCAAAGAAGTTTTAGCGAAAAAGCCGGATGTTTCAGCTGTCATAGTTACTTCACCGACATTTTATGGGGTGTTATTGGATATTGAGGCAATTGCTAGAGTGACAGAGAAGTATCATGTGCCATTGATCGTAGACGAGGCCCATGGAGCCCATTTGCCGTTCATGGAGGGATATAGGGGGGCTGTGGCGCAAGGGGCGACTTTTGCTATAGCCAGCGCCCATAAAACGCTTCCGGCCCTGACAGCCGGTGCATTACTGTTTTCTTCGGGTAAATATGATGCAAGAGAAATAAGAAGAAAATGTGCTATGTTTGGCACTTCCAGTCCATCTTACCCAGTAATGGCTTCTATGGATGCCGCCAGAGCATATATGGCAGGGGAGGGCAGGCGTTTATATAATCAGATTGGCGAGAAAGTAAAGCAAATCCGCCAAGCTATTAATGACAGGGGAGTTTTACTGGCATTGGCGGAAAAGGATGAAATAAGGCTTGATCCCACAAGGCTTACTATTAATACAGCCGTTGGCGGTATAGTTGGCTATGCGGCGGCTAGGATATTAGAAGAGAAATATAATATAGTTTGCGAGATGGCTGATGAGAGAAATGTCGTTATGATTATCACTTGCGCCGACAGCATTGACGATCTGGATCATATCATAAAGGCCATATTTGATATGGAAAAGGTAGCAAATACTTCACAACCAAATGTAGAGACTATAGCATTTCCCCGTTCTGTGATGAGGATGACTCCCCGAGAGGCTGCCTATGCACCGAGAGAATATATGCTTTTACTAGACGCTGTGGGCAGAATTGCCGGTGAGCATCTATCTCCATATCCTCCAGGCATACCGATTGTCGCAACAGGGGAAGAGATTGGCGAGGAGCATTTAGTATATTTAGAGAAGAAAAAATATGATATCAAGCGAGTAACAGCTGTTATTAAGAAATAAAAAGGATGTCGCAAAAACGACATCCTTTTAGCGTGTCGATAAACTTCGCGATATGGCGTTGCGGCCGTCCCCGTCTCCTCGACGTATCTTTAATACGCCTGCGTCGCCGGTTTCGTCCGTGCCTGGTCTCGCTCGTTTCTCGGCCCGCTAACTACTTTTTGATGCTTTATTCCATGCTAATTTGTTCAGACAACTCTTTTATGCGTTCTCTTCTGTCTGGATCGATTTGTGCTAAGAAAGAGTGGAGCTTATCATGCCATAGTTTTTCATTGTTTGTAAAATGGAAGTTTGCATCTACGATATATTTGGGTATCTTTTTAAGAAGCAGGGCAAGCTCCATATCCTCAAGTGATTGAAAAACTTCAGCAAATTCGCTACCAAAGATACAATCTCCTTCGAGGATATCTACCAGGTCGACAAGGCTATGAATTTCACGCCTAATAGTCGCTATCTTATCAGATACGAACCTGCATCTTTTGATCTCTTTGAAAATGGTTCGGAACAATTCGTCATCCATCTTCTGTCCGTCTGCAAATTTAATGAATGGCTCTTTGGGGGCATCTTTAAAACTAATAAATACTGCTGCCAATTGATTATTTGCCAAAGCCTCTTTTACCCTCGGGGTTAAATCAATGATAGTTGCTGAGATGTGCTTTTGTAATGATTCGTCTGAGATATGAAGTTTTTTAACGAGTTGGCCTGAGGCTTCCTGCAATATAGAGGTCAGCTCATCTTTCGGCAGATTTATCAATTTTTGCCGTATATATTGCCTGTCTGCTTCTTTAATATTTAACACAAGGGGGTTTTTTTCTGCTAATAAACAGCCGATAGCATTACCTAAAACAAGTTCGAAAATATTGATCAAGAGGTCTTGATAATTTTCATCGTAGCCAAGTAATAAGTAATGGATGTCTTGCGCCTTGAACTTTTGACAAAATTCATTTTCTAAATAAAGCTTTTGCAGGTAGGAGTAGATATACTCGATACCTACCAAGTCCATGTGATCATTACAAAGCGGGTAATCTATGGAGCCAGGGGTATCATGGGCTGCAAAGTCAGCATCATAGGCGGGGAAGAAAGCAGCTAGCCCTTTTTGCACGGTATCGTAATAGGCGCAATTATCTGTGGTAATGCTGTTTTTTTGCACTGATTCAAGCAATTTTTTTGCGCTATCAAATTGACGATTAATCAACTTTTGCCCATCTTGATACATTTCTACTAGAGTCTTTTGTTTGATGGCTTCTAAGCTCATATCTGCATCTGGGAAACTTTTCAGATAGATGCTGATATTATATAAAATAGATTGCATTATATTTTCGGCAACTTCTGTTCTTACGGAGCTACTTTCGCCGTGGGTATAACGTTTTATCCTCTGGGTCAAAAGAGTGATTAGCTGCATTTGTATATTTTCAAATTCAAAGTCTTTCAATAGTTGCAAACGGTTGGCTTCTGCTAAGACAGATTGAAAATATGAGTCTGGATGAAGATTCTCAGTTTTAAGTAATTGTTGTTTGGCTAGCTTATTCATCCTCATCATCCTCCTGGTCAAGACATAGCTCGCTATCGTCGCGTAGATTTATATAATCATAGATGCCATAGCGTATATTATGAGCTAAGGTCTCAAGCTCCCTATTTTGTAGCAGTTCTAGAGAACCTTGACAGTTTTTATTAAAATATCTTTTCATCAAGGAGATCAATTCATCATCAGTAAGTTCATCAAGCGTCTCGTTTTTAAAATAATAAAAAACTTCCACTAGATCATTCAAAGTTTCAGCATAGTTATATTTAGAAATAAAAGGGGAGGAGCAGAAACTCCTGATCAATTTTTGGATGGTACCGCCTGTAAACTCGATACGTCCATTGTTTTTTAGGGCCTCTCCATGTGTTTTTACAAGCTCCTGTGCCTCTTGCGGCGTTAGGATTAGGCCATAAGATGAGGTTATTTCATTACAATTGATGATTTCTGTGACCTCTAGTTTATTTATGATGTTAGCAGGAATCAGCATAAAATTTTGATCCATATTCCCACCCTTTCAATATATTATTAAAAATGCTATTGACAAAATTGTTTTTATATGATATAGTATATTTGGATTAATCTAAGCATAATATATATTTAATTAGCCAAATTATAGTATATCATTGATTTCGGAAGAAATCAATGGTGTTTTTTTATTTATAAGAAAGCTTATTTTTATGCAATTTTGAATATGGTCTTTTAGTTGAAAGATAAAATTTAACATAATATAATTAACTAAGAAATTATTTTTTTATGTATATATTAATTAAAGGGGTTAGGCCATGTTGACAGAGGTATCACATTATTAAAGCTGGGAGATAAAGTTCAGATCGTTTATTTTTCCGGGACCGGTGGCACTAAACGGGCGGCATTATCTTTTGCCAAATTCTTCGAGGAAAAAGGATACGAGGTCATGGAAGTTCCTTTGGATAAGCAAGAGCCTGCCTTTCAACAAATTCCGGCAATAGAAAAATCAGTGGGGCTATTGATTATCCTCTATGCGGTATATGCCTTTGATGCTCCGATACCTGTAATTAAACTTAAAAGTGGATATCTATATAAAGGGGTCAAGAAATATCTAGAAAATATTGATTTTTAGATATTTAGCAAATATTAAACATCAATTTATAAGTATTTGGGTCAAGGAAGTGCTGATTTAGCTATTGATATTAACCTCCATTATTGTTATACTTATTTATATTAACGAGAGAATAATTAATATTAATTATGAAGAGATATTTATATTTTATAATAAAGCTAGGAGTCAATAATGTTCTATTGGGATGAAGAAAATATCCGCTGGATGGAAGAGGCTGCTGCCTATACCGGCCATTATCAGAAGCTGTCCAATATAATACTTCCTTATCTAAAAAGAGACGATACTGTTTGCGAGATCGGTTGTGGGTTGGGTCATCTGGCCTGTGTTTTAGCACCTAAGGTGGCGCATGTAACGGCGGTAGATATCAGTGATCTGGCTGTTAGCAAGCTCAAAGAAAGGGTCGCAGCCAATAATATAACTAATCTAACCCCTGTTTTTGCCGATTGGAGCACTTGGATGCCACAAGAACATACCAAAAATGGTAAATTTGACGTAGTGCTTTTAAGCTATTTTAGCGCTATTAAACGCAATTGGCCCCAGATGCTAAAGTTAGCTGACCGTTCGGTTATTGCCGTTTTAGCTAATGGCGAAAGCGGCAATAAAATGGCTTGCAAGCAATATAATCCTATTTATGAAGATAAAGAAGGCAGAGAAACAGTTTTAAATGTTATTCCTTTTTTAAGGAATGAAAAGATACCATATGAGCTGATAAAATGCGATACAGACTATGGTCAGCCAGTGCGCAGCTTAGAAGATGCCTATAATTATGTGGCGCGATATTATTTAGGTGATGAAAAGGTTATTAAAGAGTATCTACAAGAAAATTTAGTTCCCTTAGAAAATGGATATTATTTGCCGAAGCTGAAAAAAAGCGGCATTATCATTATTGATATAAATAAATTTCACTCTGCTAAATAATGCTTTATTTGGGGAGGTTCTATGAATATCTTTTTGTGCGGAATTCCTGGAGTAGGGAAAAGCACGATAGTTAGAAAAATACTTAAGGATTTTAATATCATTCCCAGTGGATTTATAACTTTGTCCGGAAGTGCAAAGGAGGGTGGCTTTCCTAATGTTTATATCCACCCGGCTAATAAATTTGTGGTTTTGGAAAATAATGCCAATATGGTTGGACAAAGACTGGGGAATGGTAACTATAAAGCTTTTCCCGAAGTGTTTGAAAAAATAGGCATGGATATTTTAAATAATGTATATCCACCGTTGATAGTTATGGATGAATTGGGTTTTATGGAAAAAGATGCCTTGAATTTTCAAAATAAAATTCTTGAGATTTTAGATCAAGATATACCTATTTTGGGAGCAATAAAGTACCGCGATAATCCTTTTTTGCAATCTATAAAAGAGCATCCCAAAAGTTTTATTATAAACGTTGATAAGACAAATAGAGATGAAGCATATCAAATAGTAAAATCCAGATTAGAAGATCAATTTAATAAGGTATAATATAAAAAAACAAAGAGACCACAATTGACGGTCTCCATACGTATATATTTAAAAGGGATTATATATTGAAAAATTGAATATTTATAATTAATTAAAACAAGATGGAAAATAATGGAGAATTATCTTAGTTAATATTAAAAATAAATAATCGATATAATAAAAGGATTTACTTTACAAAGGGGTTTGTTAGATGAATATAGTCAACATAGTGGCATTAAATGCGTTTTCTGCCATTATATTAATATTAATCTATATTAATGGCTATAAATTAAAAGAGCAAATCTTGACTCATCAGCTTTTTATGGGTCTGGTAAAACTCAATTTATTTTTGCTATTCGTTGATACAATGGCGTGGATTTTTAATGAAAGACCGGATACTATTAGTTATCTATTTAACAATGTTTTTAATTTTTTATTATATACTTTTGCGATTGCTCCTCTTGCTCTATGGCTTTTATATGTTGATTTCCAGATATTTTACGATAGGAAGAGGATTAAAAAGACAAAAATTGTTGCGTTCATCTTTATTACCGTAAATACAGTAATTACTATAATAAGCCTTTCTACGGGTTGGTACTACTACATAGATGTTAATAATGCATATCATAGAGGAGACTTCTTTTGGGTTCATGTAGTTTTATGCTATTCGCTATTTGTTTATACGGCTTTACTGATCTTTTTTAATCGTGAAAAAGTAGAGAATAAATATTTTAAATCATTATTATTATTTCCGATACCTCAACTTACAGGAAGTATTTTTCAAGCATTATTTTATGGCTTATCGCTTAACTGGTCTTGCATGGTGCTCTCCCTTTTGATTATCTATTTTAATATCCAGGATATCGGCTTAAATACGGATTATTTAACAAGGGTTTTTAATAGGAGAATGTTAGATTCTTATCTTAAAGAAAAAATCAAGAGTAGTGCAAAAGATAAGACATTTGCTGCAATTTTGATTGACATAGATGATTTTAAGCAAATAAATGATACTCTTGGGCATCATATAGGTGATGAGGCTTTGCAAGAAGCTGTAAAATTAATGCACTCTTGTATAAAAAAAGAGGATTTTATTGCCCGTTTTGGTGGGGATGAGTTTTATATAATACTTGATATTTCCGAAGAGGAAAAACTTGGAGAAGTCGTTAATCATTTATATGTTGCGGCAGATAACTATAATCTACAGAGCCAAAAGCCATATAAAATTAATTTCAGTATGGGCTATGATATATATAACATTCAATACAATTCCCAATTGGAAGATTTCATGCGTCATATAGATAAACTTATGTACCAAAATAAAGAAATCAAAACCGCTTCTTAAACCTAACATAGGATTATAAAAAATATTATTTTGTTTTAAACGGGGCAATCAAAGGCTCTGTTTTTTTGTTTATAATTATAAGTTTTTTGTAACATATTTATTGACAAAAGTTTATATAGAGATTATACTACAAGTAATTTAGTAAATTACTAATTTACTAATTCATGGAGGGGATAAAAAATGAAAATACCAACTTATTTGAAACACAAACCGGTCGTCGTTGCTGAAGATTATGAGAATATTGACGGCAGGATGGCCTATAATACCGATGCTAAGGGCTTGTCTTTGGGTTTAGCTCAATGGAACGATAGGGGAAAGGTGGATATCTCAGCAAAGGTTTGGCGTTATACGGGGGAGAAATGGTCTCGTCAATCTGAGGAGCTACCATTACATCGCGTTATTGATCTGGCTATCTTAGTATGCAGAGCTAGGCTGTATTTTAGGGAGGCTTACCGCTTTCCAAAATTCTATGATCCACAAAATCCTACCATTGACCGTGTCGGTTTGCAGGGTGATGCTATGACGGTTGGCATCTGTACCGAAAATCCGATGATTGATGAGGATATAAAGCTATTTTTGCAAGTGTTAAGTACGGATGATGAATTAATAGGTGAACGCTTGTCAACCCTGGCAAGGATACTTAAAGAAATGGGGTATTAACTGGTGGAAAAGCTGGAAAAGAAAGAGTTGATTGCGGCATATAAGGGGCGCAAAGAGATTGGCGGTATCTGTGTCATCAAAAATACCATAAATGGAAAAATGTTATTATTGTCTGCACCAGATCTGCAAGGATATAAAAACCGTTTTAATTTTTCCCAGCAAACCGGTAGCTGCGTAAATATAAAGCTACAAGAGGACTGGGGAAATTTTGGCGCACAGGCCTTCACCTTTGATATATTGGAAGAATTGGAGAAAAAAGAAACGCAAAGTCCTAAAGAATTCAAGGAAGATTTAAAAACTTTGATGGAACTTTGGCATGAGAAATTTGCTGCAGATATATTATATTAAAAAGGAGAGTGTCTTTGTTATGCGCACGATTGCCGTGTTTTTGGATGATGAAGGAAAAATAGAGCAGTTGCCTGCAAAAGGACAAGCCAAAGTTGCTATTTTAGAATATCTTGCCGGGAAATTTTCTTTTGACATGGATTATACGGAAAAAGAAGTAAACGCGATTATCGATTCTTGGCATACATTTGGTGATTACTTTCTTCTCCGACGTGAACTGATAGATTATCAATTTCTAAGTAGAACTATAGATGGCGTTAGATATTGGAGAAACAAAAAAGATTAAAAAAGATGATAAGATAACTAAAAGACGTATAGCTTTTTCTTAAGTTAGCTATACGTCTTTTAATTTTAATAGTAAATTTGAATAATTTGTTGCTATGTATTATAATTAATAAAAATAATTATTTAATTGGTAATCATTGAAAAAACTTTTATAGAACAAAATAGGTCAGTTTCATAAAATTGATCTTTCTAAAAGGAGTCAGTGATCTGTGAGAAATACTTTAGCTGATTTATGGATGGAAATAAGGCATCCCTATAAATCAGGATTCAACGAGGAAGAGTTAACCCTAGAAAAACGCAACTTGTTTTTGGATGAGTGCGCAAAAAGTAATAGAGTTCCGGCTTTAGTTATTATGTTCATGACTTTAGTTATGGAATGTTTTATGGTTTTTTGTTATCTGATTCAGCCATATGTGGCCAAGCAAGCGAGCTTTTTTCCACAATACATTTATCTTTATCTTTCAATGATCTTTATTAGTGTTTTCTTGATAATCTTGCTGCATTTATCTAGAGACTCGTCCTCCAAGCTGAAAAAATTGGAGTTTTTTATGCTAATAGCACTTGGCATTTGGAGCGCTATTTTTTCTGCCTGTGATGTGATCAACGGATTTTCTTCTTATTTATTTATCCAAATAATGATTATCAATTCTTTAATAATTAGAGTTCGGACAATCAAACACTGCGTCATTAATTTTATTAGTTATTTTGTCTATATGATAATCATTTTGAGTTATGATTTAGGTATTACGATTACTTTTGCGGAACTGATCAATCCATTTCTAATGATGGTAGCTGCATGTATTGTGATTATTTTAAATAATAGGATAAAGTTTAGGTCTTACATAAATCAAGAATTAATCAAAGAGCAAAATAAAAAACTTGAATACTATGCAAATAATGACTTTTTAACAAAAATACCCAATCGGAAAAATATTATAGATTTTTTAAACGAAATATTATTAACGCATGAAAATAATATTAGTTGTTTGATGATCGATATTGATGATTTTAAGCTTTATAATGATACATATGGACACCTTGCCGGTGATAATTGTCTAGTGAATGTAGCTAGTATTATTAATGAATTTATAGCGGAAAAAGGTGGAAGAGTAGGAAGATATGGGGGAGAGGAATTTCTGATTGTATTTAAGAATAAAGAAGAAAAGATAATAGTAGATATTGCCAATCAATTAATAGATAAAATAAGAGAAGAAAATATTGAATTTACTTCTAATGATTATAAGTTATTAACGATAAGCATTGGTGTACATACTATAAGTAATTCTGAAAATGTAGATCTGAATATGATTCTTTCTTTTGCCGACGAGGCTTTATACCAAGCTAAAAAAGAAGGTAAAAACAAGATTTCTTTATACCGGCATTAGAAGGGTTTTTTTTAATTAATTTTAATTTAATATTATTTATGTATAATATTAATTCCTTAAGTAGATAAATATTCTATTTTATCTACATAAAAGGGTTTTTTTATTTATTCAGTAAATTAATCTAAATTTTTTGAAAGATATATGAAATAAAAATAATGTAAATTATTTTCGCTTATTTGACTTGTCGCATTTTTATAAAAATATATGCATTGTACAAAAATAAACTATATATATAAAAAAAATTTTAGGGGTTAAAATATGTTCTTTTTTACAACAGAATAAAGAAAATATAAAAAAATTACACAACATAATATGCGCATATAGCAGGATACTTATGGTTTACGAGTAATTGTCTAAATATTGGGTCAAATCCCAATAGTGGGAGTAGTGTGTATTGACTTTTCTTTTCCAAGGGTTTATTGTATTACTGGTTTATTGTTAAATATTCAGCAGACGTTCAGTCAGGGCTGATTCCGCTGCTAATAAAATTTGTTTGACTGCTTGTTATTTGACATCAGATTCGTGCTTAGAGAACGGATATTTTTTTTGTGCTTAATTGCCATAAAAGATAAATTTAGTTAAAGAAAACTGCCGATTTTTTATTTTTATAACCAAATAAGTCTTTCAAAGTTCAGAAGTACTCTTGAGTATTATTAAAGATCAAAAGTACCAATGATATTAATAGAGGAAAGAGGTGAAACAATAAATTTAGCTTGAAAGCACTAGTGGTTTTAAAAAAGGGAGAGAGGTGTTAGTATGACAGAAAGTAGTAATGCAGCAAATCTTGGTTATGAACAAGAGTTAAAACGTGCCCTTGGCATGAAGGATTTAGTTATTTTCGGTATGACATTCATGGCTCCGGTTTCCAGCCAGACGCTGTTCGGTATCATGTCTGGAGTTTCCGGTGGTCACAACTTTTTAAGTTATTTGATCGGTTTCGTAGCTGTTCTTTTCACCGCTTTAAGTTATGGCCAGATGATCCCGGAATTTCCCGCAGCTGGTTCGGTTTACACTTATACTCAAAGAGGTATCCATCCGGCATTAGGTTTCATTGGTGGTTGGACAATCACCCTGGATTATTTCCTTATTCCTATGTTCCTTTATCTGATTAGTGCAATTTTTGCTAATGCTTTAGTTCCAGCCATTCCTTTCTGGGTATGGGTACTTATTTATGTTGTTCCTTGTATGGTAGTTAACATCCTCGGTATTGAACTTGCAGCAAAGGTTAACCTAATTATGACTGGACTCATGGTTGCATCAATCCTTGCTTTTACTATTGCTGCGATCAGATACGCCGCATTGGGCATCGACGGTGCATCACTTGCCACGCCTACCGCGATCTTCAACCCTGCAACCTTTAATTTCCAGGGCGTATTAGGCGGTTCGATCATCGCAGTTATGTCTTATTTGGGATTTGACTCTATTTCCACCCTTGCTGAAGAAGCTACTGTACCGCCTAAAAAGATCGGTCTTGCAATTATTATTTGTCTTGTAATGATGACTGTACTTTATCTTTTGACAGCTTACTTCGGAAACATCGTGGCTCCGGATATTTCCGTATATCCCTCTGCAGACTCCGCTTTCTTTGACATGTGCATGAAGGTCGGTGGACAGGGACTGCAATTATTCGTTACTTTGGTAATCATCATCTCCGGTTTTGCTACCGCTCTTGCCGGGCAATCAGCAGCCAGCCGCGTTCTCTATGGGATGGGCCGCGATAATCTGATTCCTAAAAAATTCTTTGCTTATTTGCATCCTAAATTCAAAACACCTGTCAATAACATCTTATTGATGGGTATCATTGGTTTATTCGGCGCTATCTTCATCGGTGCCGATGTATTATCCAACATGGTTTCCTTTGGTGGTCTTTGGGGCTTCACCTTCGTTAACCTGTCAGTTATAGTTTATTGGTTTTTTAGGAAGAAATCCGGCAATTTCATCCAACATTTGCTCTTCCCGGTTATCGGTATAATAGTCTGCCAGGCTGTTGTCTTTGTCGGCATGATCCCGATGACCAGGGTAATCGGCTTTGCCTGGATCGGCATAGGTGTTATCTACTTGCTTATCAGATGCACTAAACCTGAATTCCGTGAATTGCTTAATAACGTTTCTATTAGTGAATAGTTAAATAATTAAGCGAATTAATAAAAGGCCTCCTAACGGAGGCCTTTTTTAATTATCCGAAGCATAAACTGATATTAAATGCTATAATCACAAATTGTCTGAGTAGTGATTTTTAAAATTTATTTATTATTTTGTTTTATATATAGCAAATATTAATTAAAAAGTTATTTTAAAACAATATATATACAATTTTTTAAAGTGGTTATTTTTTACAATGTATAATTTTTTTTATTGTAAAATCCGCACCATATAAATAAAATAAACTCCCAAAATAAAATATTATATATAGCTCAAGCAGGTTATATTATTAATACACTAAACTTATCAGAATATTGAGGGAAGTCTTAATAGTGCGAGAAGAGTGTATTGACATTTTATTTATCATGGTTTATGCTGTTATTGTAATTTTCGGTAGTGAACTGTTGGGACTTATTATATAAATAGGAGCTAATAATCCTGATCCTACTGACGATAGATAAGAGCTTAAGAGAACAGGATATTTTCTTGTGGTTAAAAGATAGGTTTAACTAGAGAATAACTGTTCTTTTATTTTTTAAAAGATCAAAAGTACTGTGAACAGTATTAAAAATATAAAAGTACTAATGAAATAAAAAAGGAAGAGAGGTGGATTCATTTTAGATATATCCTAAAATCTTAAAAGAAAAAAGTTTCGTAAGATCAAAAGTATATTTATGTTTTAAACAAATCTTACTTATGATCTTAAAAGAAGGGGGAGAGGTATAATAATGGCTGACATTAATGGTTCCGCAGCAGCAAGCGTTGAACAATTTGGTTATAAGCAAGAATTAAAACGTACACTTGGTGTTAGAGATTTAGTTATTTTTGGCATGGTATTCATGTCGCCATCTTCATGTATGAGTTTATTTGGACTTATGTCAATATTTTCCGGTGGACATAATGTTTTATGTTATTCAATTGGCTTTGTGGCAATGCTTTTTACTGCTTTAAGCTATGGGCAAATGGTTCAGGCATTTCCAGTTGCTGGTTCAGTTTACAGCTATGCTCAAAGAGGCATCCACCCGGCTTTAGGTTTTGTCGCCGGCTGGACGATCATATTGGACTATTTCATGATCCCGTGTCTCCTTTATTTAATGAGTGCACTTTATGCTAACGCTTTAGTACCCGTGATACCTGTCTGGGGATGGATATTGATCTATATTATCCCTTGTACTTTGGTTAATATCATCGGTGTTGAAGTAGCGGCTAAAGTTAATTTTGTTATCGCAGGATTATTGATCTTAGCTTCCGCCGCCTTTGTTGTTGCTGCGATAAGATATGGGGCATTGGGTATAGACGGTGCAAGACTTGCTATGCCTACTGCAATATTTAATCCGGCAACATTTAGTACATCAGGATTATTACAAGGTTCTATTTTGGCTGTTTTATCTTATCTGGGGTTTGATGCTATTACAACCCTGTCTGAAGAAGCGGAAGAATCAAGTAAAAAGATTGGCCAGGCGATCATCATTGCTTGCGTGGTCCAAACAGTAATTTATCTGGCTCTTTCCTATTTTGGTACGGTAGTAGCTCCGGATATGTCTGTATTTGCTGATCCTACCACTGCTTTCTTTGATATGTGCATGACAGTCGGTGGAGCTTGGCTGCAGATATTTATCACATTGGTTATTCTTGTTGCGGGTTTTGCTACAGCTTTGGTTGGGCAAACAGCAGCCAGCCGTGTGCTTTATGGTATGGGCCGTGATAGTTTGCTGCCGAAAAAGTTTTTTGCCTATTTGCATCCGAAGTATAAGACACCTACATATAACGTCTTACTTATGGGTGCTGTCGGCCTTATAGGTGCCAATGTAATTAGTGTTGATTTACTTTCTAACCTGGTTACCTTCGGCGGCTTATTCGGCTTTATCTGCGTCAACCTGGCGGTAATAATCCATTATTTTGTCAGACAAAAGAGTGGAAAGTTCTTCCGGCACATTCTCTTCCCCGTCATCGGTATTATCATCTGTGTAGCTATTATGATGATCGGGATGATACCATTAGCCAGAATAGTTGGCTTCGCCTGGATGGCCGTAGGTATAATCTACCTGATTGTCAGATCGGCAAAACCGGAATTCCGGGAACTGCTTAAGAACATTACTATTAGTGAATAGTTCACTATTTCTAAAATTTAATAAAGAAACAAGAGAGAAGGCTTCCCAGATGGGAGGTCTTCTCTTTAATTATGCTTGATAAAAAATATAAGATTTTTGCGTAAATGACTAGAAAAAGTAAATATTTTATTATATAATACTAAACTAGTTGCTTAATTTAATATAAAGGTGAGATGAGATGAGATGAGTAATAGTAAGAGTGGAGCAGTAGCAAGCGTTGAGCAATTTGGTTATCAGCAAGAATTGAGACGTTCACTGAGTGTGAGAGATCTAGTAATTTTCGGTATGGTCTTTATGTCCCCATCTTCATGTATGTGTCTGTTTGGACTTATGGCCGCAGCATCAGGCGGACATAATTTTTTATGTTATGGCATCGGCTTTGTAGCAATGCTTTTTACAGCCTTAAGTTATGGACAAATGGTTCAGGCCTTTCCGGTAGCAGGTTCAGTTTATAGCTATACACAAAGAGGTATTCACCCGGCTTTAGGTTTTATCAGCGGCTGGACGATTATATTGGATTATTTTCTTATTCCAATGCTCCTATTTGTCATGAGTGCTCTTTACGCCAATGCTTTAATGCCCGTGATACCTGTTTGGGCATGGATATTGATATATGTTGTGCCATGTACGATAGTAAATATCGTCGGTGTAGAAGTTGCCGCAAAAGTAAACTTTGTAATTACAGGATTACTGGTTTTAGCTTCCATTGCTTTCGTAATGACTTCAATAAGATTTGCTGTATTGGGAATAGATGGAGCAACTCTTGCCATGCCTACTGCAATATTTAATCCGGCAACATTTAGCACACAGGGATTATTACAAGGTTCAATCTTGGCTGTTTTATCCTATTTGGGGTTTGACGCTATCACAACCCTCTCTGAAGAAGCAGAAGAATCCAGTAAAAAGATTGGCTTGGCAATCATCCTTGCCTGTATAATTCAAACAATTATTTATTTAGCCCTTGCTTATTTTGGTACGATTGTCGCTCCTGATATTACTGTCTTTGCTGATCCAACTACGGCTTTCTTTGATATGTGCATGAAAGTTGGAGGAGCATGGCTACAAATATTTGTAACCCTAGTAATCATTATCGCAGGCTTTGCCACAGCTTTGGTTGGTCAGACGGCTGCAAGCAGAGTGCTTTATGGCATGGGGCGTGATAAATTACTTCCGAAAAAGTTTTTTGCCTATTTACATCCCAAGTTTAAGACGCCTACATACAACATCATACTTATGGGTGTAATCGGTCTGATAGGTGCTAATACAATTAGTATTGATTTGCTTTCAAACTTGGTAACTTTCGGTGGTATATTCGGCTTCATCTGCGTCAATCTAGCGGTAATAGTCCATTATTTTGTAAAGAAAAAGACTGGTCGCTTCTTCCGGCATTTAATTTTCCCGATTATTGGTATTATCATCTGCAGTGCTATTATGATGATCGGCATGATACCGCTCGCCAGAACAGTCGGTTTTCTCTGGATGGCTATAGGTATCATCTACCTGCTTGTCAGATCGAGGAAGAAGAAATTCCGAGAACTGCTTAAAAACATTACTATTAGTGAATAATTCACCGCATATAATAAATAATTGAATAAGGCTTCCCTTCTGGGAGGCCTTATTTTTATAAGATATATAGCTCTTGCCTTGTATGGTGAATAATGTTATCATAACGGAAAGAGTTGCTCTAACAGCTAGTTATTGATTATTTTCGCGAAAAAAGGACAAAGGCTATGGCCGATATTAAATCTTTAATCGAAAAAATTAAAGAATATAATCCAGCCAGCGACAGCGGGCTGATTTTGCGCGCCTACGAATTTGCCTGTAATGCCCATGCAGGGCAAATGCGTGATTCAGGGGAAGAATATATATCACATCCTTTAGCTGTAGCTGAGGTGCTTGCCGGCTTGCAACTTGATGACAATACAATTATCGCCGGACTGCTGCATGATGTGTTGGAAGATACCGGAGTTACTTTTGAAAATCTGGAAGAGGAATTTAGCCCCGCAGTTGCCATGTTGGTCGAAGGTGTGACCAAGTTGAACCGCCTGGAATTCCATTCCCGCCAGGAGCAGCAGGCTGAGAACTTACGTAAAATGCTTTTGGCTATGGCCAATGATATCCGCATCGTTCTGATCAAACTGGCCGACCGCCTTCATAATATGCGGACTCTTAAATCACATCATTCTCCGCTACGCCAAAAAGAAATAGCCGAAGAAACAAGGACCATCTTTGCTCCTTTGGCTCATCGTCTTGGTATCTTTACGATCAAAAGTGAACTGGAAGACTTAGCCTTATCAATTTTAGAGCCGGAAAAATATCAGGAATTACTCAACCAGATTGCTACAGAAGCCCCGGAACGGGAAATGTTCATCAATGATATGTGTGGTCTTTTGAAACGGGAACTTGATAAAGTCGGCATCAATTGTGAGATCAGCGGCCGCTCTAAAAGCTATTCCAGCATCTACAATAAGATGAATCGGCAGCAAAAGAGTTTGAGTGAGATATTTGATTTAAACGCTGTGCGGGTGATCGTAGACTCGGTGCGTGATTGTTATGCAGTATTAGGGGTTATTCATACCCTGTGGCGGCCTATACCGGGGCGTTTTAAAGATTATATAGCTATGCCTAAGCAGAATATGTATCAGTCCATCCATACAACCGTAATTAATGAAGCTGGTAATCCATTTGAGGTGCAGATACGTACATGGGAGATGCATCGGACAGCGGAATACGGCATTGCTGCACATTGGCGTTATAAAGAAGGTAAAAGCGGCGACGCTGACTTTGATAAAAAGGTGGAATGGCTGCGCCAGATATTGGAGTGGCAGCAGGACTTGCGTGATGCGCCGGAATTTATGGATTCTGTGAAATTTGACCTTTTCCATGATACCGTATATGTTTTCAGCCCCAAAGGTGATATTTATGAACTGCCCAAAGGTGCTGTGCCTCTGGATTTTGCCTACCGCGTCCATACCCAAGTTGGGCATCAATGTATCGGCTCCAAGGTCAATAAGAGATTGGTTCCCTTGGACTATAATCTTAAAACAGGTGATATCGTAGAAATCATCACTGCAAAAGGCAGAGGGCCCAGTCGTGACTGGCTTAATCTGGTTAAGACCCAGCAGGCCAAAAACAGGATCCGTCAATGGTTTAAAAAAGAACAAAGAGAAGACAATATCGTTTTTGGCAAAGAATTATTGGAAGCCGAATGCAAAAAATATGGTTATGATCACTTGCAGTTATTGCGTCCGGAGAAATTGCTGGAAGTAGGCAAGAAATTTAATCTTAATAATCTCGATGACCTTTATGCCGCTGTAGGGGATGGTGCGCTGAGGGCGGAGACGGTGCTTTCGCGCATCAAAGAAGATTATAAAAAAGAAAAAGAACAGACTGCGGAAATGCTTATACAGCCAGAAAAAGATGCTCAATCCAGTGCTGTTTTGGTCAAGGGCGTCGACGATGTGATGGTTCGACTGGCCCGTTGCTGTCGCCCCTTGCCTGGCGATTCAATCATCGGCTATGTAACGCGCGGCAGAGGGGTATCTGTGCACCGCAGGGACTGTGCCAATGCTATCCATTATCAAGAAACCGAGCCTGATCGTTTAATCGAGGTGGGGTGGGGAGATAGGGTGGAAGGTGTCTACCAGGTAGAGCTGGAAACGATTGCTATGGACAGGGAAAGATTGACTATGGATATAATGAGCATCATGGCGGAAACCAAGACCATTGTCAATGGTGTCCATGTTGCGGTTGATAAAAAAGCTAATATGGCAAGTATAGTGCTGCGGCTGGAAGTTAAGACCATGGATCAGGTGGATTATTTAATGAAGCGTATTCATAAGGTCAAGGATGTTTTAGAAGTCCGGCGTCTGGTCAATCAGAGCAGCAAGAGAGATATAGAAGAAGTATACGAAAAAGTTAAGTCAGATGCGGGGGACAAATAATGAGGGCATTGCTCCAAAGGGTGCAGGAAGCTAGCGTTTCTGTCGAAGGAGAAAAGATATCTTCTATCGGGCAAGGACTCATGGTCCTTTTAGGGATAGCTAAAGGAGACAGTGTGCAAGATGCAGCCTATCTGGCTCGTAAAATGGTCAATTTACGTATCTTTTCCGATGAAGATGGCAAACTCAATCTTTCACTTATTGATATAGGCGGAGAGGCACTGATCGTTTCCCAATTTACTTTATATGCTAATTGTAAAAAGGGTCTGCGGCCAGGTTTTGACCAAGCCGCGCCCGCTACAGAAGCAAGAGCGCTCTACGAAGAATTTATCCGACAAGTAAAAAGTTATGGTGTTACCACATCCGGCGGTGTTTTTCAGGCCGATATGCTTTTGCAGATAGCTAATGACGGACCGGTAACGATCATGCTGGAAAGCGAATAAAAGATATACGCCGCCGCCGTGGAATAATGGTCCTGGCGCACCGGTATAAGGCAGAAAGAGGGATATTAGGATGACAGAATATCAAGACGAAATCAAATTAGAATCATTGGCAGTAGGCCCATTGGAAACGAACTGTTACTTGCTTATTAGCTCTAAAACAAAAGAATGCTTAGTCGTTGATCCTGGGGGCAGTGTCAGTAAAATATGGGAAAAGATTGAAAGCGAAGACTTGAAGCCGGTGGCTATCGTCAATACTCATGGGCATTGGGATCATGTTTTGGGTAATAGCAAAATCCATACTCTCTCTAATGCGCCGATTTATATGCATCCGGCAGATATAGCTCTTTGGGAAGAGGTAGTCGAAAGCAGGCAACAAATCCGCCAAATCAAAGCGGGCATGAGTGATCCATTTTCCTTAGATGGTTTGCCTGATGCGCTAATAGGAGAAGAGAAAAAAATATCAAAAGTTGAATTTAAGCCTCTGCCTATAGAAGAGGGCGACGTGCTTAAAGTAGGGGAGATAGAAGTAAAGGTTATCCATACTCCAGGCCATTCACCGGGAGGTATCAGCCTTTTAGCAGGTGATTATTTGCTCAGCGGCGATACTCTTTTTGAGCAGTTTGTTGGCCGCACCGATTTTAAAGGCGGCGACCATAGGACTTTGATTTCTTCTATCAAAAATAAATTGATGGTTTTACCCGACCAGGTGAAGGTATACCCGGGACATGGACCAGCCACAACTATCGGTCGTGAAAGAATTGCTAATCCTTATCTTCAAAACTAAAGCAGCTAAAGGCTTAACAATATTTGACAGAAGTTAAAAAAATTTATATAATTACAAAATAAGAAGCACATTAGTTTTACTAATATGTAAAGGCTATGAAAGGATTTTTCCTACCAAAAGGCATCACAGGGAAAAAGCGTCGTGACTGAAAGCGCTTTTGTTGTCTGGTCGGAAAAGAACACCCTGGAGCTGGTATTTGCAAAGAATACTCGGTTGGCGCCGTTATGCTAATGAGTGGGGCTTTTAGCCTAATGAGGGTGGCACCGCGAGAATTCTCGTCCCTAAGTATGGGAGGAGTTTTTTTATTTATAAGGTCAATTAAGCATTGGCATAAGATATAAAGAACTTAATGGGTTTTTAGGAAGGAGAAGTTTATGAGCATCACAAGACCAAGAGGGACTAATGATTTTTTGCCTCCGGAGACATCTAAATGGCAAATCGTAGAAGCAATGCTTAGGCAGATATGCTATGAATTCGGTTATGGTGAGATACGTACCCCAATTTTTGAGGATACGGAACTTTTCGCCAGGGGAGTTGGCTCTACAACCGATATCGTCCAAAAAGAAATGTATACCTTTGCCGATCAGGGTGACCGTTCCCTGACTTTGAGACCGGAAAATACTGCCGGAGTGGTGCGCGCTTATATAGAAAATAAATTGGCTGCCCAAACGCAACCGGTTAAGATGTTTTATATAGGGCCGATGTTCCGCTATGAAAGGCCGCAGGCCGGGCGTTTTCGTCAATTTCATCAATTTGGGATTG
>Ga0074197_1000559_pt1 | contig 43502 bp, 30 predicted proteins | sample EPASupsiteSAE305_FD_64526 | JGI IMG/M metagenome (GOLD analysis project Ga0074197, IMG submission 64526) | Bioremediated contaminated groundwater microbial communities from EPA Superfund site, New Mexico - SAE3-05 reassembly with SPADES | ecosystem: Environmental > Aquatic > Deep subsurface >...
ATCAGTTTCCTTACAAGACGGTGAAAGTAAGTCGTTTCCGAGCGGAACTCGCGTTGCGGAAATGCTCAAGGAACTGGTTTCCGGTAAGCAGCGCAAACAGACCGTTGCCGTGAAAGGCAATGGGGTACTGCTTGACCTTTCAACGCCCATCGAAAACGATCTCACTCTGGAACCGGTTCTTGTGCAATCCGAGGAAGGCGTCGAGATACTCCGCCACTCCACGGCCCACATCATGGCCTTGGCTGTGAAAGAACTGTTCGGCAATCAGGTCAAGGTGGCTATCGGCCCCTCGATCGAGGACGGCTTTTACTACGATTTCGATCGGGACAAAGCGTTTTCCCCGGACGATTTCGAGCAGATCGAAAAGAAGATGATGGAACTGGCCGAGGCTCGCCTACCCTTTATCCGCCAGGAGATGACCAAGGCAGAGGCTATCCTCTTTTTTGAACAGTTGAACGAGCCCTACAAGGTTGAACTCCTCAAGGATATGGAGGCCGAATCCGTCAGCCTCTACACCCACGGATCTTTTGTCGATCTGTGCCGCGGGCCACATGTTCCCGATTCCTCTTGGATCAAGGTTTTCAAACTCCTGCGGGTGGCCGGCTCCTACTGGCGGGGCGATGAAAAGCGCCAGATGTTAACCCGGATCTACGGAACCGCCTTTGCCGACAAGAAGGAGTTGCAGCAATACCTGACCCGGCTTGAGGAGGCGCGTAAGCGTGATCATCGCAAGCTAGGGAAACAACTCGGCCTGTTCACGATTCAGGACCAGATAGGTCCCGGGCTTATTCTCTGGCAACCTCGAGGCGCCCTGCTCAGACGGGTCATCGAAGATTATTGGAAGGACGAGCACTACCGCAACGGCTATCAGTTGCTGTACACTCCGCACATCGCCCGACAGGATTTATGGAAGACATCTGGACACCTCGATTTCTACGGCGAGAATATGTATTCGCCGATGGAAATCGATGAGGTTATGTACCAGTTGAAACCGATGAACTGCCCTTTTCACATCGGCGTCTACGGGGCTGACAAACATAGCTACCGGGAATTTCCTATCCGCTGGTGCGAGTTGGGAACGGTCTACCGCTATGAGCGGACCGGCGCCCTGCATGGCCTGATGCGCGTTCGCGGGTTTACCCAAGACGACGCCCATATCTTCTGCCGTCCCGATCAACTGGAAGATGAAATTTTCAACATTATCGATCTGAACCTGCATATTCTTCAAACCTTCGGATTCGATCAGTATGATGTTTATCTTTCCACCAGACCGTCCAAATATGTCGGCTCCGATGCCCACTGGGACCTCTCAACCCAGGCGCTGAAGCAGGCGTTGGAAAAGAAGGGTCTGGCTTATCAGGTTGATCCGGGCGAAGGCGTTTTCTACGGCCCTAAAATCGACATCAAAATCAAGGACCAGTTGGGTCGCTCTTGGCAGTGTTCCACCATCCAGGTTGATTTCAATCTGCCGGAACGGTTTCAGATGACCTACACCGGCGATGATGGCACCGAGCATCAGCCAATCATGATACACCGTGCTCTCATGGGCTCTCTGGAACGTTTTATCGGTGTACTTATCGAGCACTACGCGGGAGCCTTTCCCTTGTGGCTGGCGCCCGAGCAGGCCCGAATCATGAACATCACCGATGATCAAGGCGAATACTGCGAGCAGATGTATTCTCGGTTGCGCGCCCAGGGCATTCGCATCGAAAAAGATGTGCGCAACGAAAAACTGAATTATAAGATTCGCGAAGCCCAACTCATGAAGATTCCGTATATGCTTATTGTGGGCGAGCGTGAGAAGGAAGACGGAACCGTTACTGTACGCCGGCGAGACGGCCAGAATTTGCCGGCAATGTCTCCGGAAGCATTCATCGATCTCGTTGTCGACGAGTGCAAACGCGGTATTGCCTGAACAAATAAATACAACTGGAGGAACGAACATTAAAAAACGAGGCAGCAAAAAACCTTCCCCACAGCAGGATCTGAAGATAAAGATTAACGAGGATATCGATTACCGCGAGGTTCGGCTCGTTGATTCTGATGGAACACAGCGCGGTGTAGTCAGCGCCAGAGAAGCCCTGGAAGCGGCCCAGGAACAGGGACTCGATCTGGTTGAGGTTTCCGACAAGGCTGATCCGCCCGTCTGCCGAATTATGAATTTCGATAAATTTCGGTACGAGCTGAAAAAAAAGCAGCAGGAAGCCAAGAAAAAACAGACCGTCATTGAAACCAGGGAAATTAAGTTCCGGCCAAAAACCGAAGAACATGATCTCGCTTTCAAAATACGCAAGATCAAAGAATTCCTAGCGGAAAAGAATAAGGTCAAGGTTACCATGCGATTTCGCGGCCGTGAGATTATCTATGCGCAAACTATCGGACTTGACGCTTTGACTAAAATCGCTGATACCCTACGTGAAGACTGTGTGATTATTCAGGAACCAAAAATGGAAGGTCGGCAACTCGTTATGTTTGTTGGTCCGAAAGCCTGAAAAAACAGTACTATTTATTCCATCAATTAAGAGTGCCGGCGAATGTCTGTCCGGTGTGATGCAAGGAGCCCTAACCATGCCGAAAATGAAAACAAACAGAGGCGCAGCCAAACGGTTCAAAGCGACCGGAAGCGGAAAAATTCGCCGCAGCAGGGCATTTGCCTCGCATATCCTGACCAAAAAATCCACTAAACGGAAACGGAATCTGCGCAAAAATACGCTGATTGCCGATGTCGATCAGCGTGCCGTCCGCAGAATGTTGCCCTACATGTAATCCATAGCCCCGTCGCGAGATGCTTTCCAGTACCGGGAGGCTACCGCGGCTTAATTGTCCGGCCTGATTAGGTTGACGCATAACTCACTAGCATGAACGGAGAAAACAATGCCTCGTGTAACCCGCGGTTTTAAAGCGCGCCGCAGAAGAAATAAAGTATTAAGTCTGGCCAAAGGTTTTCGTGGCGGCAAGCACCGTCTCTTTAAAACTGCTGCCGAAGCGGTTGACCGCGCCCTCTGCTACGCCTATCGGGATCGCCGCGTCAAAAAACGTGAATTCCGTCAATTGTGGATTGCCCGCATCAATGCAGCAGCCAAACAAAATGGCATCAGTTATAGTCGTTTGATCAACGGTCTCAGTAAAAACTCGATTGAACTGGACCGCAAGGTGCTTTCCAATCTCGCCATCGTTGATCCCAGCGCCTTTTCCGCCGTTGTCAGGGCCTCTGGTCAGACGAACTGACCCGGCGATCATGGAACAAGAGCTGATTAGGCTCAAGCAGGAGGCCGAGGATGCGCTGGGGCAGGTGACCAACGCTGATCAGCTTGAAGCTTTCAGGGTCAAATACCTCGGCCGAAAAGGCGGACTGCTGACCGGTGTCATGCGCCAACTGGGCAAGGTGGACGCAGCTGATCGGCCCCGGCTCGGTCAATTAGCCAATGACGTTAAGCAGAGTGTTGAAGCCCGGTTTGACGAAAAAAAAGATCGATTAACCGCCACCTCTCCAGAGGCCGAAACCGGAGCAACGGACTACAGCCTGCCGGGGCGGTATCTCCCCTTTGGTAAATTGCATCCCGTCACCCAAGTGATGGAGGAGATCTGCTCGATTTTCGAGGGGCTCGGCTTTGCTGTTGCCGAAGGGCCAGATGTCGAAACCGATTATTACAACTTCGAAGCCCTCAACATCCCTAAGCACCACCCCGCCCGCGACATGCACGATACCTTTTATGTCACGGACTCGATCCTTCTGCGCACCCACACATCGCCCATGCAGGCGCGCATCATGGAACGGCAGGATCCGCCCCTGCGTTACATCGCGCCGGGCAAAGTGTATCGTTGCGATTCCGACATCACCCACACTCCCATGTTTCATCAAGTGGAAGGATTTCTTGTCGATCGGCAGGTTTCCTTTGCTGATTTAAAAGGGGTGTTGACCAGCTTCACCCATAAGATGTTTGAACGGGAACTGGCATTGCGCTTCCGGCCGAGCTTTTTTCCCTTCACCGAACCCAGCGCCGAAGTCGACATTGCTTGTGTCATTTGCGGCGGTAGCGGCTGTCGGGTGTGCAAGCGCACCGGCTGGCTTGAGATCCTCGGTTCGGGCCTCATCGATCCAGAGGTGTTGAAGATGGTCGGCTACGATCCCGATGTCTATTCCGGATTCGCTTTCGGCCTCGGCGTGGAACGAATCGCCATGCTGAAGTATGGCATCGACGATATTCGGCTGTATTACGAGAACGATCTCCGCTTTCTTTCCCAGTTTTAACCAAGGCAACGCCCTTCTTCCGCGCTCAAACGGCTCTTGCCAGCTGGTTGCGAGAGAAGGCGCCTGAGACAGTCGTACCTGAACGGTTTCTCCTCCCTGAGTGACCGTTCTTCGTTTGTGTATACCGGATACAGTGGTCCGGAAGCCGCTTTGGATGCGGTTTTTAGTAGGACATAGCTCACCAAAACCGGACGCCACATCACCGTTATGTTGTTGCAGGAATAATTCCATGAAATTCACGCTGAGCTGGCTCAATCAATTTATTTCCACCGACGGGCTGACCGCAGCCCAGATTGCAGATAACCTCACCATGTTGGGCCTCGAGGTGGATAGTGTTGCGACCCTGTTCGCCGAACTGGAACCGATCACCACCGCCCGGGTCACTGAAGTCAACAAGCATCCTGATGCCGACAAACTCACGATCTGTAGCGTTGATACCGGTGAAGAAATCATCCAGGTAGTCTGCGGTGCGCCAAATGTCCGCGCCGGTATGCTGACCGCAATTGCCAAGCCTGGCGTCAGGCTACCGGATGGTACCAAAATTAAAAAATCCAAAGTCAGAGGCGTCGCGTCCGCCGGCATGCTGTGCTCAGCCCGGGAACTCGGACTCAGCAACGATCACCAGGGTTTGCTTGAACTCGACGGACAGTTGAACGCAGGGCTGCCCTTGGTCGACGCCCTGGGTTTGCGCGACACGGTGATCGAAGTAGACCTGACACCCAACCGCCCTGACTGCGCCAGTGTCCGCGGCATAGCCCGCGAGGTCGGCAGCTTCACCGGCGGTGTGCTCAAGCCTCTTGTCCCCTCGGTCACCCCGCTGACCGGCGTCAATACAGGCTACGAAGTGCTCATCGAAGATCCAGACCTGTGCCCCCGCTATACCGCTCGCAGACTGACCGATGTCACCATTGGGCCTTCTCCCCTGTGGATGCAACAACGGCTAAGCGCTGTCGGCATGCGGCCGATCAATAACATCGTCGATATCACCAACTACGTCATGCTTGAGTCCGGGCAACCGCTGCACGCCTTTGACTTCACCACGCTGAAAGGCGGCAAGATCGTGGTTCGTCGGCCTGCCATGGATGAAATCAGCTTGACCACCCTAGATAATAGCCAGCGGCAGCTCGACCCTGAGATGCTGCTCATTTGTGATGCCGAACGTCCGGTCGCGATCGCTGGGGTCATGGGTGGCCTGGATACCGAAATAACCGAGACCACTACAACTATCTTGCTCGAATCGGCCTGTTTCAATCCTGTCTCCATCCGGCGCACGGCCCGCAAACTGGGCATCCCGTCTGAGGCCTCCTATCGTTTCGAGCGTGGCGTCGATCCCAACCTGGCTGACAGCGCTTTGGAGCGAGCGGTCAACCTGATTGTCGAAATCACCGGCGCCCATGCTGACGCCGACGGCGTCGATGTCTATCCCGGCAAAAAAGCGCTCCTGTCTTTGCAACTGCGGATCGAACGCGTATGCAGCCTGCTGGGAATGGAACTGAGCCGTGACCAGGTTGCCGATTACTTGCGCAGCATAGAATTTCAGGTGACTGCCTTTGATGATGCAACCCTGGAGGTCGAGGTGCCGAGTTTTCGCATCGATATCGAGCGCGAAATCGACCTGATCGAGGAAGTGGCCCGCCTAGTCGGCTACAATGCCATTCCTACCTCGCTACCCTTAATCCGCATGGATTACCCAAAACGGGACGAGCAGCGTGCATTGCGCCAGGAAGTGGCCCGCATCATGACCGCGCAGGGTTTTTTCGAGGCGATCAACTACAGCTTTGTGGCAGAAGAGCATCTTAGCTTGTGCCGTTTGGTCGAGGATGATCCCAGACGCCGGGTTACCCGGTTGCTCAACCCGCTTTCGGAAGAACAGGGAAACATGCGCTCTTTGCTGTTGCCTGGCCTTCTGGAAAATATTCGCCGTAACATCAACTTCCAACGCCCGGACATCCGCCTGTTCGAAACCGGCAAGATTTTTCTCCAGCAACAGGCCGGAACATTGCCGGAAGAACGGCAGTATCTTTGCGCGGTGATCAGCGGCCGCCGTTACCCTGGGGCTGAATCTTTATACTATTCTGCGCAAGAGACTGACTTTTTCGATATCAAGGGCGCGGTTACCAATCTTCTCCAGGTATTACGAGTAACCGGAACCGACAAAGCGCCGCTTTTTGGATATGACCCGCAACAAGTGCAGCCATACTGCGACCCAGTCCATGCAGCCCTTATCCGGAACGGAGAGCAAATAGTTGGTTCCTTGGGCGCCGTTCATCCGGAGACGCTCAAAGGATTTGGCATTAAACAGCCAGTCTATTTTTTTGAAATCGATCTTGCATTGTTGCTGACACTTGCTCGAATCCCCAAACAGTTTACCGCCCTCCCTAAGTACCCATCGGTCAAACGTGACATCAGTCTAGTTGTGCCAGATTCGGTTGCCGCAGGGAATCTTCTGCGATCAATCCAAAGCCAACAGCAGAAATATCTTGAGTCTGCCGAGATCTTTGATGTATATCGTGGCAAACCGATCCAGACAGGGCATAAGAGCGTAGCCCTTTCCGTTACCTATCGCTCAACGACAGCCACACTGGATGATCAATCAGTGGATAAAATACATGATAAAATTGTCACTACATTGATGGCAGAATTTAACGCCCGCTATCGCGAAGGATCTGAAGCATGAAAAAGAAAAACGTGACCCGCAAGGAATTGGCTGTTTCCGTTAACGAAAAATTGGGCGTTTCCCAGCGAAACGCGGCGGAAATTGTCGATACCGTTTTTGCCACTATGAAAAACACGATGGTAGCTGGTGAATCAATCAAGCTGGTTCAGTTCGGAACCCTGACAGTTCGTGACAAAAGCCCGCGCCGTGGCCGCAATCCACGCACGGGAGAGTCCATGACCATTACCAAACGGCAGATGGTCTCCTTCCGGCCGAGCAAACGTTTGCGCGAACGCCTGAACAAATAACAGACTGCGACGCCTGCACACCAGTTTTTCTCTGATGGGCAGTTAAGAGGTAGATTCGCTTATGATAGCGAGGCAAGGGACAACAGGTTGATGTGAAGCAATCGACTCCAGAATTCCCGCAGATACCGGATAAAGTTTACTTCCGGATCGGTGAAGTCAGCCATCTGGTGGGAGTGGATACCCATGTGCTGCGGTACTGGGAATCGGAGTTTTCATTGATCAAACCATTCCGTGGCCCATCCAAACAACGGTTATACCGGCGGCATGATGTGGAAAACCTCCTGCGCATCAAGAGCCTGCTCCATGACGAGGGATACACTATCTCCGGGGCGAAAAAATATCTCAAAAACCTGGGCCGTGAACAGCAAATGGAACTGAAAACCCAAGCCGCCACGTCACCCTTGTCCGGTGAAGAATCCATCCTATTCCGGATCAAACAGGAGTTACGAGATATTTTGGCGAGCCTTGATGACACCAAAAAGAATGTTTTTTAACTAAGAGTTGACAGCCGATAGCGTTCGATGCTACATACTCACCACAATTTCTCGGAACGTAGCGCAGCCTGGTAGCGCACCTGAATGGGGTTCAGGGGGCCGGAGGTTCAAATCCTCTCGTTCCGACCAGTAAAATCAAGGGGTTAGATGCTTTTGCGAGCGCCTAACCCCTTTGTTTATTATTACCCCTGTGTTTTCAATGGTTACAGCCGATGGCTATGTATAATATACTAATTTAACGGTATATTTTTTCAGGTTGCACTCATTTTTAATCGTTGTATATCGTTGATTGTCGTTTCCTGTGCACGGAAATTTACACTCAAATTTACACACGAAAAACGATGGCAACGATTACAAGGATCGAAAGAAAATACGGACCGGTGTTCCGAGCAGCAGTTTGCGTCAAAGGTAGACGAGAAACTGCGACATTTGATAGTAAAGCAAAAGCCATAATTTGGGCGGAGGAGACAGAAACACTTCTTCGTTCGGGGAAACCGTTACCCGGTGAACTGCCCGCCAATGACCTCAGGTTGAATGAGGCGGTAGAAAAATACACTATGGCAGTAGCGCCAAGAAAAAAGCCCAATACCCGAAGACTGGATCAGGAAATCGGTGGCCGGCTCATTCGCTACTTTGATGGCAAGTCGTTACAGACCATTACCTCCAAAGATATTGCAGCCTACCGCGATTACAGGCTGCAGCAAGTAGGCCCCAGCTCGGTTATACAGGATTTATCCTTCCTATCCTGCATGTATCGCATGGCCAGGATTGAATGGGGACTGGATGTGAATGATCCAGGTGCTGAAATCCGCCGTCCCTCAGCCCCCAAGAATAGACTCTCCTTGCTCACCCCAAAGCAAATCGACACCCTGCTCGACTATTGCTGCGTTTCAAAATCCGAGAAACTCTACTGCTACGTCCTCCTGCTCCTGCACACTGCCATGCGCCCATCTGAGGGCGCGGGCTTGCGTTGGAACCAGATTTTAAATAGACAGGGTATGATCGATCTCACAGAGACCAAGACGGACCCAAGACGCGTTCCGATGACGAGAACCATTAGGAAGATGTTCGAAGGAATGAAGGCAGCAGGAGTGGGTGAAAATGGCTTCGTATTCCTACCACCTGGTAAAGGGTACCGTGATCAGCCCCACCGTTATTTTCGACGCTCCTTTGACAACGCCTGCCGATATGCTGGAATCTCAAATTTCACTCTTTATGGCCTTCGCCATTCTGCAGCGAGCTATTTGATCATGAACGGAGTTGACATTCGAACCGTCGCTGAGATTATGGGGCATCGAAACATAAGCCAGACCATGAAATACACCCATTTCCTGGATGACCATAAACTGAGCGCTATTGGAGCGATTGATAAACTCGGCCAATAGAGGCCGTCATCCCCACGCCACGACTTCCTTCAAAATGCGTAGTGGCCGCCTGAAACTAACTATTCATCTTAAGTCGAAATTTCTGACGAATTTTTCACGCCAATTGCACCTACTGATCCTGGCCTGTTTGTTACCTATGCTATTTTAATAGTTTACGACACGATCTGGCAGGTGTACAAAAGGTAAGAATACATTTTATGCGCTGTAGCTGTATCTTTAAATATATCAAATTTGGCAACAGTAGAAAAATTATTATTACACTTTTTGTAATTTACAATATTATTTATCTATTGCCACAAAAAGTAAATTTATGAATCACCTATTTCAGCCAACAGGTATCAGTAATGCATTAGTCGTAAGGTTATTCCAACACCTCAAAGAAGTGAGGGATGTTGAACTCACACATTTACTCCTTCAAGTGCAGAAGCATTTTCTAAACGCTCAAGATGCTTACCTGCGAACTGGCAAAGTGAACATTGAGGTAGCCAACTCAATCGCCCAAGTTTTTGAGCAGGTAAGCCAAGATTGGCAAGCTATTCCCGAGATGGCACGGCCTTGGTGTAAGGCGATGATGGCCTATTTCATCTCCTGCGATGACCAGGAAAAGGATTTTAGCTCATTGATCGGCTTTGATGATGATGTCGAGGTTGTCAATGCTTGCCTAAAATTCGCCGGAAGAAAGGATCTGTGCATAGAGTTGGATGCCATTTCGCCCTCCCCGTCAGGCGATATATCATCCACGGGACAGCAGCAAAAGAAAGAACATATTCATGTTAGCTCAAGTAAGCTGGCTGTCATCACTCCTGGACAAAAGGTAATGTGCCGGGATGCAGAATGGCTGGTCACCCGTGTCGATATTACCGAGCACACACAGAGCAGTGAGACAGGAAAAGACGTTTTTGAGCATGCGGTCCACTGCGTGGGGATTGACGACCTTGTCCGTGGGCATGAAGCCGTCTTTCTCACCCAACTCGACGACATCACCCCGGTTGATCCCACCAAAACCAGACTGATCAAAGACGATTCTAAAGGGTACAAGCTCTCAAAACTATTTCTTGGCGCCCAACTGAGGCAGATGCCGGCTACCGGTGTCGAGCCGGATCTCAAGGGATTGGGAGTTTTCAAGGCAATGAAGTTTCAGGAAGAGGTCGTTGCCCGCGCCCTGAGACAGTTGCGGCCTCGCCTGTTGCTGGCCGATGCGGTCGGTCTTGGTAAAACCATCCAGGTCGGCATGATTCTGACCGAACTCATGCGCCGTGGCCGGGGCAAGCGAATCCTGGTACTGGCCAAGAAATCGATGCTCACGCAGTTCCAGGCCGAATTGTGGAACAGGTTCAATATTCCTCTTGTTCGCCTCGACTCCGCCGGCATAGCCAAACTCCGATTGCGGATTCCCGCTAACAAAAACCCCTTCGAGGTCTACCACCGAGTCATCGTCAGTATCGATACCTTGAAAAATGTCGGCCGGTATGAGCACTTTCTCAAACAGACCCGTTGGGACGTAGTTGTTATTGACGAAGCGCATAACGTGGCTGGGGCAAGCATTCCAGAGCGCAATCTCAGCTACCGCCTTGCCAGGCAACTCTCTCGTCGGGCAGATTCTGTCTTGCTGACCACAGCGACTCCACATAATGGTAAACGTGAGACCTTTGGCCGACTTATTTCACTCCTCGATCCTTCCGTTATCCCTGATCCGCAGTTCAAAGAATACAGTGCAGATGATATCAAAAATTTCTATGTCATGCGCTTTAAGGAAGATGTGCGGGAAGACGCCGGCGACCTGCTGACCGAACGACGGGTTATCCCTCTTGACCAGACCACGGTACCTGCCACGCTGAAGGAAGAGGAGGTGTATGGAATTCTTGCGGAACTGCGTCGAGAAGCAAAAGAGCAGACAGCAGCGGATGCCACCCAGACTAAAGGGAAAAGGTGGTCTCGCCATGCCATGGTGCAGTACGTCCTCTATAAGCTGTTCCTGTCAAGTCCGGAAGCATGCCAGGAGACTGTGGACAAACGATTGGTGGAACTTCAGCAACCAGACGCTGCTGACCTTGCAGAAGAAAAAGAATGGCTCCAGAAGCTCCGGTCAAACCTTGACCAACTCAGTATTGCTCAGTCTTCTCGATATCAGCTCTTGAAACGGCAACTATCGACCCTCGGCTGGACTGGAAAGCCGGACAGTCCTCGGGTGCTTATTTTTACAGAATCTCCGCGCACGCAAAAAGTTCTGGCCGCCGCTCTGGCAAAAGACTTCGGCTTTTCTTACAGCGATACCTTCGAACGCCAGCCTGAGCAGGTCCTGGCAACACTGCGCGGCTCGACGCCAGATATCCACCTCATGAAAACGGTGGAGGCCTTTGCCACCGGCTCGTCTCCAATACGGATGCTGCTCGCCACCGATGTTGCCTCGGAGGGGATCAACCTACACCATGAATGCCATCACATTATCCATTATGATCTGCCATGGTCCATCATCACTCTGGTGCAGAGAAATGGCCGTATTGATCGCCTAGGCCAGAAAAAAACACCAGAGTTGCGCTATCTCATGGTGAATACCATCCAGGGAATACTCCAGGGAGATGCAACTATTTTCGAACGACTCGTTGCCAAAGTTGAAGAGATCAACCGTTTACGTCAATCCGGCGAGAGTGTCCTCCAGCTTTATGATCCCCTGGCGGAAGAGGAATATATTGCGAGCAAAGGCCTTATCGCCGGTAACGCTAATGTCTTTGATTTCAACCCGTTGGCAGGCGAATCGGAAGCTGGAACGATGGAAGAAATGCTACGTGCCGGCAACCAGGCGGGACATGATGAGTACCTCAATTTTCTGCTTGGCGAGGATGCACAAAAAGAGGAGCAGCCTACGCCTGCAGCGTCCACGCTGACGACCAAAAATGAGATCAGAATCCGGCTTTTTTCCGACCGCGATTTCTTTGTTAACGGCTATGAGCTACTCACCGGGAAACAGCCCGAGGAGCATGGCCGGCTCCTCAAGGTGACTGCTGACAAAGATCTCAAACGCAGGCTGGGAGCGCCAGGCAATGGAAACGAGGTCATTGCCGGGGCAACGGCCATTCCAACAGAGGCCTGGCCAGAGAACGGCGAATTCTGGCTGACCGATAATCCCGAACGAGTCAACCAAGCCATCATTGCCGCCAGAAGCACGTCGGGTTATTGGGCCAAAGAACTACTCTGCAGCGAAACGCACCCGATCATGCAATGGGTCACCCAACGGTTGGTCATGCAGGTACAACGTGGTGAGGCACCGTATATCATCAGCAATCGATTTGAGCCTGGTGAGCTCTGTTTTTGTTGCGTCGGCCAAGTCAGTTCAGTTGCTGGCACCCCCCTGATCATTGATGCCCATGGGATCTCGATTAAAGAAGGGGGAAGAATCACTCACCATGGCCTGCAGGAGATCCTACAGCAGGCCAATTTTGAGCAGCTGACCAATACCGGTGCCGAACCAGATCTGGCAGCAGCGCAACTGCTCATCCATACCGCGATCAACGAGAGCATCGGCCGCATGAAGATGCTCTTGACCAAGCGTGAAGAGGAGCTGCGCCCCCTTTTGCTAAAAGAGGAGAGGCGCTTACGGGCCTGGTCCGAGCGACGCCGTGAGCTGCTCAAACGGCAGATTGCTGAAGTGGGCGAACAATCAACCCGAGGTAAACGATTCCGCCGGATGCTCTCGGAAATGGATGAATACCTCAAAGATCGAAGCCAGAATTGGCGTGATACCCACTTGACCGCTTCACGCGAGCCTTCAACCCAGCTTCTGCTTGTCATCGGTGGAAAATAAAGTCGATCGGCATGAAAGCCACACCAAGATTTCACATTAGGGTATGAACAACAAACACGACACGCTTATCGATTATGCCTCTTGATACCTGTATACAGAATGTTGGTGAGTATTACAGTTCACACTATCTTGACTCCACCTTCACCAGCGACGTCAAAGAGTTGGTGGCCCGGTGGAGAGAGTTTGGCAGTAACGCGCCGCCTAGAAAGGTGCAATCTTTGGCGGATCGCTATTTCCGGGCCAAGGCTGCGGCAGTTGATATCCTTGCCCTGAAGGACCGGCATGCGGTGGATTCCATTGCCGGCTGGCATGGACATTTGCTTTTTGCTCTTGGCTACACCGACCTTCAGCCACTCGCTCTGCCGGTGGTTGGTGGCACCAGTCATATTCCGGTGCTCGGTCGACTCAACCGCTACAACAAACCCTGGTTGGTCTTTTGTGAGACACCATTCTGTCTGCCCGATGGCAGCCTGCGTGACGGCATGGCCTCGGAAGATCCGCTCGAAGCCGAACCCCTGGCAGAGCAACTGGTTGCAAGCGAGGCGAATCTTTTTGTCGGTGACTGGGCCAAGGCGATTGGCCGTCTTTTCACAGAGGAAGACGCTCCACGTTGGATCATGCTGCTCGCGGGTAGCCAGATTCTGTTGCTCGATAAACACACCTACAGCCAGGGGCGTTATCTCGCCTTTGATCTTGATGACGCTTTCGGCCGCAAAGAAAAAGCAACCTTTGACCATATCGCTGCCTTTCTTGCCGCCGAGACCCTCTGCCCAGATGGCGAAACCGACGAGGTGCTGCACGACCGGCTCGAAGAGCAGAGCCACCGCTTTGCCCATGGGGTGACCGATAAGTTGCAGTTCGCGGTTCGTGAGGCCATTGAGATTCTCGTCAATGAATGGGTGGAGGACCGGAGACAGCGCAAGCTCTCTTATACCAGACGTGTGCTCAAAGACGAGATTATCCCCGGTAATAGAATGGAGATCACTGCCGAGGATCTGCGCCATGAGGCCCTGGTTTATGTCTACCGACTCCTGTTCTGCTTCTACGCCGAAGCACGGGGCGGGGAACTCGATATTCTGCCGATCACCGACGACATCTATCGTCTTGGCTACAGCCTTGAAGCCCTGCGCGACCTGGAACAGGTGCCGCTCACCCCAGCAACGGAGATGGGGACCTATTTTCACACCCATCTGCGCAAGCTATTCGCCATTATTCATCAAGGGTTCAACCCGACTCCCAAGAGCGGCGGCCAGGCTTCGCTCCTTGGTGAACAACTGCAGCGTACCTTTTCGGTGCAACCGCTGACGGCCACCTTGTTTGACCCCAAATCAACGCCGCTTTTGGATAACGCCCGCCTCACCAACCTCTGCCTCCAGCGGGTCATCTGCAGGTTGTCCCTTTCCACTGATGAGAAAAGCAAATCCATTGGTCGGGTCAACTATGCCGAGCTAGGCATCAACCAGTTGGGCGCGGTCTACGAAGGCTTGCTGTCCTATAAGGGAATGTTTGCCGATACTGACCTGATTCAGGTGAAACCGGCCGGGAAAAGTCTGGCAGATAAGAAAACCCCTTCCTGGTTTGTCCCCAAGGAGCGGGCTGAAGAGTTCAAAAAAGATGAGGTGGAACGACTTGCCGATGGACGCCCTCGCATCTATCCCCAGGGCAGCTTTATCCTGCACCTCTCGGGCATCGACCGGGAACAGTCTGCCTCCTATTACACCCCTGAGGTGCTCACCAAATGTCTGGTGGAGGAGGCGCTCCGCGAACTGCTCAGAGATGTCGGCCCTGAAGATGCGGATACCATCCTTGAGTTGAAAATCTGCGAACCGGCCATGGGCAGCGGCGCATTTTTGAATGAGGCCACCGGCCAGTTGGCCAACCATTATTTGGAGCGGAAACAGAAACAGCTCGGCCAATCCATCGATCCGGGCCGCTACCTGGATGAGTGGCGGCGGGTCAAGCACTACATCGCCACTCGCAACGTCTATGGGGTTGACCTCAACGAGACTGCTGTGGAACTAGGTTCGCTGTCGCTCTGGCTGGGTTCGATTCATAAACTGGAAAGGGCAGTTTCCAGCGAGGAGTCGCCACATTCCAGTGACGCTCTGCTTGAAACTGGCAACTCGAAACCGGAAACTCATCCCGGCGCGACTCCCTGGTTCGGTTTGCGCTTGCGCTGCGGCAATTCGTTGATCGGCGCTCGCCGGGCGGTTTGGACCACCACCCAACTGGCCAAGGGACGTCATTTCGGCAAGGATGCCGAGGTCCCGCGCCAGCTCAAGCCGGGTGAATCTCGCAGGGAGAATGAAATCTACCATTTCCTGATCTTTGACGAAGAGATGGCGCCGGCAGCCCGGGACCAATTGATGCGTAGTTTTTTGCCGGGTGAGTGTGAGCGTGCCAAGGACTGGCAGAAAACCCAGGTCAAAACCAAGTGGGGACAACCCGAGTTACAGGAGGCCCTGGCTGTCTGCGCCCTGATCGACGAACACTGGCAGAGTTACACCAGCGAGCGCAATACCGCCCTTGCCCAGACAGCCTGCACCGCCACAGTCTGGCCGGAACCGGCAAACAGCGAGGTGGCTTTGCTGCCAGGCCCTACCCTGGCCGAGCAGGAACAGGTCCGCGAGACCCTGGAGGCGAGCAGCGGCAGCTTCCAGCGCATCAAGCTGCTGATGGACTGTTGGTGCGCTCTCTGGTTCTGGCCCCTGGACAAGACCGATGAGTTGCCCAAGCGGCGGAGCTTTTTGGCTGCGGCCAAGCTGCTCTTGGGTAAAACCTTGCCCATGCCCGAGGTTTGTTCACTGCTTTCCGCCCAGCTTGGCTTTGATGTGGCTTCGCTGATCAAGGCGGCAGGAAGCATTGTGCCGGATGCCGAAACCCTGGCCGACACGCTGCCCTGGTTGGGAACCAGCCAGCAACTGGCTGCTAATCTTCATTTTCACCACTGGGAGCTGGTCTTCCCGGAAGTGTTGGGTGAAACCTGTGATCACTGTGGGTTTAACCTATTGCTCGGCAACCCGCCCTGGCTCAAAGTCTCCTGGAACGATGCAGTGATTCTTAGTGAGTTCGATGTAACCCTGGGGTTGCGGGAGGCCAAAAGCGCGACCTACAATCAGATGCGGCGACGGCTCCTGGAAAACCCGGACAACCGCCTGCGCTATACCCAGGAATTTGAGCGGGCCGAGGGGGCGGTTGCCTTTCTCAACAGTTGCCGGGAGTATGCGTTGCTGGCCGGTGTCCAGACCAATCTCTATAAGAATTTCCTGGTTAAGGCCTGGAGCGTGCTGGCGCCGAACGGCATCGGTGGACTGCTTCACCCCGAAGGCCCCTATGACGACTCCAACGGCGGCAGGTTCCGGGCCTCCTATTACCCTCGGTTGCGCGCTCACTACCAGCATATCAACGAAAAACAGTTGTTTGCCGACGTGGATCATCATACCAGCTACAGTATCAATATTTTTGCCGGCAGCGGTGAAGCGGTCCGTTTTCGCCATATCGCCAACTTGTTCCACCCGCGAACGGTAAATGGGTGCTTCAACCACAACGCTGTACATGCACCGGTGCCGGGAATCAAGGATGAGGAGGGTAATTGGAATCTTAAACCCCATGCCAACCGGGTGATTACCGTCACTGAGGAGGAACTGGCCCTTTTTGCCGAACTGCTGGAGGAGAGCGGCTCTTCTGCCATTGAGGCTCGGTTGCCCCAGGTTCACAGCCTCGAAATTCTGGAAGTTATTCGCAAGATCGTCAAGGCCCCACAGCGGTTAAAGGACATGGATGGGCAGTTTTTTTCAACGGTAATGTTTGATGAAACCTACGGGCAACGAGACGGTTACATTACGCGCCAAGAGAACCCTTCTTTTCAGCCTCAAAATGTCGATGAGTTGGTCTTGTCAGGTCCCCATTTTTTTGTCGCCACCCCATTTAACAAGAATTGCCGCGAGGCATGTACCCACAACAATGCCTACGACGATGTTGATCTCACTGAAATCACCGAGAGATATCTCTCGCGTGCGGTCTACCGGCCCGGTAATCCCGAAGGAGATCGCAGTGCCTTTTATGCGGCTATCGCCGAATGGCCGAAGGTGGCTGACAGCCCATTTACCCTGATCAATCCCGGCGATCGTGAGAACTGGGCGAGGTTGATTGGCGAACCTCTCCGCATCTATGCAGCGGACAGAACCCAGCCCGGCTGTCGCACAGCTCGCGATTTCGCCTTTTTCAGCAAGTTGGAAGGCCCAGTCGACAAGGCTCTCATCCTGCTCGCCCAAGACCCAAATGCAGAATCAACGCTGGAATACCTGCAGATTGTGGAAAAGATTGAGATACAGCAGGGCGTGCCGACCGAGCAGCAGATGCTGGCTTTACCTATGCCAATTACAGGAAGATATCGGTATTGCAGCAGGAAAATGATTAGCATATCAACGGAGAGAACTTTTATTGGTTGTCTTTTTCCGTTAGGGTGTACCCATATTCTTGCTGTTTTGAGTGTAATTTTTTTAGATATTGAAAATCTAATCAATTTTAGCTCTTGCTCATTTTCGATTATATACGACTTTATATTGAAAATTACTGGTAGATCAAATCTCACGCCAAATGTTTTGGCAATTTTTCCCATGATCAAAAGTAATTTTTCATTTAATTTGCATGGCAGATGTCTTCGTTTGTCTTGCGTAACTGGGGATTATCAAGATCTTTGGCGTACTGCTTCTCCACAAAATATTAAAAACGATAGTTGGACAGTATCAGACCCTCGTCTCTGTCACGAGTTTGAACATCCCTGGCATCAGCTCAACCCGGACCAATGGGACTGGAAAACCCCGCTCCGCTCCGACTTTGCCCGCCGACAAGCGCTCCTGGAGATCGATGTCTTGGTGGCCTTGGCCCTGGACCTGACTCTGGAGGAACTGATCACCATCTACCGGGTGCAATTTCCAGTGATGCGTAGCTATGAACAGGTGGACGAGTATGATGCCAAGGGCCGCCACATCCCCAACACCAAACGCAAGAACCAGGGGGCCAAGGAATTCCGTGCCGCCTTGGACGGCTGGGACGGCCACTCGCCTCTCACCGTGTCCTGGCCGGTGGATGACGGCAAAAAAACAGTGACGAAAACCTTTTATCCGCCCTTTACCGGCGTGGACCGGGAAGCGGAGTATGCCCAAGCGTTTGCTCACTTTAAGGCGGTTGCCAGTTGTTAGTTTCCAGTTTGCAAAGGGGGTGGGCGTCAGACCTCCACTTGAAACATGAAACTGGAATCTCGAAACTGCTTTTGGTTGACAAATTGCGAGAAAATGTTCTAGTTGTCAACCAGGAGGAAACTGTTATGCAACACGAATTCAGTGAACGACTGGTATCTGCTCGCAAAATGGCAGGGATGAGCCTGGAGGGCCTGAGTCAGGCCACCGGCGCCTTGGTCAGCAAGCAGGCGATCAATAAGTACGAAAAAGGCAAGGCCATGCCCGGCAGTGAGGTGTTGATTGCCTTGGCCAAGGCGCTTGACGTTCGAGTCGACTATTTTTTTCGCCCCACCCAAGTGGCTATCGATGGTTTGAGCTTTCGCAAGAAGGCGCGGTTGGGAGCCAAGGAAAAAGACCGCATTACCTACCAGACCCTCGATTTCTTGCAGAAGTATCTCGAAATTGAGCGGATTCTCAATCTCAGCCACAAGGTAGACATCCCGATTGCCCGCAAAAGCATTCGGACCCACGACGATATTGAACAGGCCGCCGCAGAAATCCGAAGCCAATGGAATCTGGGCGAGGCGCCAATTCCCCAGCTCACCGAACTGCTGGAGGACCATGGCTTCAAAATTTATGAGGTTGATGGCGACGATAATTTTTCCGGCCTTTCCGGGTATGCGGTGGGGTTGGAAATTCCGGTTATTGCTGTGAGCAAGCATGGGGATTGCGTGCGCAAACGGTTCACCATCGCCCATGAGTTGGCCCATCTGCTGCTCGATTTTTCCGACTGTGGCGAAAAGGATCATGAAAAGCTCTGCCACGCCTTTGCCGGCGCCTTGCTGCTGCCCGAGAAAATCATCAGGGAGGAATTCGGCGGGGTGCGGAAGCGTGTCACCCAATGGGAGCTGAAGAAGCTCAAGGGAATCTACGGCATCTCCATGCAGGCCATCATGGCCCGTGCCCATACCCTGGAGATCATCGACGACCAGAGCTATCGAATGTTCAATATCTATGTCAACAAGAACGGCTGGCGCAAAGAGGAGCCGGGAGAGTATTCCGGCAAGGAAAAGGCCAACCGCTTCAAGCAACTGGTCCTGCATGCGGCGGCCGAGCAGGTGATCAGTTACAGCAAGGGCGCGGAGCTGTTGAGGTTGCCCCTGGGCGAGTTTGAACGGGAGGTCCTGATTGTTTCATGATTTTCCTGGTCAACGATGCCAATATCCTCATAGATCTCCTCAAGTTGAACCTGCTGGATACCTTTTTTCAGTTGGATTATGACTTCCAGGTGACCGACCTGGTGCTGGGTGAGGTGCGGGAAGACAATATCGAGGATCTGGGCAGATATCTTGAAGCAAGCCTGTTGACCACACAAGGGTTTACTGCTGCCGAGATCGGTGAGATCAGTGCGCTATATACCACCTTTCCATCTCTGTCCTTTGCCGATTGTTCCTGCATCTACCTCGCGGAAAAATTAAGCGCCACCCTGCTCACCGGGGATGGAGCCCTGCGACGCATTGCCACCGAGCGGGAACTCCCGGTTCACGGCATTCTGTGGGTGTTTGACAAAATGATTGAGAGTGGCCTAATCACGACTACTGGGGCCAGAGAGGCGCTTCTTCGACTCATGGAGTTTAATCAACGGCTTCCGCTGAGGGAGTGCAAAAAACGGCTCCAGGACTGGTAAACGGAGGCTTTTTTAATTTCCAGTTTTGAGGTTGAAGACAGGAGCAAAGACAGGCTGTAGCTTGAAACAGGAAACCACCAACTGGAAACTGCGCAATGCTGCCTTCCCATATTGCTGAAAACATTCAAAAACAGGTGTTGTTCTACCTGCAGTCGACCTTTGCCTTCCGGGATCGACAGGTAGATAAGGCCTTTGCCCGCTTCATCGAAGATCCGGAAACCGGCCTGTTCAAGGGACCGTGGATCCAGCTGCGCAGACCCTTCCGGCCAGCCTCAGACCAGAGCATCATCCCCTTTGATATCAACATCCCGTTTCGTCCTTTCCAGCATCAATATCTGGCCTGGCGACGCTTGTCGAGCAAGGAGAAAGCACCGCAGGCAACCATCGTTACCACCGGCACTGGCTCGGGTAAGACCGAGTGCTTTCTTTATCCCCTGCTGGACCATTGCCTTCGTGCCCGAAAGTCTGGCTGTAAGGGGATCAAGGCGATTGTCCTTTACCCGATGAATGCCCTGGCCTCGGACCAGGAAAAACGCTTTGCCGAAACGGTGCTGACCAACACCGCCCTGCGGGAGGCCAACATTCGCGTGGGCAACTACACCGGCCGGTATGACCCGTCCGAACCGGGGGCAGCGCATAGCTCGGGCTTTATCGAGATGGGGAAGATCGGCTCCACTTGGCACGGCATCACCAACCATGCCGAGCAGCAAGAGAATCCGCCGGATATCCTGCTCACCAACTACAAGATGCTCGACTTTCTGCTCATGCGGCCGCAGGATCAACGGCTCTGGCGATTTAATGAACCGGAGGTGCTGCAGTATTTGGTGCTTGACGAGCTGCATACTTATGACGGCGCCCAAGGGGCGGATGTTGCTTGTCTTATCCGCCGCTTAAAAGAGAGGCTGTCTATACCCAAGGGAAAACTCTGTGTTGTTGGCACCAGCGCCACGCTTGATGATCAGGCTACCGACACTAAGGCCGGGGGGCCGGATGACGGGGCCGTCGATGCGCGGGAGACCGCAACGGACCGACTGGCCAGATTTGCCGGAACGCTGTTTGAAGAGGAGATCACACCCGAGGCGGTCGTTGGCGAAGACCGGTTGGAAGTTGAGGAGATTGTCAATGCCAACCCGGAGGAGGTGGACCTGCCCGACCCAGCGGTTTGCAGCCCAGTGGATGGCGAGGATGCGCTCGGGTATGCCCAACGGCTGACCGTATCCTGGGGCGGCCCGCTGGCCCGGACCAGTGAGGATGCGAAAGAACAGGAGCTGCTGGAGAGTGAGTGGCTGCTTGAGCTGGGTGGCTGGCTAAAGAAAAAGAAGCTGTTCAAAATCGTGCTGGAGACCTTTCAGCGGGCGGAAAAAAACAGACAGGATCCTTTGCCCTGGATCAGCCTGGTGGAGCAGGTCTGTGCGCGTGAGCTTGCCTTCCAAGCGTATCCGAAGGGGGAGGATCGGCGCTTGCTCCTAGCTTCGTTTATCGCCATGATCGGCCATGCCCGCGAATTGCGTAGCGGCAAGGCCTTCCCCTTGGTCCCGAGCCAGGTCCAACTCTGGGTCCGGGAACTCCGTCGTTTGGGTCGAGTGGTATCGCCTGTTCCGCTCTTTTCCTGGCTGGATGAGCAGGTGGAAACGGTACGCAGTCTGCCTGCCTTTCACTGCAGTGAATGTGGGGAATCCGGCTGGATCGGCCTGCACAAACCGGCTGAGGATACCACTATCCAGGCCTCCGGAGTCATGGGGATTCAATTGGGTGACAACCCGGCGGATATCTATCGTGGCTGGTTTGGCTATCAGGGGAAAAAGAGTCAATATATCCGGGTGGTCAGCCCATGGACGGAGCAGGATAGCGCCCTGGAGCAAAAGGAACCTCAGCAATCAAGCTGGGTGGAAAACCAGGATTTTTTCTGTCCGGCGAGCCTGATTCTCCGTAAAGGAGACGGTCCCTGTCCTATCACCGGGAGTAACCAACGGTTTCGGGTCAGGGTGAGTGGCCACATCCGGGTGTTGGAGAATGGCGATGTGATCGGCGACCAAGGTTGTCCGCGTTGTGGTTCCAAGGTTGGAGTGATGTTTATCGGTAGCCAGGCCGCAACCCTGTCGAGTGTCGCCATCGATGAAATGTTTGGCTCGGTGCTGAACAATGACCCAAAGCTGCTTGCATTCACCGACAGTGTGCAGGATGCGTCCCATCGGGCTGGTTTCTTCACGGCGAGAACCTATCACTTCACCTTCCGTACCGCCCTGCAGCACGTCATCGATGATGCCGGTGCCGATGGGCTGCCGCTTCAAGAGTCTGGTCGACGTCTGCTTGATTACTGGTCACAGGATAAGCCTGGATTTCCAGGGCCGGGGAAGGCGCTCGAGGCACTTCTTCCTCCTGACCTGCAACACTATACAGCGTACCAGGAATATCGAAGCTCTGGTTCACCTGTCACCCCGCTCAAGCTGCAACAGGAGGTGGAGTGTCGCCTGACATGGCAGGCTACCAGCGAGTTTGGGCTGATGCAGACCCATGGCCGTTCGCTTGAGTTTTCCGGGAGTTCCTGCCTGGGATGGGAAGAAGAACGAATTGCGGCAACGGTGCGTTTGATCCGCCAACGGATTCCCGGAGTTGATCCGGTTCTTGCCGGGGTGTCAGATGAGCAGCTCACCCTCTGGGTGTATGGTCTCCTGCATCGGTATCGAGAACGAGGGTGCGTTGACCATGCCTTTTTTGTGTCCTATGCGCGTCAGAACTACTGGGGCAAACATCCATTCGGCCGCGCGGTTGAAGGGCGTGAGACCTATCCGCCGGCAGGCAGGTTTCGACCAAGGCTGCTAGTTACCCAACGGCAGGCAGGCCATGAGTTTATCCTCGCGCCTTCAAGCTCAAGCATGCCCCCATGGCATGTGATCTGGTCGTTTCGTGCCCTCGGTGAACCGGTGGTGCCGGAGTCTTCGCTGCTGGATCTTTTACGCTTATTTCTCTATGCCGGCACGGACGCAGGTCTCTTGAAAAAAATCCATCAGGATGGCGGCAAGGACTACTTTGTCATTTCCGCGGCGGCAGCTCGATTGTATGCCGGAGGTGTGTACCTGGCCTGCAGCGGGAGTGCGCAGAAATTGTTCAGGCCGCCCCATGAGGCAGCGCTCTGGCTGGGCAGCCCGAGCATGGACTATTTTGCCTCGGATGGCCGTTACCAGCTCGAACCATTCTCCATCAGGCAGGATTATTATCAGGCGCGATACCGCAAAGGAGCCCTCAGGAGGGTTGTGGCTCAAGAACATACCGGCCTGCTCGGCACTGAGGAAAGGGAATCCCTGGAGCGTGATTTTGCCGAGATGAAACATGCCGACGACCCGAATATCCTCACCTGCACCAGCACCCTGGAGATGGGTATCGATATTGGTGATCTCAGCTCCACCCTGCTCTGTTCAGTACCTCCCAACACTGCCAGTTATTTGCAGCGAATCGGCCGGGCCGGTCGTTCCACCGGGACCGCACTAATTGTTTCGTTTGTGAATCAGCAACCCCATGACCTCTTCTTTTATGCCAGGCCGATGGCCATGCTGAAAGGTCGGGTTGAACCGCCTGGTTGTTGGTTGGATGCCTCTGCGGTCCTGGTCCGCCAGTATCTTGGCTCTTGTTTCGACGCAGCATCCCGAGAGCGGATTCTTTCAGAATTGCCGAAGACAGGAAAACAGCTGGTCGACGACATGGCCGCGGTTGATGGCCTGATTCCGAAAATGATGCGGTGGGTGGCAAGCAATGAGCAGGAACTGCGAAACCGTTTTCTGCAGCGTTTTACTTTCGAGGTTGTCCAGGCGGACACCAGGGACCGCTTTTTCCTGGAAACAGAAACAGAGCTGCTTTTGCAGCGGATACACAAGGCGGCCAACGAGTATGACCGGATGCGGAAAGATCTGGAGAATGCGAGGACTCGCCTGAACAACCAGTTGAAAGAGTTGGGAGGGGATGAGGTTGACGCCAAAAAGGAAATTGACAATGAGCTGAAGATCATCAAAGGGAGAACAAGCAGCCTGAGCCGAACAGGAGCGCTGGAAATATTAACTGATCACGGTTTGTTACCTAATTATGCATTTCCTGAGCGTGGTGTGCGTTTCTATGGGGCCGTGTATAACAAGTACCGGGACGGAAAAGAGGAACAACACCCTATAGAGTTGACTCGGCCGGCCGGCGTGGCACTACGGGAATTGGCGCCTAATAACGTCTTCTATACCCACAGCCGGCAGTTCACAATTCAGCAAATCGCCATAGGAAATGCTCAACAGCCTATTATCGAGAGCTGGGGTATATGTGGCCGTTGCGGGCATATGCGAAAACTTGAGGAACTCAATAAGCCTGGTGCTTCTCCCAATTGCCCTCAGTGTGGTTATGGAGCAGAGGGGAATGAGAGCCAGCTTGACCAGGGGCAGCAGAAACAGTTTCTCGAATTTTCACAATCACAGGCCTTTTCCTTCATGGAACATTATGAAAGCCTATCCGGAGACAAGAACGAAGAACGGCAACGAGAGTTCTATCGAATCATCACCTGCTTTGATCATACTGCCGAGGCTCCGGTGGGTGCTGTTGGAAATGATGACCTACCGTTTGGCATTGAGTACCGCGCCAGCATGATCCGACGTGATGTGAACGTTGGTTATTGGGGCAATGGAGGTGGAGTCTCATTCGGACCGGAAAACGAGGCCCCGGACGTCGGTTTTCTGGTCTGCGCAGACTGCGGGGTCGTGGTCCCGCCTGACACCAAGCCTGAAGACATGGTCATGGAACATCGGCGCAGCTGCTCTGGCCGAAAAAAGTACGAGAAGCTACGCCAGCAGGGACGTAGCGGTAATACCTTTAAATGGGAATCCGTCTATCTCTATCGACAGCTTCGATCCGAGGCCATCAGGCTGTTGCTGCCTCTTATCGACATGGAGGATATCAATACCCTGATTGCCTGTTTTTATCTTGGTCTGCGCTTGAAGTTTGAAGGCAACCCTGCACATCTTGTTATTGCGCCTCAGGTGTTGCCAGATCCGAATACAGGGATTGAGAAACACTATCTCATACTGATGGATGCTGTGCCTGGTGGAACCGGCTATTTAAAGACGCTGTACCAAGAGAAAGGTAACTCCAGCGGTCTTGAGGCTGAAGGGATCATGAAGGTCTTGCGGTTGGCCCTGAACGCACTGGAAACTTGCCAATGTCGAAGGTTACCTTTGCAGCATGGCGTTGATGACACAGACGGCTGCTATCGCTGTCTGAGAAGCTATCATCTCCAGCATAAGGCTGATCAGATCAGCCGTGATCGGGGAATCTCTCTGCTGAGGCAGTTGATAGAAGCCGGTGAGAAGCGGGTGCGGCAGGTAAGTCTTGAGCTCATCAAACCGGACTCACTGTTTGGCAGTGTGCTCGAAAAGAAGGTTGTCGACCGTCTGCAGGTGTTCGTTAACGCTGAAAAGGGAAAATGGGAAACCACAATTATTAAGGGGGGTAAAGGGTTTCGTTTTTCCCTGCCGGATTCAGAACGCATCTGGGAGATTGAATTGCAGCCAACCCTCGGTCCTGGCCAGGGTGTTTCAATTTGCAGTAAGCCCGACTTCCTCCTCAGTTGCGATGACGATGATGTCAAACCCGTCGCCATATTTGCCGATGGTTTTGAATTTCATTGCCACCCGCATAATCGATTGTCCGATGATATGCAAAAGCGCCGGTCTATTGTCGAGAGTGGGAAATATCATGTCTGGAGTGTGTCTTGGGAAGATTTGGCCAGTGAAAATCCTGCGCACTGTATGGTTTGTCACCAGCAGGTTGCTGATGTTTTGCAGCAATTTGCCGGCAAGGCAAAGGGCATGGTTGTCCCCGATGCTAGACTGATTGTCCGTAATGGCATGGAGCAGTTGAAGGCTTTTATTAAGCACCCTATCGCTTCAGGCTGGAAAGTTCTCGCCGAATTTGTTTTGGCGTGGCCGTTGGGCATGCTGTTCAACCAACGGCGAGCTATTTATTCGGAATTGATGCCGGCGATTGAGACTTGGCGGCGGGGTGCCGGAATGCCCTCGGTCGCTCATGTTGAAGATGGAGACTGGGTCTACAATGACAAAGTTGGGCTGACCAAGGATATTGTCGCGTTCATAGCGATTGAAGATATCCTTGTTAAACGGCAGGGAGCGTGTGTCACCTTGGCCAGAATCGGTGACCGAGAGGAAGAAGTCACCGGAAGTGATTTCCAGGAGCGATGGCGACGCTTTCTTGCATCCATCAACCTGTTTCAGTTCAACCGTAATTTTAGATTTTGGGCGGTTTCGGAGGTGGAGGCCGCCACTGCTCCAGATATCCCTGTTGCCGAAGCGGAATTGCCACCTGACTGGCAGCAGGTGATGGAAGAGGTCACCTCCATGTTGCGCCCGTATGTTCCGGTTCTCGCAGCGTCGGACATAGGTCTTCCAGAGGTGGAATTTTTTAACGAGCACATTGATGATGACGCCTTTGCCGAATTTGCCTGGCCCAAAGGGGCGCCGCCTATTGCCGTACTGGCTGGTGATCAGGTGGATTTTGCAAGGAAATGGCAAAAACTCGGATGGAAGGTCGTCACGGTTGATGATTTGCAGGTAAAAGGCGGGAATTGGTTGGTAGATCTGGTGAAGAATAGCGTCCAAGGAGCGTAGGCATGGCAAATTTGATGGTGCATCGCAATTTATTAAAAAATTTTAATAAACTTCCTGCGAAGGTGCAGAAAAAGATTGCCGAATGGATCGATATTTTTCAGGTCGACCCTTTTGATCCGGCCATAGGACTGCACTCGCTCAAAGAAACCATGGCCGATTCCAAAGTGCGTGGCGCGGATCTCCCAGGTGGTTATCGCGCTATTGTCATTGCACCTGAGGTCGGTGATACCTTTTTACTGGTTCACATAGACATGCATGATAAAGCATATGAATGGGCCAGGAATAAGCGTTTTGAAGTGCATAAGGCAACGGGTGTGTTCCAGGTTTTTGATCTCGAAGAGGTGCAGAATGCGGCGGAAGTGGAACCCCGTCCCGAGGAGAATATCAATAATTATCCGTTAAATCAGCTCTCCGATGATGAACTATTCAATGTCGGAGTTCCCGGACCATTGATTCCGGCGGTACGAGCAATCCGTTCAGATAGTGGCCTGGAATCCCTGTCTCGCTATCTGCCAGCGGATTGCAGGGATATTCTCTACGGCATTGCCGCAGGAATGACGGTCGAGGAGGCGCTTCAGGAAATGCTTGGAGTCACTGCGGAGGCCTTGCCGGTAGACCTGGAAGGGGGTGGCGATTTCCGGATGATTGATAAGGCGCCCAATTTTGATCTTGTGCTGGTTGCTGGGGAAGAGCATCTCAAAGATATTCTGGCCGCCTCCTTGGAGGAGTGGCGCATTTTCCTGCATCCATATCAGAAAAGATTGGTCGAATGGGAAACCAAAGGGCCTATGAGCATTACCGGTTCCGCGGGAACCGGCAAGACCGTTGCGTTGATGCATCGTGCCGTGCATTTGGCGAAGAAGTTAAAGAAGAATGAGCTGCAGGGTAAAGTATTGCTGACGACCTTTACCACTAACCTCTCGATAGCGCTGAAGGGGCAGATTCTGCGGCTGGGACCCGATGTTGCGGATAGGATAGAAATAACCAATTTACATGCTCTTGCCCGGACGATATGCCTCAGATCGGGATGGAAAGGGCAAATTGCCCAGCAGTCGGATATGGATGAGGTCTGGGATGAGGTGTTTTTAGATCCCGGCGTTGGAGAACTTCCATTCGTTCTTGCTGAAATGAAAAATGAGTATCTTCAGGTCGTCGATGCCAACGGAATAACTGACGAAGATACCTACCTAACCACAGTACGTTCAGGACGGCCGCGAATCAGCAGAAAACAGCGAAAAGCAGCTTGGGCTGTCTTTCGTTCTTTTCAGAGAGGACTGAAGAAAAGAAACCTGCTGACCTTTGAGGGCGCCATCCATCAGGCACGACTTGCCATTGAACAAGGCAATTTTGAGAAATTTGCCCATGTCTTGGTCGACGAAGTCCAGGATTTCAGCCTTGAGGCTCTTCGGTTAATCAGGGCATTAAGCCCCATTGAGGAAGGTGGAATTGATCCCCTTTGCTTAGCTGGAGATGGCCATCAAAGAATATACCGGGCGAGTTTTCCGGTGAGCAGAGCTGGGATAGAGGTTCGTGGTCGTTCCCGGCGATTGAAAATAAACTATCGCACCAGTGAACAGATTCGGAAGTATGCGCAGGCCATACTGCAGGGTCTGGAAATTGATAATTTGAACGGCGAGACAGTTGAAATCTCAGGCGATCATTCCGTCTTCAAAGGACCTGAGCCCCTAGTTATTGCGTGTGCAACACCTGAAGAGGAAGCCAAGGCTATTGTTGCATGGATCGAAGGTTTGCTCAAGGATGGCAGATACGCAACCTACGAAATATGCGTAACACCATATAAACCTCTCATTCGCTCGGCTTTGGGGGATGCGGGTATAGACACACATCAACTCAAGCCCCGCGAAGATGACCCTGGCATGGATGTTCCCGGAGTGCGCATGGGAACAATAAAACGAATAAAAGGTTTGGAGTTCAAAGCGGTAGTGCTAGCGTGCGCTGATCCGGAGGATCCAATGAATGCAATTGTCCATGCCAATATTCTTGATCGTTGCGAGAGATATGTTGCCGCAACTAGGGCACGAGAGCAATTATTAGTGATGCTAAAAGGTAGATAAATATTGTCGTTCTTCTAAAAAGCCACGAGAATGATAATCTTGTAAAATCAGGAATTACATGCAGCGTAATTCAATTTGAAGTGATCCTGATGCGAATACTGTCAAGTGGGGAACATCTCTATGCTCGCAATCGATGAGATTGATGTCAATACCAATGATATCGACTAATTTCCCCCTGCAGATTTGATTTCTGGCAGGGGCGGCAATGCATTTTCTTCTTTCCGCTTTTTTTGCCACGCCGCCATTTCTTCGAATCGTTTAGGGAACTCTTGGATGAAATCGATGGCGGCTCTGGTGTTTCGGCCATTCTCTTCAACCTGCCATTCTTTAACGAGTTCGAAAAACTCGTCCATTAATTGTTCGTAACTGTCCTTTTCTGGATATTGTCCTGAAGCTGCGGGGTTAAAATGAGCCCCTCCCCTCCCCCCTATTTTCGTTGAATGATCCTCAAGACGGATCAGCTCGTCTTTTGAGATCCCAAATTTTTCCTCAATGATGTCGAACCAGGTCTCTGGGATTTTATTCTTCCTTTTGGCATCGGTAATTGCTTGCGGAGAAATCCCAAGAGATTGAGCCACTCCCTTTTGATTTTTTCCCCGCGATATCTTCTTAATTTTTTTGAAAAAATTCTCAAAGCTAAGAGAATCCATTTGCGCCACCATGTTTTTGATTGATTTGCTTTATTTTTTAAAGTAAAAAATAAAGCATAGTAAAGCTGAATTGGATAAAATTAAATAAACCTACGGATTGCCCTTGAGGATGCGGAAAAAATCACACCTGGATTTTGAAGTAAGCAACAATAAAAAAAGAAGAGTGTCGCAATTCAAAAACCACGAAAATAATAGTTTGAAACTAAAAAATGAGGAGATCCATTGGTTGCCATAACCAATGAAAACAAAACCGTAATCGTTTTTTAGACCACCAAAAGCTGCAAATTTTAGTGAACGTATCTTAGCAGGAATTTGTCATTTTACGCAAATCAAATAGTGTCCAAAAAATTCAAAAAAATATCTTGAATTCATTGTCCACTAACCTTGCGACATGTAAAGCGACCACTTCATGCCGCTCAATCGATGATAAAGGCATGTAAATAGAGTGCGGCGAATACTGTTCGATTTGAAAGAATAATCCGAATAATCGGAAAATTCCATAGCCGACATTCGATTATGCTCTGTAGGAATTTCATTTAACACATGGTGGCAGTTAGTTGCGTAAAAGATGGAAGGGCAATTGGAAATCCGAAGAGAGCAGATTCCTGAACTGCCAAGCATTATTGAGCCATATGGAATTCCACGTCTGCCGGAGGCGGCACAAAAAATTCATGTTGCCCCCAACACCTTTTTGCAATCCGCCATGTTTGGCATGGTGCAACGCGGTCACCGGAAATATCTGGAAAAAAGAAAAATTTTCTCATTTCGAAATGTGACCATTTTTTTCACAGGAGGCGCCCTCGACCAAGGGGATTTGGACGTAATCCTCCATGCCATGCACCTTGCAGCGCAACAATCAGAGTCAAAACAGTTAAATGGATTGGTGGAATTTTCGGCACGGGGGTTTTTGAAGGCGTTGAATAAGCAGCCCGGAAAGTCTGGCCAGGATTGGTTGTTTAATTCCATACGGCGCCTTTGCGCTTGTCTGGTCGAAGTTCGATATGGGGAAAACGTGCGGCAACCGGTTCTCAGTAAAATGGGTATTTATGGGGGACCACTCATTTACGATTTTTACCACGATTCGGTCAAAAATAGGTTTTTCCTCAGAGTAAATGCAGATTTAGGCTCATTGTTGGATCTTGGCTGGACTTCAATGGAGTGGCGGAAAAGACTGTGCCTCAAGAACAGCCTCGCCAAATGGTTGCATGGCCTTTATAGCAGCGCCGACCTTTATCCCCTTAAAACCGAGACGATTTGCCAGATGAGTCGATCCACCTGCAAAGAGTTGTTCAAGTTTCGCCAACAACTCAAGAAAGCCCTCAATGATTTGGTTGAAATAGGCGCAATCGGATCTTGGATCATCGACGACGAAGACAAGGTTCATGTATTTCCACAAGCCCAGAAGAACGTGGCGTAGCAGGTAGGTACATGCCCTTTGACCCGTGGCGTAGCAGGTAGGAAAGCGTGGCATAGCGGGTAGCCAACCGTGGCGTAACGGGTAGGAAGGCGTGGCACAGCAGGTAGAAAGACGTGGCGTAGCGAGTAGGTGGTGTGGCGTAGCAGGTAGGCAATCCGTGGCATAGCGGGTAGCGAAGCGTGGCATAGCAGGTAGCGAAATTAGGTTTATCGCCCACTTTTAATATCAATAAAACGGTGAGATATCAGCTCGGACTCGCGACGGCAAAAGTATTTAAAATATTCTTAAAAAAAGAAAGGCTCTCCAAAATAAAAAAATCAAAGGGAGTTGGAGCCATATGAGCACCGTTCATTTTGTTTTGCAGGGAAAAGGTGGTGTCGGAAAATCTTTGATTGCTTCACTGCTCTACCAGTATTTGCACCAACAGGGACGCGCTATCACCGGCGTCGATACCGATCCGGTCAACGCGACTTTTGCCGGCTACAAAGAGTTGTCGGTTCAGGTACTGAACATCATGGAGGGGGATGATATCGATCAGCGTAGATTCGATTCTCTGATGGAGATCATTCTCCAGCAACCAGAAGAAAGCCACATTGTTATCGATAACGGCGCATCCACCTTCCTGCCTCTTTGCTCCTATCTCAAGGATAATGCCGCTCTCGACCTACTCGACCAGGAGGGGCATGCTGTTCTTTTGCATACCGTTATGACTGGGGGGCAGGCCGTTGTTGACACTGCCTCGGGCCTAAAAACGTTGGCGACCTCCTTTCCCTCTTCATCAATTGTCGTATGGTTGAACCGGTATTTTGGCGAGATCGCCATGAATGGTAAGGCATTTAAGGATTTCAAGGTCTACCAGGAACATCTCAACCAATTTCGATCCATCATCGAAGTACCATCTCGCAAACAGTCAACCTTTGGCAAAGACCTCGAATCATTGCTCTCTCGTCGGGAAACCTTTGAAACCGCTATCCATTCAAACCTGCCGGTCATGGTGCGACAACGATTGAAAACATTCTGGGCTGAAGTCTCGCGGGAAGTAGCCAAGGCGCAGTTAGTCGAGGTGGTTTGAAGGGGCAAGGCAATGGATTGTCAAGACTTTTTGCAAACGGCGCAAGCAATGCCGGAGCTGCCTGATGGTGTCGGCCTCAGCTTGGAAGAGGTCCGTACCTTACTGGCCGTGAAAAATTCGACCTCGGTGGCCCCTGATGACCCGATTTTGATGATCGTCACCGTTCTCAACGCCTTTCTAGCGGAAGAGGAAAAGCTGCTTGATCGTCATCGTAAAGCGCTGACAGCCATTCTCACGGAACGAACCGACGGGTACGTGAAAGCGGTGGAGCAGACCACTACCCATTTGGGAGAAAGCCTCTCCAGTGGTTCTGCCAAAGAGATGTCTCGGCTGTTTTCCGAGAATACCGGAAGATTGGAGCGCTTTAACAGCAGCCTGTTTTGGTTGACTGCCATTGTGACTGCCGCGGCTTTGGTCAATGTGGCGATTTTTATCTGGCGGTGAGGAGAAATAAGTGATTGCCGACAACCGACTCCTTGCTTCACTGGAGCATAATCTTGGCCCGGTCGTCATGTCTGCCCTGCGGGATCCTGACGTCGTGGAAGTCATGCTCAATCCCGATGGAAAGATTTGGATCGAGAAATTAGGCCGTGACATGGAACCCGAATCGGTGATGGCGCCGGAACAGGCCCGGCTGGTGCTTTCGCTGGTCGCCTCTGGGCTCGGAGGAACCATCACCGTTGAGCAACCCATTATCGAGGGTGAGCTGCCCCTGGACGGCTCCCGCTTCGAAGGGTTGATGCCGCCGGTGGTGTCCTCGCCCAGCTTTACCATCCGCAAGAAGGCTAGCCGGGTTTTCGGCCTTGAAGAGTACGTCAAGGCAGGGATTCTTGAGCCCGACTTGGTGCCGGTCATTCATGAGGCATTGAAACGTAGGGTCAACATTCTTGTGGTCGGTGGAACCGGATCCGGGAAAACCACCCTGGTGAATGCATTGATTCTCGCACTTGCTGGTATCTGTCCAATGGACCGATTGCTGATCTTGGAAGATACCATGGAACTTCAGTCAAAGAGCGAGAACACGGTTTTCTTCAGGACCTCGGATCATGTGGACATGCGGCGTTTGGTGAAAGTGACGATGCGATACCGGCCAACCAGAATCATCATCGGGGAGGTTCGAGATGGAGCCGCCCTTGATCTTCTCAAGGCATGGAATACAGGTCACCCTGGTGGGATTGCCACTGTTCATGCTAACAGCGCAGCCGAAGGGTTGGATCGGCTTGAAGAGTTAATCGCAGAGGCTACCCCGGCACCAAAGCAGAAACTTATCGGGAAAAGCGTTGGTTTAGTCATATTTATCGAGCGGGTCCCCGCCGGCCGTAGAGTTTCTGAAATCCTGCGTATCCATGGCTACGATGCCAGAATCCATACCTATCAAACCGAGGTCGTTCATCATGCGTAACAAATTGGCCCTGTCTCTTCTGCTGTTGGCCATCCTCGTTGTTCCTGAGATGGCTTATGCCTCCGGCGGGATTACCGAGTTTTCCAGCCCCTTGGAAAAGGTGGTCAACACTGTTACCGGCCCCGCAGGTAAATGGATTTCTATTGTCGCCATGGCGCTCTGTGGTGTGATTTTCATCCTCAACAAAGACGATCTTTCCGGTGGCTTTAAACTGCTGCTGCAGGTGTGTTTCGGTATCAGCTTCATTGCCTTTGCCACCTCCATCGTCAACAGCGTGTTTTCCTTCTCCGGAACGGTCATATAATGCGCACCGTGCCGATCCGCCAAAGCCTGCACCGGCATAATCAGGTGTTTGGAGCTGAGCGCGAAATCGTCATGTTCAGCGCCCTGATTGCCTTGTTGGTGGGCATAGGCGGCATGACGCTCATTTCCGGAGTGTTTGCCGGTCTCTTCTGGTTGGGTTCGATCTTCATTTTGCGGCTGATGGCCAAAAGCGATCCGCAGATGTCCCGAGTCTGGATGCGGCACCTCAAGCAACAGGACTTGTATTCGGCAAGAAGCCCTCGCTGGCGGTCCCAAGGAGGGTTCAAATGTTGAAACTGGCAGATTACAGATCAAGCGCCAAGGGATTACCCGATCTGTTGCCGTATGCCGCCCTGGTTGCTCCGGGAGTTGTGTTGAACAAAGACGGCTCTTTCCTGGCCGCTTGGTCGATCAGCGGCCAAGACACAGCGGGTTCGACTCCGGAAGAGCTGGCTTGGGTTTCCCGCCAGGTCAGCAACGGCGTCCGGATGTTGGACACCGGCTGGATGCTGCATGTTGATGCTATCAGAAGCCCGCACCAGGCCTATCCGCCACCGGAAAGCGGGTTCTTCCCCGATCCGGTCACTCGCATGATTGATGAGGAACGCCGGGCGTTCTTCGGCAGTGGCTCTTGCTACAAAACCGAGGCGGTGTTGACGGTCACCTTCAAGCCAGATCTCAAGGCTACGCAGATGGCGCAATCAGTCCGCTCCGGCGCCGCTGATTCCAGCATGACCAGGGCGCTGCATGAATTTACCCACACCCTGGCTGAACTCGAAGATTTGCTATCCTCGGTCTTGCGCATGGAGCGGCTCGGAGAACGTGAGGATGAGCACGGTACTCTTTTTTCTTCCTTGTTGTCCCACCTACAGCGCTGCCTGACCGGCGAGAAGTATCCGATCCGCGTCCCGGTCACGCCCATGTACCTGGATGCCCTTCTTGGGGGAGTGGATGTAATCGGCGGCCTCCAACTCCAAGTAGGCGACAGATATTTGTCGGTACTCTCCCTCGATGGCCTGCCCCATGAGTCCTGGCCTTCGATGCTGGCAGCACTGGACAGCTTGCCGCTCTCTTACCGGTATTCGACCCGGTTCATCTGCCTGGATCAGCTGGACGGCACCAAAGAAATCAATATGTACCGCAAGGGCTGGCAACAACAGATGTTCCGGTTTTTGGATATGTTCCTGAACAATCCCAATGCCCGCGTCAACCGGGATGCCCAGATGATGCGAGATGATGCCGAGGAAGCCTTGTTAGAGGTCCAGAGCGGACTTGTGGGGATTGGCTATCTCTCCGCCTGCATTGTCCTGCTCCACGAGGATTTGGAGCACTTGAAAGCACAGGCGCGGGAGTTCCGGCGGGTCGTGCAGACGCTCGGGTTCGGTTGCCGGATCGAAACCATCAATGCCCTTGAGGCCTGGCTCGGATCGCATCCAGGCAACGGTTACGCCAATGTTCGCCGGCCGATCATCAACACCCTGAACCTCGCTGACCTGTTGCCCCTGGCCACCACTTGGACCGGTAGTCAATTCTGCCCCTGTCCTTTTTATCCGCCCCGGTCTCGGCCCCTGGCGGTCCTAACCACCGACGGCTCGACCCCGTTTTGGCTGAATCTGCATTCTGGCGACCTCGGGCATACCTTTGTGGTCGGGCCTACGGGCTCGGGAAAAAGCACCCTGCTCGGGTTGATCACCGCCCAATTTCGAGGCTACAAGAACGCACAGATCGCCGCCTTTGACAAGGGGATGAGCTTGTACCCGCTATGCCTCGGGTCCGCCGGTGACCATTACAACATCGGCCAGGCGGCGCTCTCATTTGCGCCCCTGCAGCACATCGACGAATCCGAAGTCGAATTTTCCTGGGCCGCCAGTTGGCTGGCATCTCTGGCGGAACTGCAAAAATTGGTCATCCTGCCCGGCCACCGTAACGCTATCCATACGGCTCTCACCACGTTGCGGCATAATCCGCCGTCCATGCGCTCGTTGACTGATTTCTGGCATGTTGTCCAAGACGAAGAGGTCAAGGAGGCTCTGACCCATTACACCCGCCAGGGGGCAATGGGTCACCTGCTGGATGCTAAGAACGACAGTTTGAACCTCTCCCGTTTCATGGTGTTCGAGATCGAGGATCTGATGGAGATGGGCGAGGCCAACATGATTCCAGTGTTGCTCTATCTCTTCCGCCGCTTTGAGAAATCCCTCACCGGCCAGCCCTCATTGCTGATCCTGGATGAGGCCTGGATCATGCTCGGTCATCCGGTTTTCCGGGCCAAGATCAGGGAATGGTTGAAGGTGCTGCGGAAAGCCAACTGTGCGGTGGTGCTTGCCACCCAAAGCCTTTCCGATGCCCGCAACTCCGGCATTATGGATGTCCTGGTGGAATCCTGTCCCACCAAAATACTGCTGCCCAATCACGCTGCCCAACAAGAAAACCAATACAACCTGTACGTCGATATTGGCTTGAACGACCGGCAAGTCGACATTGTGACCAATGCAACACCCAAGCGGGAGTATTACATCATCTCGCCCGAAGGCCGCCGCCTGGTGCAGCTGGCCCTTGGCCCGCAAACGCTCTCTTTTGTCGGCGCTGCCGACAAAGAGAGCATTACCCGGATCAGGCAATTGGCTGCAGAACACGGCCCAAACGATTGGCAGTCCATCTGGCTGCAAGAGAGGGGAAACTGATGAAGAAGAAATTGCTGAAGCTCGGAATGGTGGTGCTCTTGGCGGTTCCGACGCCTGCCGCTGCGATTTTTTGCAGTAACTGCTCAAATCTCTTTGTTCAGGCGCTGGAGCGGGTCACCAGTTTGGAACAACTCTCTACACTGACGAATCAGTATACCGAGGCTATCCAGCAGACCGCGCAACAGGTGCAGATGGTCCAGAACATGATGCAGAATACCGCTTCACTGCCGGGCAACCTCAAAGGCCAATTAACGGGACAATTGACCCAGCTCGCCTCTCTCACCAGCACCCTGAAAACACAGCGTGGCGAGATGACCGCCCTGGCGGAAGTGTTCAATACGCTGTTCCCCGAACAATCAATGTTCGCCGATCTGGCCGGAGCCGGTCCGGCAGCAATTGCCGCCGCGAATAAAAAATACCGTGACCATTGGGACAGCTGGTCCAGTGAAGTGGATGAGGCCTCGCAAGCCACGTTCCAACTCTCCGGCAAACAGCTTCAGGAAATGCAGGATGCCGGAGAACTGGAAAACTATATCAGCAGCTTACTCGATAGCCCTGACGGGCAGATGAAAGCCCTCCAATCCGGGAATCAATTGGCATCAATCCAAATCCAAGAGGCGCGGAAAATGCGCGAGCTGATGGCGACCAACGCGCAATCAGCCTTGGCCAGTCAAATGAAGGCGGAAAAAGAGTCGCAGATGCAAAAAGAATGGTGGAAGACTTCAACAAATACTGATGGTTACGATATGACTAAATACAGTAATCCGGTTCCGTGAATGTTTACGGTAGTGGTTTGCTGTATTTGTTGAAATCATGACCGGATGTGTCAGTGGCTTTTTTCCAGGCTTCCTGTTCTTCCTTCGTTCGACTTGGAGCAGGATCGGATTGAATGTTTTGTGTCTGGGAAAGAGAGCTGGAACTCACATTTTTTTGAATAGTCTCAGATTTTCGGTTGTCACAACCTGAAATAATAACTCCAATAAAAAATAAACATATTATCAACTGGTATTGTATGCGCATAACAAATTACCTCCATATAGTTTATATTGTTATGTTGTTGATATTATTGATATCAACAAACTGTTGCGCTGATACTGGAGATATTGTTTACAATATAGTTGATAAATTTTCAACTAAAGCCTCTGTGTATGGTTCTGCTCTAAAAATATACGCAGAAAAATTATTTTATTGGTGTCTCGTTTTAGATTTTGCGCTTCTCGGTGCCAGGGTCGCTTTGAAACGTGATGACATCGCAAGTATTTTGAAACAATTTGTTTTCATTTTGCTGTTTGCTGGGTTCATTTTTTCAGTCATAAAAAATTATGACGTCTGGTCAATGAATCTCATTAATGGCTTGAAAACAATTGCAACCGGCCTGGGTGGTCCTGATATCACCTTGGATGCCTTTAAAATGGGATCTGATATTGTGAAAAAAATTATAGATTCAACCTCTGTAACTTCTCCCATTGATTCGCTTGGTTACCTGATCATAGGTTGTATGATCATGGCATGTTTTGCCTTAATGACGGCACAGATCGTTCTGATCAAGTGTGAAGCGTATATTGCCATGAATGCCGCTGTCCTTTTGTTGGGCTTCGGCGGGTCCAGTCTCCTCAAAGAATACGCCATTAACACCATGCGCTATGCGCTCTCGGTGGCCTTTAAGCTGTTCGTGTTACAGCTTGTTCTCGGTATCGGCTTGTCTTTTATTAGTGATTTCACTTCTACCCCTACCAAAATTTTTGACCTCCTTGTCCTTATCGGGGCAGCTGTCGTTCTTCTCGCCCTGGTCAAAACCATTCCGGACGTGTGCGCCGGAATCATCAACGGTTCTCACACCGGCAATGGTGGTTCTTTGATGTCAACCGGGGCAATGGTCGCCGGGGTCGGTATGGCCGCCGGAGCTGCCGCCGCCGGTGGGAGTGCGTCTCTTGCTCGCGGGGTCGGCTCTGTAAGAGCGGCGGTCCAGATGGCGGGGCATGAGGGCAAAACCGGTTGGGGCAAACTTGGCGGTGCAGCCAGCAATCTGATGAACGCTCATAGTGCTTCCCGCCGAGATCAAAATGCCTGGGGATCGATTGGCCAGCGCATGAACGCGCACTTAAAAGAAGGCCGCGACACTGCCGAACTTCAGGCAACTCTCAAAAAAGATCAAGCCGCAGAACCCAGCGGCAAACAATAGCATAATACATCGGGTTCCTTGAAATTTTCAAGGAAACCCACCCAAAAAAAGGGAGTGAACGATGGAGTTTTTGCAAAAAACAGCACCATCACAGGATCGGTCTGTCCAGACGGATAATCCGTATCTTAACGCTAAAGAAGAATGGTTGGAGCGCTATGGCTCCTACATCAGCCGGGCCGCACAATGGCGAGCTGTGGCCTTTGTGGGTCTGGGACTTTTGGCCCTGTCCCTTTCCGGCAACGTTATGCAGGCCCGGCAGGTCAAGATTGTTCCGTACATCGTCGAGGTCGATAAACTCGGCAAGGTGAGCAATGTGGCCCGAGCGGATCAATCCGCGTCGACGCCGCGTAACCTGATCCAGTCGGAGATCGCCGATGCCATTGTCAACTGGCGGACCGTCACCGCTGATACCGAACTCCAGAAACAGATGATCAAACGGCTGTCCCATATCATCACCGGCAGCGCCAAGGGTGTCCTCAAGCAGTGGTTTGAAGAGAACAGCCCTTATGAGATCGCCAAGTCGGGCAAGCTCGTGCATGTCGAAATCAAAGGCCTGCCACTTCCGGTCAGCGATTCCTCGTATCGAGTGGAGTGGATCGAGACTATCCGCAGCCATGCCGGGGCACTCCTTGATCAACGGAGCTATGAGGCCACCGCAACCATTCAGCTCCAGCCGCCAGCCTCTGATGCCGACATCATGACCAACCCTGGCGGGGTCTATATTTCGGCGTTGGCCGCTTCCAAGATTATCACCAACGAGAGGAATTGACCCATGAAAAAACTGATTTCCGCCCTGTGTTTCCTGGCTCTGGCCTTCCCGGCCCTGGCCGCCGAACCAACCGAATACCTTAACCCCGTAGCGGTTCCACTTACCGCCAAGGAGCGCCAGGCGCTCAAGCTCTCGACGGAGTGGCCGAGTGCCGATTCCGACACCAAGCCGTACATGGCAGGTGGGGGCAAGCTGATGTACGTGCATGGAGCCAGCACCCCCACGGTCATCGCCGCCCCGTTCCAGGTAAGCGATGTTGAGCTGGAGGCAGGTGAAAGCGTGAACGAAATCGTCGTGGGTGATTCGGCCCGGTGGATGGTGGAGTCCGGTACCGCCGGAAACACCACCCATCTTTTTATCAAACCGGCGGATTCCGGGCTGGAGACCAGCGCCGTGATCACCACGGATCGGCGCGTGTATCATTTGCGGCTCATTTCCCGGCTGAAAGGGCATACGCCCTATGTCGGCTTTACCTACAGTGACGCTCTTCGAAGGACGGCTATCCAGAAAAACAACCAGGCCAAGAAGGAAAAGGAATGGCAGTCCACTACCAGCGCGGAAGGGCGGGAAGTCGATCTATCAAAGCTCAATTTCAACTACCTGGTTGACGGGAGCGCCGACTGGAAACCGGAACGGGTGTACGACGATGGCCTCAAAACTTATATCAAGCTTCCCAGTGCAACCCGGTCCGGGGAGATGCCCGCGCTCCTGGTCCGCAAGGGAGACACTGATGTCCTGGTGAATTACCGGGTCCAGGATGCCACCATGATGGTGGACGGCCTGTTTAATACCATCGCCCTGATTGCTGGAGTGGGGGGAGATCAGGAAAGCGTCGAGATCCGGAGGGTGAAATGAATCGGAAAGTGTTTTTTGCCCTGATCCTTTGCATCCTCGCTGGTTATTTGACCGGCTGTGCCGGGAATCATAATGTCGGCGGTTCCTATGTCGGCACCCTGCCCCAAAGCGGCGCGGCCTCCATCGCAGAAGACGCCACGGCGCAGTTGTCGGCACTGTACCCGCCTGGTCACACTTCGATCCGGCTGGTGGCTCCCAAGCAATCCGATGCGTTCAGCCAGGCGCTGGAGACCGGTTTGCGGCAAAAAGGGTTTACCCTGTCGCCCAACGGCACGGTGACCATGAGTTATGTGCTCGATGAACTGCGATCAGCCAAACCACCGGCCTGGTATCTGCAACTCCGGATAGCGGACCAAAGCCACAATAAGACTCTGGCCCGCTCGTATACGGCCAGTGGGCAGCCAGCGGCAGGTTTTTCCAGCCTGGCAACCGGTGGAGGCGACCATGAGTGAGGAAAGCCCCAACAGCCTGAAGCCGCCGAAAGTTTCGACGGAGAAAATGAAGAAATGGCCGCTCTATGTGACGTTCCTGGCCTTGCTGAGTCTGTTTGGCGTGCTCTTTTACAGCGTCAATTATGGCACCGGTTCCAGGAAGGAAGCGGAAAAAAAGCCGGTGGAGGTCTCACAGGAAAAACCGCTGGCCACGTTGGAGGGTCACGGGTTGTCCCTGCAGCCACCTGCCAACACTCCGGCGGTGATCGGGGCTCCAGAGTCGGCTGAATCGAGGAAAAAGGAACCTCTGGTTGTGGTGCGGGACGATGCAGCCAAAAGTCGTGAGGACGTCGTGAAGCAGGAACGTGAGCGCCAACGGGCCAAAGACCAGGCCTATATGACCGCTCTAAACTCGCCGCTGATCACCAAGCGGACCGAGGCGGGCAAGGGAGATAAAACCGCCGATAAAGCCGCAAGCGGTTCTCGAAACACAGCGGGCAACACCCAGACCGCCGTCATTCAGCAGCCGGTCGCCCTCTCTGCCACGGACAACCAGATCGACCCCAACGCTTCAGATCGGGACAAAGAGCAGTTTTTCAACCGCTCTGGCCGTGATGAATGGCTCTCGCCCTACACTCGCGAGCCGGGGCGTCCCTGTGAGATTAAAACCGGCACAGTCATTCCGGGCATCATGGTCAGCGGGATCAACTCCGATCTGCCGGGTAGCCTGATCGCGCAGGTCTCCCAAAACGTCTATGACACAGCCACCGGCCATCATCTCCTTATTCCCCAAGGTTCAAAGCTCTATGGAACCTACGATTCCCGCGTGGTCTACGGGCAAAGCCGGGTCCTGGTCGCCTGGAATCGACTCAATTTCCCCGACGGCTCCGCCGTCACCCTGGGCGCTATGCCGGGAACGGATATCTCCGGCTATGCCGGATATGAAGATCAGGTCAACAATCATTACCTGCGGATCTTTGGCTCTTCGCTGCTCATGAGCATGATCACCGGCGGCACCAGCTACGCCATGGACAGCACCTCCAACAGCAGCAACGACAGCAACAAGACCACGGTACAGGATTCCATGGCCGCCGCCCTGGCGGCCCAGATGGGGCAAAGCACCATGAGCCTGCTGCAAAAAAACCTGAACATCAAGCCAACCTTGGAGATCCGGCCCGGTTACCAGTTCAACGTCATTGTCACCAAGGATGTTGTTTTCCAGGAGCCCTACACCAGGAAAAACAATGGCTGAGCAGTACGGGCATATCAGCCGGACGGCACAAAAGAGCCCGTGGCCCATGGTGGCTGTTGTTCTTCTTTTTCTCTGGAGTCTCATGGTGCTGATGTGGACGATCCACCAGATTGCCACCCTGTTCGGCAACCATCCGGCGCTCGGTCAACCGTTCACCGCCTTTTCCGAGCTCTGGTATTGGCCCTGGGCAATGCTGCAATGGCCTGCGGGCGTTCTTTCCTCTTCGGCGGTGCAGCCGGTCACGGACCAGGCTCTTTTAATTTTCGTGGCTCCGCTGATCCTCTCTGCCCTGCTCTATGTGGCCGCCAACCAGACCCCCAAGGGCAAGAAGGATTTGCACGGAACCGCCAGGTGGGCGACCGGCGATGACATCAAAGCCATGGGCTATCTGTCCGGGCAAGGCGTCTATGTCGGCGGTTGGTTTGACTCCAAGAAAAAAGAACAACTGTATCTGCGCCATAATGGCCCGGAACATCTCCTGTGTTTTGCGCCGACTCGTTCCGGTAAGGGTGTGGGCCTCATCCTGCCCACCTTACTCGCCTGGGAACAGTCCAGTGTCGTGTTTGACATTAAAGGTGAGAACTATGCCCTCACCGCCGGATACCTCAAAAGCCGGGGCAACAAAACTCTGCGATTTGAACCATCGGACCCGAGCGGAGCAACGGCTTGTTTTAATCCGCTGGAAGAAATCAGGCTGAACGGCAATCGCGCCATCTCGGATGTGCAACAGGTGGCGAACATGGTGCTGGACCCGGACGGCAAAGGGCTCCCGGCCTATTGGGACAAGGCAGCGGCTGGTTTTTTCGGTGGGGTGCTGCTGCATTGTCTGATCACGATCAGGCGGTATCGGGATCGACCCGCGAGCCTCTATGATGTTTCGGTGATGCTGGAAGACCCGGACCGGGAAGGCGGCCCTCGGGAACTGTTCGAAGAAATGATTGCCACCGATCATGCGGCTCTCTTGACAGAGATCTTTGCCGAGATGGGTCCGGAGTTGGGCAATGCGGCTCATGTTTTTTGCGCCTCCGCCGCCAGCGGCATGCTGGCAAAGGCGGACAAGGAGATGGCGGGCGTCGTCTCCACGGCAACGGCAAACCTGGCGCTGTATCGTGATCCGGTCGTTGCCCGCAACATCTCCCGGTGCGATTTCCGGATCATGGATCTAATGAACCACACCGCACCGATCAACCTGTATCTGGTGGTCTCTCCAGCCGACATTGACCGGTTGCGCCCGCTCATGCGCATCTTCATGACCCAATTGCTGGGCAGGTTGACCGAGAAAATGACCTTTGCCGATGGGGCCGGAACCGCCGCCTACGCGCACCGGCTGTTGCTGATGCTCGATGAGTTCACCGCTCTGGGCAAACTGCCGATCATCGAGCGAGCCATTTCCTTCATGGCCGGGTACGGCATCAAAGGCTATTTCATCGTCCAGGACACCAAGCAGCTCAACAGCGTCTATGGCGCGGATAACGCCTTGATGGCCAATTGCCATGTCCGGATCGCCTACGCTCCCAACCTGCCCGAGACAGCGGACTACCTCTCCAAGCTCACCGGCACCACTACGGTGGTCAGTAAAAAAGTGTCGATCAGTCGCGGTAAAGGCGGGAGATCCCGCTCAACCAGCATTGCCGAGACCTCCAGGCCGCTCTTAACCACCGATGAGTGCCTGCGGTTGCCGGGACCAACCAAAAACAGTGAGGGCCAGGTCACCGCGCCTGGTGACATGCTCATTTTCACCGCCGGGCAATCGCCGATCTACGGACGGCAAATCCTCTATTTCATCGACCCGGTCTTTTCAGCCCGCGCCAAGATTGCCGCCCCGGCGGTGTCGGACAGCCTTTATACCCCTTCGCAGCCACAGCAACCCCCTGTGCCGGTCTCTCCGACGATCACGGCAGCGGAATATGAAAAATATCTGTGCGATTAGCTTGATCGTCTTAGTGGCCCTCCTAGCGTGCTGGGCAGCAGGCTACCGGCTCAACCTGAC
>Ga0074197_1000560_pt1 | contig 43499 bp, 42 predicted proteins | sample EPASupsiteSAE305_FD_64526 | JGI IMG/M metagenome (GOLD analysis project Ga0074197, IMG submission 64526) | Bioremediated contaminated groundwater microbial communities from EPA Superfund site, New Mexico - SAE3-05 reassembly with SPADES | ecosystem: Environmental > Aquatic > Deep subsurface >...
GTGCTGCTGTCGGCCCTGACCACGGTTGCCGGTTTTGGTTCCCTGGCCTTTACTGACTACGGCGCCATGTCGTCCATCGGCTGGGCCACCAACTACGGGATAAGCATCACGGTGACGGCCGCCCCGCTCGTTTTGGTTCTGCCGACGGCCGTCGGTCGCTGGCGAGTCGCCCAAAGCGCCGCCCGACTGCTGGCCCGACTGAGCGGCACCCGCATCAGGGTTCACGGCCTGGAACAGTTGGCCCCGCCGGGACCGCTGATCCTGGTCGCCAACCATCAGAGCTATCTCGACAGCCTGGTGCTGATCGCCGCGCTCCCGGTGCGCTTCAGCTTTGTCGCCAAGGCGGAGCTGGCCGAGCACGCCGTGCTCCGCCATCTCCTCACCCGTCTCAATGTCGTCTTTGTCGAACGGTTCGATACCCGTCAGGCGCTCGAGGATACCCGGCGGCTCCAGAAACTGGCAGCGGGCGGGCGGTCGCTCTGCTTTTTCGCCGAGGGGACCTTTCAGCGGACACCGGGACTGCGGCCTTTCCATCTGGGGGCCTTTCTGGTTGCCGCCGAAAACGCCGTGGAAGTGGTGCCGATCACCCTCCGGGGGACAAGGAACAAGCTGCGGGCGTACTCCTGGTTTCCGCGCCGGGGCTCCGTGCACCTGTTTATCGGCCCGCGCCTGCGGGGAAAGGACTCGACCTGGGAATCCGCCCTGACCCTGCGCGACGAGGCGCGACAGCAGATCCTGCTCCATTGCGGCGAACCGGATGCGGGCGGGGATGAATAACGAGGATCAGAGGCGTATCGTGGAGGATATCAGTTTGGCCCTGCCCTCTTTGCCTTGGTGGGCAGACAGGCTGAATAACAAAAGGCTCCTCTTCAGGAGCCTTGTTGCTTTTGCTTGATCACAGGCCGGCCAACGGTCCGCACGGGTTGCCCCCTGCCTGCATGAACATCAGTTGGTGAGATCCGAACGGATAGCCCACAACTCCTTGCCCCAAGCCGCCTTTTCGACGTCAAAGAGTGACAGGGCCAGGTTGTAGAGGGTCGGGGCGATGCAGTACTCGCCGATAAAGAGTTCCACCTCGACATCGGCCAGCGCCACGGCCGCTTTCAGGTCGTTTTCCGCGTCCCTGCCCCGGTTCGATGCCTTGAGGGCCAGGCTCCGGGCAACAAAGACCACTCCGCGCCCGGCGTTGAACCGGATGGATTCATTGAAATCGTCCACCGCCTTGCTCAGATTGCCATTGTTCAAATAGGCCATGCCGCGCAGGAAGTAGAGGTGGTCGTTGGTCGGTTCAAGATCCAGCGCCCGGCTGAAATCGTCTACGGCTTCGAGGAAATCGCCATTTTTCAAATGGGCCAGTCCCCTCGGAAGATAAACCTTGCGCAAATCAACCCCCTCTTCCAGGGCGGTGTTGAAATCCTTGATACTTCGGCCAAACTCACCGCGAAGAAAATGCCGCTGTCCTTTCATAAATGTTGTGCTGCTCATCATGGCAAACCTCCAGTTCGCAACTAGGAAGAAAAAGGTGCATCTTCAGCCCTCTTTCTGAGAATCGTTCTCTGCTTCTTGAGTAACTAATAAACACTCCATGATAATTAGCAATTCGAGATACCACCAGACGAACCCGGCAACACGGAGGGCATCCCCCTTGCAGTGCATCTTCGATAGACAAAGAGCGGAATACCGGCACAGTCATTCCTGGTACCCATGCGTTGCATGGGTACCGCCGTACTGATGCGCCGCATCTCCATCTGCTTATGCTCTCAGGGGCACTGGATTCAACTGTTGCTTGTCTGTGTGCTTTGCCGTTTTTCAACCGACTGCAACGCAGTCAGGGAGATTTTCCCATGCGGCGCATGGGAACAAGAGAAAAACCCTCCGCAATGGGTCTGATGTCCTTCCCGCCGAGGATTTGCTTTTTTTGAAAGGAGGTTGTTCGGGGAATTAAGGCGCCATTGCCACTGAGCCGGGCGGCGAGGTCCGGGACCGGATTAAAGGGGCAAACTGTCTGAGCGCAGCGAGTTTTTGCCCCGCCGGTTCCGGGCCTTGGCGGCCGGGGTAGTCTCAGTGGCCTGGCTGCCCTTTCTTTTGGTTCTTTTCTTTGGGCACGCAAAGAAAAGAATGGGAAGCCCGTAGGGATTGCCGGTAATGTTCTTTGGTGAATGTAGATGCTGTCCCCGGAACTACGGCCAGTTTGCTCGTAACAGTTTAGTCCCCTCAGCTTCCATCTAATCATTCTCCTCACATTCATTTCAGCATTTTATTGACATTCCTGAATATTTTCGTTAAATATTATATAAGTATTATTCCTCATACACGAGAAGGTGAACATGAGCCGAAAAGTGATCTTGAAATCGCAGCAAGCTATTCTCAAGGAAGATATCTGTCGAATGCTCGACAGCTTCCTGATCGGTACGGTTGCGAAACCGCCATCGATGTCCGGCTATAATCTCACGACCAAAGTTGAGGGGAAAACCGTAACACTGTATGTCCGGAAGGATCTGGTGCCGATGGCTCTGGAGATGAGCAACCGCTATAAAAGCCTCTGGAAGCTTTTCCAGGCCCTGTCGAAGATCAACTGGGAATTGCTCAAGCTGGAACATGAGTAAATTCATCCATCCGCCCCCAAATTTTCAATGCCCCTATCGGCACTCCTGTCCGCATTTAGATTTGTTGTCAACCACATGGGTGTTGGGAGAATATCGCCGGGGCGAGAAACGCTATCAGGAGCACCTGCGAATCCTCGACCGGTTGCATAGCGAGTTGAAGAGCCGTGGTGAGCGGATACGCATCCTGGAGCGGGAGAACGCCGAAATCAAGGCGAAGCTCAAGATGTTGCATCAGCGGCAATTCAAAGCGAACACCAAAAAACCAGAGAGCGGCAAAAAGGAAGACGGCCCGGCTTGCGATCGCAAAAAGCGTGGCGCACCGGTCGGCCATCCCGGCTGGTCGAGAGCCAAGCCGGACCGCATTGACCAAACCATTCATGTACCGGCGCCGACAGAATGTCCTCATTGCCAGAAGACGGATCTCTTGCCTTCAGGGGAAATCCACGAGCATCTGCAGGAAGATATCGTCATCACACCGCAGACCCTGGTTACCAACTATGTGCATGCGCAGGCCTTCTGCCCGCACTGCAATCGCCTGGTGGTCAAGACCGGGGCGGGTGAGATCCTCAATGCCCCGATTGGTCCGGTGGCAAAGTCGGCGGCAATCTATCTTCGCTACCGGATCGGTATCTCGTATCGAAAAACCACCGAGTTGTTTCGCGATCTCTTTGGGCTGACGTTCGTCCCCGCCGCGGCTGTCGGTTTTGATCGAAAAGCCTCGGCATGCGGCACGCCGCTCCATGATGATCTGCGGGAAAAAATACGGATGTCCGATCTGGTACATGCCGACGAGACTTCATGGCGCAACGACGGGATCGGACATTACGTATGGTTTGCCGGCAATGAACAGCTGGCGTTCTTTCATATCGCCAGGAGCCGCTCGGCAGAGGTTGCCAAAACCATTTTCGGCACGAACTATGAGGGGATTGTTGTCAGAGACCGCTATGCGGCGTATAACGGGATCGGCAGTGAGTGGCAGTCGTGTTTGACCCATATCATTACCAAAGCCAAGGAGATCAAGCGGGAACACGGGCTCTTGCCGTTGGCCGACAAGGAGGCGCTCACAGACCGCTTCTGCGAGCAGGTCGGCACGCTTTTTACCAAGGCCTGCCAGACGAGCCGGAAACTGCGGTCCAGGCAGCTTCCCTGGAGTTCGGCAGCAGCTATTGAACAACGCTATGTGCGGCTGCTGTGCCGCATCTGCAAGAAGACGCTTCCCTTCAAGCCGGCTGAAACCTTGCGGAAATATCTGGTGGGGCCGGAGCAGAAGTCCCTCTTTACTTTTCTTCGCCATGCCGGGGTACCGCCGACAAACAATCATGCGGAGCAATCGCTCAGACATCTGGTGATCTTTCGCAAGACATCTTTTGGCACCAGGTCCGAATCTGGCATGAACGCCCACAGCATTCTGGCCAGCCTGGTGCAAACTGCGAGGAGACAGGGTGTCCAGCCACGACAATTCTTGCAAACCCTCCTGACGGCGGATGCACCCACAGCACAAGCTGCTCTCTATAACAATTCAGGCTGATTTACTCCTATCGAGGGGACTAAACTGTTACGGCTACACCGTGACCAACAGCTATTACCCCGGCACCGGCTTGCTGCACACGGTGACCGGCTCGGACAGTCCGGTGGGAGGATGCGTGGAAGAGGGGCAGGCAACACGCCTGGACCGGTAAAACCGATCCAGGACGAATCAACAAGTATTCACCTGAAAAGAAGGGAATTTGTATCGCGATGGCACCGAAGGAGAGCGGAGCCTTGAACCCACGGAAACTTCCTGAAAAACGCTGGAGGCTCGCCGGAGGAATGGAACAAGGTCAACGTAACTCGTGATTTAAAACAGAAACCCGACAAGTTTCCAAGCCGGGTTGTGAATATCGGGGCTAGATCAGCTGGCCGCCGGGCAATGGCTGCAGGCACCGCCGGCAGGACAGGAAGGAGGAGATGCGGCATCCGAAGAGGAGTGACTGCTCGATGCGCCCTTGCCGTTTGAAGGGCCGCTGTACCCGTCTGTGTGCCAGCCGCCGCCTTTCAGCTGAAAGGAGCTCATGGAAATCAGCTTTCGCACCTCACCGCCGCACTCGGAGCAGACCGTCACCGGGGCGTCGGCTATACGTTGCTGAATCTCAAAGACTTTTTCACATTTACTGCATTCGTACTCATACACCGGCATGGTAACACCTCACAACTTTGTATATATTAAGGTTTTGAAAAAATGACCGAAACATCAAGCACGATGAATTTAATGTTTCCTTTTTCGCCTGTCAACTCCCGCAGTCGAATAATCCGTACCGGACAACGATCGGCTAAGGCTTAAGGCAACTCTTCCGGCTTCTCCATGCCGGAACAAATCGGTCCCCTACCGTTTCCGACAAACTCCTTTGATCATCAACACCATCCTGCTGCAAGCTTGCAGCCGACCCAAGTTTATTGATATAAACAAATAAAATATTTGCATTGCTTTCACTCATGCTCTATGTTTACAACAATCGTATAAATTAGCGATTTGCACCCAGATAATTTCAATACTCAGGAGAAACCGATGAGTAAATCACTCGTTGAAATGACTGCCGAAATCATTCAATCACAAATCAGCAGCAAGCAGATGTCCACTGAAGAAATAAAGACAGCGCTTAACGATACATTCCAAACCCTTAAATCTCTTCAGGAATCTGAATCTTCAGGGATTGATGCAGAGCCGGAAGAGGCAAATCCTGTTATGGATCCCAAGAAGTCCATTCAGAAAAATAAAATTATCTGCTTGGAATGCGGACAGGAATTCAAGATGCTCTCTCCAAAGCACCTGAAATCTCATGAGCTCAACTCCAAGGAATATCGAAAAAAACACGGTTTTTCCGCCCGTCAGCCACTCTGCGCCAAAGCCCTCTCCGAAAGACGTTCGCAATCGGGTAAGGAACGCGGCCTGCCTGACAATCTCCGCAAAGCGATTGAAGCCCGAACCAAAGATAAAACCAAAAAGAAATAAGCTCTTTCCTTTCAGAGAGGTACCAGGCGGCAGCATTGTTGCACATGCTGCCGCCTGACCGGATTGCCTGAAGGCATGAAGGGGCATTCCATCCCCATTCCGAAGGCATCCAACGACCGAGAGACAATCCTTCCGCTCTGCAGTTTACAAGCGCCTCTGCTCTTCATTATAAACCAATAAATAAAACAAGATGATCGGTATCTTTGATTCCGGAGTCGGCGGCATGACCGTCGCCCGGGCCGTTGAACAATTCTGCCCGGGATTTCCCCTGGTCTATCTCGGCGATCTCGCGCGGACCCCATACGGGTCGAAAAGTCCGGCCATGATCACCGAATACTCACACCGCAACACCGAATTCCTGCTCAAACAGGGGGCAAAACTGATTGTCATCGCCTGTAACTCGGCGGCGAGCACAGCTTCCACCTTTCTGCGCAGCCATTACAGTCAGTCCATTATCGATGTCATCTTTCCGGCGGTGGCCAAGGCGGCAGCCCTCAGCCAAAGCGGTCGGATCGGCGTGATCGGCACCAGGGCCACGATCAATTCCGGCCTCTATGAGCAGCGGCTGCAGAGCATTCGTCCGGAATGCAAAGTTTACAGCCAGGCCTGCCCGCTGCTGGTCCCCCTGGTCGAGGAGGGCTGGCTGGAGAGGCGTGAGACCAAAATGATCGTCAAGAAATATCTCCACCCACTGCGCGACCAACAGATCGACACCCTTATCCTCGGGTGCACCCATTACCCGCTCCTCAAAAAAACAATTGCGCCGCGCATTGGCCGCAAAGTACACATCATCGACTCCTCGGTTGAGGTGGCCCTGCATCTCAAAAAAATCCTCGAGGAAGATGAAATCCTCCGCACAACCCTCTATTCTCCTGAGACACCCAACCGTTTTTTTGTTTCCGACATTCCTTCGCCGGTGCACGCCCTTGCCGGTAAAATCTTCGGACGCACCGTCCTTTTGGAGAAAGCCGATGTCTAACCCCCTCCGCATCCTCTTGTTTTCCCTGGGCCTGCTCATTATGCCCGGCTTGGCCTCCTTTTCGTTTTCCGCCGAGCCCGCCAAAGAACTGGAGGCAAAGGTTGTGCGCCTGCAGAAAAAATATCAGCAGTTGCAGAGCCTGGAATTCGATTTTTCCCAATCCACCCAGACCAGCGGCCGTATCAAACAGGGGAGCGGCAACGCCGTCTTTTACCGACCCGCTGCCCAAGCGGGCGCTCCCCTTCCTGCCGGCAACGGCATCATGCGCTGGAACTACATCGAGCCGACCGTGCAAACCATTATCAACGACGGCAAGGAGCTCTCCCTGTATACACCCCAGGACAAACAGCTGATCGTCTCCCCGGCCCGGGACATGGAATCCGACATCACTTATGCGATCTTCACCGGGACCAAAAAACTCCAGGATGAATTCGAGGTGGCTCCGCCGGACAAACTCTTCCTCCTTAACGATCCGCCGGCAGGTGTTGAGGCCGTTCTCCTCACCCCCCGGCAACCGCACCCCCAGCTCAAACGGATTCAGCTTTGGCTCAACAGCGACCTGACCATACATCGGCTCCTGATGGAAGATCATTTCGGCGCGCTGACCGAACTCACCTTCACCCGGGTGCGTTTCAACACCTTGCCGGCCTCGGACCCCAAGCTGCTGCAGTCACTGCTTCAACTTGACCTGGCACCAGGAACCGAAACTATCCGTCAGTGAACCGTTGGACGTACGCCGGCGGAATTACCCGGCACCTGAATGCTTGACCTGCGAAAGGAGTTGCCCCAAACTCGGAACCCGGTTAAAGAAAACCAACATATGCGCCTCTTGTTTGATCTGAAAAATATGTGCTTGCTGCACCAGGAGCCTGCGCCTGCCTTGCCCTCGTCATCCAAGCATTCTGATATTCCATGCTTATTGCCATTCTAGCGGACAGCCACGATCACATCCCCAACCTGCGGAGGGCCGTCAGCCTGGCCAACCGGGAAGGTGCCGAGCTGCTGATTCACTGCGGCGATCTGATCTCGCCTTTCATGTTGCCGTACCTCCACGCATTTCAGGGCCAGGTGCATCTGATTTACGGCAACAACGCCGGCGACCGGCATCTTATCGCATCGCGATGCGCTACAGTATTCGACAACATCCAACACCATGGTTCCCATGGGACTATCGTAGCGGATTCATTCCGCATCGCCTTTCATCATTGTCCCGAAATTGCCCGTGCGCAGGCACTCACCGGCACCCATGATCTTGTTTGTTATGGGCATGATCACATTTTTTTGGTTGAACGGATCGGCAGCTGCCTGCTGATCAACCCCGGCGATCTTTTGGGTAAAGACGCCATCCCGACTTTTGTGCTCCTTGACACCGATGACCTGTCGGTGCGGCAGCTTGAAGTCGGGTGCAAATTGTTGCTAGATGATTGATCCATCCTGAACGGATGCGGTTACAGAGCCGGCACGAGTTTCGCGCTTCGAAACAGACCTGCCGGAAAATTCTTATCGGAACAGTAGAAGACCATGAGTGACGAAACCTTTGCAGACCTTTTCCAGGTAAAAACCGTTTCCCGTAAATCCATCCAGCCAGGCGACCGAGTGGAAGCCATTGTGGTCGGTATCAGTGGCGAGAATATTTTCCTCGATATCGGCGGCAAGAGCGAAGGGGTGCTCAGGGCCTCGGAGTTGCACAACGAAGCCGGTGAACTGACCGTCGCCGTCGGTGATTGCATCAAGGTCTATTTCCTGGCGTCGCGGAGCGGCGAGATGGTGTTCACCACCCGGCTCGGCTCAGGCCAGACTTCTTCACGGGAACTGGAAGAGGCTTTTCAGTCCGGTATCCCAGTCGAAGGCAAGGTCACCGGCGAGATCAAGGGCGGTTTTTCCGTAACCGTTGCCGGCCAGCGCGGCTTCTGCCCCTACTCGCAAATGGATATCCGCAAGGTTGAGAAGGCCGAGGACTATATCGACAAGACCTTTGCATTTAAAATTATCGAATTCGGCAGCCAAGGCAAAAACATTATCCTCTCGGCACGAGCCGTTCAGGAAGAACAGCGGGCCCAGGAACGCGAGCAGCTCAAAGAGACCCTCGCCGAGGGGATGCAGGTGAGCGGCACGGTCACCTCCCTGCGCGACTTCGGCGCCTTTGTTGATATCGGCGGCATCGACGGCCTCATTCCCATCTCGGAACTCGCCTGGGGACAGACCGAGCGCGTTGAGGATGTCCTCAGCCGCGGCCAGCAGGTCCAGGTCATTATCAAGCGGCTGGACTGGGAGAAAGACCGGATATCCTTGAGTCTGCGGGAGACCACTGAAAACCCCTGGGATCAGGTCATGACCAAATACCCCGTCGGCTCGATTCATCAGGGCAAGGTATCGCGGCTGGCTGCCTTCGGGGCCTTTGTCACCCTGGAGCCTGGCATTGACGGCCTGCTCCATATCTCCAGGCTCGGAGCCGGCCGCAGGATTCATCATCCCCGTGAAGTGCTGGAAGCGGGCCAGGAGTTGACCGTTAAAATCGAATCCATTGACAGCGCCCAGAAACGGCTGGCCTTGGCTCCCGAGGATTATGTGGCCAAGGAATCAACGCACGACGAACAGTACACGCCGCCGGTAACCAGGGAAGCAACCTCCATGGGCACCTTCGGCGATCTGCTCAAGTCGCAGACCAATAAAAAAAGATAAGTTGTCGGAGTGGCAGAGTGCGGGGGAGCCTCTCCCGCACTCCCTTGAGATGCGATGCTGCTCAGCTGGAGCGACGAGCAATTTCAAACATGATGATGGCCGCAGCCACCGAGGCGTTGAGCGAATTAAACGAGGCGCTCATCGGGATCGTTACCAGAAAATCGCATTGTTTCCTGACCAGCGGCCTGATCCCCTTACCCTCGCTACCGATCACCAGACAGATCGGACCGGAAAAATCGGTGGCGTAAATTGAGCTGGCCTCGCTCTCCACCACCGCCCCGAAAATCCAGAACCCCCTTTCTTTCAAAATCTTGAGGGTATCCGCCAGATTGACCACCTGGCAAAGATGGAGATGGGCCACCGCTCCGGCTGAGGTTCGGGCCACGGTCCCGGTAACGGGCACGCTTCGCTCCCGGGTCATGATGACATGGAAAAAACCGGCGGCCAGCGCCGACCGGAGAATGGAGCCGAGGTTGCGGGGATCCTGAATCGAATCAAGTACCAGAATTTTGTGCGGCTCACCTGACCGGCCGCCACTGCCAAGACTTTCCAGCAGCTCCTCCAGCGGCATCAGCCGGGCCTCGGATTGCCGGGCCACCACGCCCTGATGCCGGCAATGACGTGGAACATGCATCCTGTTGGCATCGACGAAACGAACAGCAAGGCCACGGTCCTTGGCCAAATCGATGATCTGCTGGATACGTGGCCCGGCCTTGCCCTGCTGAATAAAAACCTCACTGATGCCGCCGGCGCTCTGCTGCAGAGCTTCCCAGACGGCATTTATTCCCCAGAGCAGGTCGTCGGACGGCTCGGCGGCCGATGGGTTTTCTCCCTTGGCCGTCCCGTCCCCCCTTTTTTTTCTTTCCATCAATAATCCCATTGCATCGCCTGACCGGCAGGCGTGCGTCGCTGACGGCTGCGCTCGGCGATGATTATACTGCGCAGACTCTCCGCCGCCTCCTCAAGCCGATCGTTGATAATCAGATAGTTATAGGCGCTGACGCACGCCAATTCCCTTCTGGCGTTCTCAAGACGAACAGCAAGGGTCGCTTCGTTTTCCGTACCTCGGCCGCGCAAACGACGCTCCAGTTCGCTCAGCGAAGGGGGCGCGATAAAGATCGTGACCGGATTGGCCCGATCACGGACCTGCGCAGCTCCCTGGACATCAATATCAAGAATGACATCGCAGCCGGCCTCTTGATGCCGGCTCACTTCCTCGACACTGGTCCCGTACATGTTGCCGTGAACCTCCGCCCATTCGAGGAATCCCGTTGGTTGCCGGTCGCGGATCCGGGCGAAGGCAGGGGCATCGACAAAATGATAGTGCACGCCATTGATTTCCCCGGGCCGTGGCTGTCGTGTGGTGTGGGACACTGAAAAGACAAGTCCGGGCAGACGCTTCATCACCAGGTTGACAATAGTAGTCTTTCCGCATCCGGAGGGTGCGGAGAGGACCAGAAGCATGCCCTTACTCATCATTATCCTCGCTTTTTTCCTTTTCCAGCCGGCCGGCAGGATTGCGCTGGTCCTGCTCCAGGGCGAGCAGACGCTGATTGATGGTTTCCGGCTGCACCGAGGATAACACGAGATGGCCGGAATCGAGAATAATAATCGCCCGAGTCCTGCGTCCTTCGGTCACGTCAATCAATTTTTTGCCCACCCGGGCATCTTCCTTCAATTTTCGGATGGGCGAGGAACCGGGATTGACCACGGCCAGAATGCGATTAATTTTCACCGCATTACCAAAGCCTATATTTATCAGCCTATTATCCATATAGAGCACGCACACTCTCTCAAAGAAAAACTTATATAAAGCGAAGACACGAAGACAAAACCCTCATGCAGGATCATTATTCGATATTCTGGACCTGTTCACGGAGTTTTTCGATTTCATTTTTCATTTCAACGCCCAGATGGGCAATGGTGGCGCTTGCGATTTTTGAGGAGAGGGTATTCACTTCCCTAAGGAATTCCTGCAAGAGAAAATCAAGACGCCGCCCCACCGGTTCATCACTGACGAGAAAAGCCCGGAACTGGGCGATATGGCTGCCAAGTCGGGTAATCTCCTCGGTTACATCGCTTTTGTCGGCCATGATCGCGGTTTCCTGGGCCAACCGGACAGGGTCGAGATCAAGCCCTTCAAGCAGCTTGTTCACCCTGAGCTTGAGATCAGTCTGCCGCTGCCGCTGCAATTCCGGGAGCTGGTTTTCGATCTGATCGACAATGCCCTCAAATTTCCCCAGCCGGTTCAGCAGATCCTCCTGTAAAGCCTGCCCCTCTTTTTCCCGCATAATGTCGCAATCTTTCAGGGCCGCAGCCAGGGCCCGGCTGATCAGCTTCCATTCCGCCTCCATATCCGGCCGCTGCTCCTCGAGACTGACGATATCGCGCTGGGTCAGCATGTCTCTGAGGGTGAGGGTCCTCTCAAGTGCATAATCTTCAACCAGCTGCTGCAGACAACGATGATACTGACGGGCGACGCTTTCATTGATCACGAGCTGCGGTTCAATGGTGGAAACACCGTGCAAGCTGAAGGTGATATCGACCCGGCCGCGGTCCAGGGCGGCGGCCACTATCTTTTTCACGGCTTCCTCCAACGCTGCAAAAGACCGCGGCAGGATCACCCGCTGGTCAAGAAAACGGTGATTCACGGTCCGCACCTCTGCAACCCAGGATCTTTCGTCCTCTGCTGCCTCGCCTCGGCCAAACCCTGTCATACTTCGTGGTCGCATGCTTATTTTCTTCCTGATCAGTTGGTGGTAATCTGAATAAACGGCATCGTGTCAAACTTCGCAGCTGGTATTGTTGTCACGGGTGAGCCGGCCAGCAATTGGACACTCAGCGGTTTCGGTTTCTATCGTCCCTATCGCCCTCGCCGCATTGCGCTGCAGCAGAGGTCATTCCTCATTTCCTGGCATCTGTCTGGCTTGGTAATGGTGAGTAGTACAACTGGAGCAACGACAAAATAACGACACTTTGCCGGTTGGGAGCAACCATCGTTGCCGTTGCTCTCGACTTCTGGTCAAATTGAGAAGAGGGATCAACCTGTCAGGGTTGTCGCTGATGAGACATTATCCGGCGCAAGCTGAAACCATCTGCCTCAACAGCATGTATATTGATTTCCCGAACCACCAAAAGAGCTTCGACCAGCTGTCAGTATAATCCGGCCTGTTTTCAATCAAAAGGGACATTGCTGGGCTTGAAAAACCAAAGCTTGTCTTAATGGTCGTCGAACGATGCCCGACGACCATTCTTTCGACCTAAACCGCCAAAAATGGTGCTTCCGAAAAAATGGGTAAGCCCACCATCTCAAGGGAATCGATATTACTAATTACCGATATCTCCTTTTGATGAAGAGAACAACGGCGCCTCGAAGAAGCAACAGGTGAACCAAGGAATCTTTGAATAATCGTCCCAATTATTTCATCGCCTTATTCAACTCCGCAGTAACCTTGTCGGAAATATCTGCGGTCTCTGAAGTGTAGAGCACGACATTGCGCGGCAAAATGAGTGAGTACCCCTCATTTTTCGCTACTTTCTCGACGATCTCTTCCAATTTTTTCAAAATTGGATTGACATGCTGTTCCCGCAACTTCTTCATTTCGTTATTCGCATCTTCCTGTTTTGAAGCAAGTTCGTTACGCTTTTTTTGAAATGCCGTTGCTTTTTCTTTTTTGACGGCATCGGTCCAGGCCGAACCTTTCTTTTCCATCTCCTTTTGCATGGCAACAAGATCATTCTCCTCCTTTTTGAAGGAATCCTGCAGAGACTTCATCTTTTCCTCGATGATCCCTTGTGCCTTCTGGCCCGCTGAAGAAGTTGAAAGGACCTTCTTCATATCAATGACACCGATCTTGGTATCAGCTGCGATAGCTTGGCCATTGATAACAACAGCTGCCACAATCAACAGCCCGCCGATACTGCCAATCACACTCTTCAAAATATTCACGATAGTTGCTCCTTGGAATTTTATAGATCCTTATCCTGAATTCGGTTGCCTGGTTGAGGCGTAGCAAAACAGGATAGGGCAGAAATACAAAACCGGGTAGGAACTCAAAGCCCCTACCCGGTCGTTACCCCTTTAAAACAAAAGATTATTTTACAATAACAAAATCATCCCGCCGATTCTGCGCCCATGAAATTTCATCATGACCGAAAAGCAGCAGTTTTTCTTCTCCAAAACTTACAGTGGTCAGTTGATCAGCATTAACACCCAGATTGACGAGATAGGATTTTGCACTCTGTGCGCGACGCTCACCTAAAGCGAGGTTGTACTCCTGAGTTCCTCGTGGATCGCAGTTCCCTTCGATCCTGATCTTGAGGGCAGGGTTCTTTTTAAGAAAATCAGCATTAGTTTCAATACGTTGAACCTGCTCTCCAGTAATTTTTGAACTATCGAATTCAAAGTAAACCGGTACCATTGGTCCGGAAGTGCGGCCTTCCATAATTCCAGAATCTTCAGTTTCCAGCGATTCTGCTGCACCGGCCCCTTCTGTTCCAGTTACCTGTGTTGTAGTTTCTGGTGCCTTCTTGCTGCAACCCGTAAGACTCAAGCCCAATAAAAGTACCACTAAGGTAGCCCAGTACAACATTTTTTTACTGCTCATTACTCCCTCCCAGATAAGTGAATATTAAACAAAATACATGTCTGATTAATTTACTTCACCGACAAGGAAATACAACAAATTTTTCCTCAAAATTTAATTTCCTTGCAAAAGCCGAGCGGCCTTTCTAAACTCCTTTGGCACCCTTCGCCTGAAAGAAATTATTACCTTTTTCACGAGAAAAATTATTAGTCCCATGATTTCCACAGAAAAAATCTTTTATCCCCAACCTGAAGAATTGGTATGTTCCAATCGTTTCGGCGTGTTTTTCGGAGTTAGCCAGCAGGTGTTTGATACGGTCTGGAAAAATCTCACCATGCCCGAGGGGGATTCCGTCGCCTATATTTCAATGGAAATAGGCGCTGATCCCGATGTCTTTCATCCCCTCAAAGACCTTCTGGAAAAACAGGGCATCAGTGAAAGTCCTGATCCACAACTCAATATACTATTGCAGAAGTACCTACACGGACCTCGAAAAATTCCCAACTACAGCGGCGGACTGGGGGTACTTGCCGGCGACACCCTGAAAAGTTTCGCGGATATCCGTATCCCCGCTCTCGCCATCAGCCTATTGTACCGGGAAGGGTATTTTTCACAGCTCGTCGACTCGAAAATCGGCCAGATCGATCACGCAACCTGCTGGGAGCCCGAAAAAACCCCCACTCTGTTTCAACTCAAGGATCCCCACAATGCGGATCAGCCCTTGACCATTAACATCCCTTTTTACAACGGCCAACACAACCCAACGATGATCAAGGCCCAAGTCTGGATGAAAATGGAGCTCTCCACTCAACTGGATTATTTCGTTCCGGAATTCCTCCTGGATTACAGCCTGCCGGACGCCCCCGTATGGGTCAAAGAATCGGCACACCAGCTCTACAACGCCAAATCGATGATTATCAAAGCGAATCAGCGGCGTATGCTCGGTTCCGCTATCCTGCCCCTACTCGCGGCATTAGGGTTCACCACCGGCACTATCCATCTCAATGAACAACACGGGGTAACGGTTACTTTACACCTTATCCTTCAAGAATTGCAGACTACGCTTGGCAATGCTTTTCCCAACAGCATAACAGACAACGATATTCTCGTTGCCGCGGAGCGGGTGGCCCAGAAGATCGTCTACACCATCCACACCCCGGTCAAAGCCGGACACGACCGTTTTTCCCGAGATCTCTACTCGGCCATCAACCACAAAGCCTTCCAAAGGATTCTTGACCTGTTCGCCCATGACGATGAAAGCAGCCATGAGTATAACTTTACGGCCATGGCCATGCGGATCAACAGGGCCATCAACAGTGTCAGTCGCCTGCACCGTGATGTCACCAAAAAACAATTTCCAGCTTTTGCTCAAAAAATTATAGCAATCACCAATGGCGTTCATCATGTAACCTGGATCAGCGATCACCGTGCCGCCTGTTTTGACCGGACGCCTGGCCTCCGGAACTGGCGAAACGATCCCGGCTGTTTCGCCTCAATTATGCGCGACGATCTGCCTGAGCTCGCCGAGACCCTGCAGGAGGCCTGGAAGAAAGATAACCAACTTCTCATTGGATATGTCAATACAACGCTCAAGCACCATCGTGAGCAGATGGTTGAAACCTGGATTGATCCTCCCAATTATCTCTCCAGCCTTCCTGAAACGGACTGGCTCAAGCCCGGGGTGTTCACCATCGGTTTTGCGCGCAGATTCTCCACGTATAAACGAGCTGATCTCATTTTTGATGACATCGGCCGGCTCGCCGATATTCTCATCAAAAACAACTGGTCCGTCAATTTTCTCTTTGCCGGCAAAGCGCATCCAGCCGACGAACCGGGAAAATCAGTTCTCAAACTGATTCTCGATAATCAGCAGGAGCTCTATACCCGGAGTAACGGCCTAGGAAAACTGATTTTTATCCCAGGCTATGATATGCACGTAGCAAAACTCATGGTCGCGGGAGTGCATGCATGGCTTAACAGTCCCAAGCGCCCGCTCGAGGCTAGCGGTACCAGCGGCATGAAAGCGGCCATGAATGGCGTACCCAACATCAGCATCATGGATGGCTGGTGGGTTGAAGGATACCATGACGGTCTAACCGGCTGGAAATTCGGCTACGAAGGGCCGATTGACGCTGCCGATCTCAGTGAAAATCCGGATTCATTGCTCTACCCGGAAGATGCCGATACTTTTTATGAGCTACTGCCCTCTGTGCTTGAAATGTTTTACGCTCAGCCAAAGATGTACCTATCGAAAGCGCTTAATAATCTCCAGCTCAATATACCCATCTTTAATACCCACCGGATGGCCGCCGAATATGTCGAACAGTACGACCTGCGGCTTGCCCCGCAGATTAAGGATAAAATCGACCGCTTCCGCCAGCTTTATCAGAGCGAGCGGCCTGCACGAAAGTGAACTCCTCGGGATTGCTCCCTCTGGTCGGGAATGTTCAAACGACTGCCGAAAAGATCTTTTCCTGTACAAAAGCAGTGCTTATCACTGTGAGTTACAGTATAAGATTCTTCACCTCTTCATCGTATAGTCTGGCAACACGGAACCTGTTCGGGCATTTCTCGGCGAAAAACTGAGGACGGTTTTTAATCCGTCACCGAAAAGAGGTCCGAGGTACGATTCCTGCCGACCCTGAACAAAAGGCCGGCTGCAATTTTACGGATCCAGCCGGGCGGAGATGGAGGAGAGAAGGAGCTGCAGGATAATACATTGACCAATAGCCGATTGATCGCCCGAAAAACAAGGTCGCATAGATGCAGTACCTGATTTGACGCTATCAACACCTGAGGAGTACACCCATGGCCCGCCACATCAACCCCAGTAATTCAACCAATAAAACTATTGACGCCATTGACCGGAAAAGAGAACGGGAAAGGCAATTCATGCTGAAGAAATCACGGGAGCTTGCGCCTGAGCTCGCGATATCATTGGTGCAGCGCCTGCTGGATCTCCATATCATCGAGACGAATTCGGTCCATGCGATTCAAGAGGCCATGGAAAAGCAGCTGCAGCGCATGAGTGATATGGAAGAGTTCGACATGCAGTTTAAAATTGCCCCGATCAGAAATCTCACCCAAGACCCCAATGTGATCAGCCTCTATCTTACCCAATTTATCATTGAAGACCTGATCAATCATGCCAATATTCAGGATGTCTTCGGTGACGATATGGAAATTTACAGAGCGGTTGATTCGGTTCTTGCAAAAATACGTCCCCGGTAATCCTGCGCAACCATGGCGGTTGTTCACCCCAAGACTATTCCTTCACTGCTTTTCGCCACCAGCAAGGGAGAGATTCTGGATTACAGCGGCCTGCACATGGCCGGTGCCGCCGCAGGCCTCTTTTACCAACCCCAGCTTGAAGATCTGATCGAACTCCCGCCGGGAAGCGAACTGTTCACCTTGCCGGGACGCCTGCCGGTGGGTATCGAACCGGAAAGCAACGAACCGGCCCTGCTCGACACCAACCCATTCAGCCCCGGTGAATCCATTCAGGCCGTTGCCGCCTTCATGGCCCCCGCCCATACCGCAATCTACACTGCCGCCTACGAAAACCACGGCCCTGCGGATTCCCTGCTGCCGCTCTTCGCATATACCGCCGTGGGATGGGCCGAGGGCAAGTTTTGGGGTGCCGCCTTCCGAAGCGACACGGACTGCCGTCAAGATGCCGGCCAATTTAAACAGAAGGTTCTTGAGCGGCGCACCCAAAAGCAACTCCAGCGTCACCCGGGCAACCGTCTTATCCAGCATCTGGGCAAGTGCTGCCTGACCTACGGGTGCCCCGCGGCCCGCAACTATTTTTTAGGACGATGGGAAGCACCGCTGCCCTGCTCGCCTGTCTGCAACGCTGCCTGTGCCGGCTGTATCTCCCTGCAGCCTTCGGGATGCTGCCCCTCGACCCAGGACCGGATCACCTTCGTGCCCACGGATCGGGAAATCGCTGAAATCGCCGTTGATCATCTGCAAACCGCTCCCCGCCCCATCGTCAGCTTTGGTCAAGGGTGCGAGGGAGAACCGCTCCTGCAGGCAGAAGTCATCGAAAAGAGCATTCGCCTGATCCGATCACAAACCAAGCGGGGCACCATCAACCTCAACACCAACGGCAGCCTGCCTGAAGCCGTGGATCGCCTGGCCAAGGCCGGACTGGACTCTATCCGCATTTCCCTGAACAGCGCCCAGCCGAAAAAGCATCGCCTCTATTATCGACCCAAAGGTTTTTCGCTGGCCGATGTCTGTCGCTCGATGACCGTGATGAAACAACACGATCGCCATGTATCCCTCAATTATTTTATCCTTCCCGGCTGCACCGACGATCCCGTCGAATTCGCCGCGCTTTCGGAGCTCATTGCGGAATATCGTCCCGATTTCATTCAGCTCCGCAACCTGAACATGGACCCGGAATACTATCTGCGAGTCATTGAGCATACGGCCGCGGCTCCACCGCTCGGTATCAGAAACTGGCTTGTAATGCTTAAAAAGAGATATCCAACCCTCGGCTTTGGGTATTACAATCCTCCGCTTCTCCCCAGATCGACGGAGTAAAAGGCGATTGCAATTGATCGCCGCCATGCGGATCGTTCTCGCCGAAAAACTCCACGGCCCGCGACCAGGCTTCCTTCAAGGAATTGCTGGACTGCACTTTAGACGCCAGATGATGACCAAAAAAATAGTTTTTGGCGAAATAGTGGGTGAACTCTTTAAGCCGTCCAAGTCGACGATCAGGTTGAAAGCGCTCGATCAGCGCCACAACGAACTTTTGATAGAGCAGCGGCAGACAAACTTCAGGTTCCGGAATCTCCACCTTATAAAGAGCACGGGCCAGAACAGCAAAAATCCATGGAGAGACCGCAGCCGCACGCCCGATCATCAACCCGTCGGCGCCGCTTTGCTCAATACAGAGGCGGGCACTGGCAAGCGAATCAATGGAGCCGTTGGCTACCACCGGAATACTGATCCATTCTTTTACCTTGGCTATCCAGGTCCAATGCGGACACCTGCTAAATGATTCTGAACGCAAACGGGCATGAACGGTGAGCATATCGATCCCCTCTCCGGTCAGCATTAAACAAAAATCCCGCAGTTTATGCGCATCCAGCGTTTCACCGAGTCGAATTTTTGCCGTCAAGGGCAGCGTGGTGTTTTTTCGGGCGCAAGCGACAATCTTTCGCACCCGCGCCGGATCATCCATTAAACTGCTGCCACCACCGACTTTACGGACTTGAGGTGCGGGGCAACCCAGATTGATGTCAATGACATCAGCCTTGAAACGGTGCAGCGCCGCAAACACCGCCGGAATATTTTTTTCTTCCGTCACCAGCAACTGATAGGAAAGAGGTAATTCCACCGGTGTTCTCAAAAGATAGGGAGAATGTTGAACATTCTCCGCAGGCAAACGCGCCGCTGACAGCATTTCTGTGCTCAAGAGACCGATCCCGCCGAATCCGAGAATACTCGTGCGAAGGGCGGAATGCGTCAAACCCGCCATTGGGGCCAGCAAGAGTGGAGGCCATATTTTTTTTTGCCCGATTATCATGTTCACCTACCGCTAAACTTCAGGGCCATTTTTCGCCACTTCTGCCTTGACATCAAAACATCTCGCATGGTAGTTTTTAATAATTATTATTTAACAGCTGCATGCATTGCACTTATAGAGATAACAATGAACGCTCCCGCACCGATGATCCGGCTTACAACCCAACGCCATATCATTCTAGAAGAATTATCCAAGGTTAAAACCCACCCCACTGCCAGCGAATTATACGACATGGTACGAAAACGTCTGCCACGCATCGGACTGGGAACGGTTTATCGAAACCTGGAACTGATGGCGGACAGCGGCATGATCCTGAAGATCGAAGTAGGCGGAACCCAGAAACGATTTGACGCCACCACGGAGGCGCATTACCATATCCGTTGCTCGGCCTGTGGAAAGGTGGACGATATTGATATACCCGTCATCAATGAACTTGTTGCCCAAGCTGCTGACACCACATCCTACCTGATTCTTGGCCATCACGTCGAATTTACAGGGATCTGCAGCATCTGCCAGAAACAGCAGCAGCAAACCCTCGACCAGTAAAAGACGAGAACACACCCTCCCCTCTCCCGAAACACCAAGAGCGGCTCCCCCAACCGGAGAAGTCGCTCTTTTTTTATTGTCTTCTTGCAGGTGATATAATTCAGGAAAAAATCACCCTGCAGAACCTTCGCTTTCCAACTTTAAAGAGCAGGGTGCCCTGCGTCGGGACAACGGCATTGATGTCGCCGACTTTCTCCCCGTCAATTGAGACAGCATGCTGCTGGATCATACGACGACCATCGGATGTTGATTTCACCAGACCCGTGTCCAGCATAAGCTTCGGAACCCAGATTTCAGGCTCTGCGGCAGCAACTCGTATCTCCTCGATTTCATCCGGCATTTCATGCCTGGAGAAAACTTGCTCAAAGTTGCGTTCGGCATCTTCCGCAGCCTGTTGGCTATGGAAACGTGCCACCAGCTCTTTTGCCAACCGAACCTTAACAGCCTTGGGATGGAGCCGCCCCCCTGCTATTTGCTCTTTCAGGGCTCCGATTTCAGCCATGGACAGGTCACTGAGCAACTCATAATAACGGAACATAAGATCATCACTGATTGACATGATCTTGCCGAAAACGCTGTCAGGAGGCTCTGCGATACCAATATAGTTTCCTAACGATTTGCTCATCTTGTTGACACCATCCAAACCTTCCAACAGCGGCATGGTCAGAACTATCTGCGGCTCCTGCCCGCGGCTTCGCTGCAGGTCCCTCCCCATCAGCAAGTTGAACAATTGATCGGTTCCGCCAAGTTCAACATCGGCTTTCATGGCCACCGAATCATACCCCTGGATCAGAGGATAAAGGAACTCGTGAATGGATATCGGTCGGTTTGATTCAAACCGTTTCTTAAAATCATCACGTTCGAGCATCCTGGCCACGGTGAGTTCTGATGCCAGACGGATCATTTCATAGGAGGTGAGTTGGCCGAGCCAAGTAGAGTTGAACTGTACTTTGGTTTTTTCCGGATCGAGTATTTTGAATACCTGTTCTTTATAGGTCTCGGCGTTGCGCTCGACATCTGCCCTCGTCAGAGGTGGACGAGTATCGGATTTCCCGGTCGGGTCGCCGATCAGGCCGGTGAAATCACCGATTAAAAAATTCACTTCATGTCCCAGAAGCTGGAAATGCCGTAATTTCTGGATCAGAACGGTATGCCCGAGGTGCAGGTCGGGTGCGGTAGGATCAAAACCCGCCTTAATCGTCAGCGGCACCCCGGTTTCTAACGACCTGGTTAATTTCTTAACCAAATCTTCTCGGGAATGAAGATCAACAGCACCCCGTTCTATCAGAGAAATCTGCTCTTCTACGGACTTCATCGTTACTCCCCTACTTGGCATATTCAACCGCTCTGGTCTCACGGATGACCGTTACCCGGATCTGCCCCGGATAGGTCAGTTGCTCTTCAATGGCCTTGGCTATGTCGCGACTCAAGAGCGTAGCCTCTTCATCCTTGACTTTCTGACTATCGACAATAATGCGAAGATCTCGCCCGGCTTGGATTGCATAGGATTTATCGACTCCACTGAAACTATTGGCAATATTTTCAAGATCATCCAAGCGCTTGACATAACTCTGCAGCATCTCTTTTCGAGCCCCGGGCCGAGCCCCTGAAAGGGCATCAGCCGACTGCACCAGTACATCAAGCACACTCTTAGGCGGTTGATCTTCGTGATGCGCACCAATGGCGTACACAATATCTTCGGCCTCGCCGTATTTCCTGGCCAGATCCCGGCCGATGACGGCATGTGATCCTTCCACTTCGTGATCGACCGCTTTGCCTATGTCATGTAACAGTCCGGCTCGTTTGGCTTTTTTAACATCCAAACCCAATTCCGCCGCCATCACTCCGCAAAGGAAAGCCACTTCCAGAGAATGCTGAAGAATATTTTGCCCGTAACTCGTACGGTATTTAAGGCGCCCAATCAGATTAATCAGGTCGACATGCATGCCATGGGCACCAACATCAAAAGTGGCTTGTTCGCCGGATTCTCGGATGCCGACCTCCAACTCCTCGGCAACCTTTTGTACCACTTCTTCGATACGCGCCGGATGAATCCGTCCATCGGAAATAAGTTGTTCCAGAGCCCGCCGGGCGACTTCCCGACGAATGGGATTAAAACCCGAAAGAATTACTGCTTCAGGGGTATCATCGATGATAATATCGATACCGGTTGCCGCCTCGATCGCCCTGATATTCCGTCCTTCTCGTCCGATAATCCGCCCCTTCATTTCATCGTTGGGCAAGAGAACCATTGAAACGGTTTTGTCGGCTACGTAGTCGCCGGCATATCTCGCGATTGCCAGGGCCAGAATATTTTTGCCTTTACGGTCAGCCTCCATCTTCATTTCGTTTTCAATGCGCGAAAGCCGTTTGGCAGAATCCATACGCGCCTCACTTTCGATGGATTGCATAAGCTGGACCTTCGCTTCATCTCTGTCAATCCCGGCGATCTTCTCTAATTTATAGCGCTGCTCATCGATTAAACCGTCCAGTTGATTCTTCTTTTCAACAACTTCCACTTCATTTATCTCAAGACGCTCTTCCCGATATTTCAGACTCGCCTGTTTTTCTTCCAGAATCTGAAATTCTCGTTGGATTTCGTCAAACTTGCGATTCAATCGCCGCTGATCATCTTTGAGTTCCTGCCGACTCGCCTTCAATTCGCGATCGGCTTCCTGCTTGATTAAAAAAGCCTCTTCCTTGACCTGCAACAAGGCCTCTTTTTTGATCTGTTCGGCTTCACTGATGGAATTTTCAATGATCTGCCGCCCCTGCAACTCAATATTTTTCTGGTTGCCCTCTACCAACCTTTTACGCAGAAGAATACCTATGGCCAGCCCGGCAACAAGGTTCACCAACGCCAAAAGCATTGTCATTACATTTAGTTCCATAACAAGAAACCTATTCGAATATATAAAAATAACGCAACTCTGCCGTCAACGGCTTAAAATGACAGAATTGCAGCGAGAAGAGGAAAAGGGAAGCGGGAGCGGATCGCGGAGTTTTTTGCTGCAAAAAGAGAAACGCCGAAAGTAAAAGGTACCCGGCCTATCTGAGCCGCTAGCGTATCCGCTTAATACAACCTGGTAGTTTTCAGCCAGAAGATTAACAAGATAACCGCCTGCCATTAAAAAAATACAGGGCAGGTGTTTTTCTTGAGAACAGCCCGTGTGGGAGTTTACTGAAATATCGTAAACCTGATCGCATCAGAGTTGTCTTTCTATCACTGAACCTGCTATGTCCGTTGCTACACACGCAACCATCCTCTTAAAACACCGGAAATGGTGCTTATAATTAACAGCGATTTGTTCGCTGGCAACAAAAAAACCCCCACGCTGCCGTGTCAACGAAATGATTAAACCTAATGAAATTAGGTGGGCAGTGCCCTTTGCCGCCGTCTGGAAATCAACAAAGACTTCCATGTTTCAGCAAGAAGGCTACCCTTTTCGTGTGAGTTGGCTCAATACTTCGTTGATCACCAACAGAGCAGGGGACACTGAATCTTCCTGTGATTATTATATCACGATGATCTTCCAAACAAAATAATAAATTGTCGACTTATCAATCCAATTCTAAGGAAACTTTATCGATCAATTGGGCAACCGAACGCTGCTGCGCCTGTCGAAACTCTTTATATTCTCGATTTAACTGCGCATATTTAGCAGCCATGCGCAAACATCCTAAAACCAGCATTTTACTCGACGGCACGGAACTTCGGCTGACCTTCTCATTAGCTTCCAATTCATGACGGAGAAGAGTTATGGCTGATTCCACCTCGTCTTCGGGAGCATCGCTATAAAAAGTGTATTCCTGCCCGAAGAGATGAAAACGAACAAGACGATCCTGCATCAGAAACGATCGTCAGCCTCAACTGTTTCGATTTTCAGCGTCGTCACTGAACAAAAAGCCTTGCACACTGGTGCTGCCACTATCTTTCCCCACTGTCGCCGTCGCGCCGTGTTCGTTCTCCCACTGCTCGATGCGGCCGATCAACCCGGATACCCGATTGCCGACCTCAGTACGTTCGGTGCTCAGATTAAATATATTGTTCTTCAGCTCAGCACATTCAGCATCACGTTCCCGCAAGGTATCCTGCAGTGCATGATAATCCGTCTTCAGTTGATTGTATTTCGCCAAAAGTTTGTCTACAAACTCCTCCAAACGAACTAATTCCGCATTATTCTCCATGACGCGCTTCCTCTGACTTTTAAGTTACCGAAAAGGTTGAAAAACCATAACCTTCCGAAATTATAATAGAACTGAACAGGGCATCACTATACAGATCACGCATCCCGAACGCAAGGACTTTGCAAGGGGACCTGATATCGGCTCTTATTTTTTACCTCTGAAAAATCAACATCGGCAATATTTCCACGCGACGGGTCGCCCGTTCTTATACGGCATGAACCCGTGAAAAATGCGCGGATCGGCATCAAAAACCAGGGGAATGAAATAACGGTCCCCCTCCCACATAGGCAATGCCCCAATATCGGCAAGCGGGTGCCAGCTCAAATCACCTTCCTCATTTCTCGACCGGAGTGTGCCGCTATATCCTGTGATCAGGAAAATAAACCCAAGCCAATCCTCGCTTTCGGGCCCGAACCCCGTCCAGTTGACCGTACCCCGCAAGCGCATCTCGGTACAATCCAAGCCGGATTCCTCTCGAATTTCCCTTTTCATGCAACTGACAACGTCTTCGTTTGCTTTCATTTTACCGCCCAGGCCGTTATACTTGCCTAAATGCTGGTCTGAAGCGCGGGCGTTGCGGTGGACTAGCAGGGTCTGTAACCCGTCCGGGGATAAAATATAACCAAGTGTACCTATTATGGGCCTATACATATGATGTTCGTTCGACAAATTTTATAAAAACAAATCGTTAACTATAAACAACCCACTTCGCGACTTCTATCGCCGGGCAGTTTGCAATATGATACAATACCAGCGCGTTGACGAGCTAACAACCCATCTCCCTTCCCCAATACCCTCTTTGTTATTATGAATTGGATCGCACCTGAAACAAACGCACGGCGAACGCCTTCTTGTGGACTTATCTTCATTTGCTCCTGTTTTATTTTTTTTTCGTCGATTACGGTGTCCCCGGCAACCGAGCCCTTTCCCCTCTATCCCTGTATCAAAGCAAATGTAAAATTCTGGGAAGATATATACGGCCGCTATTCCTCGCAGCAAGGCGTGTTGCACGATAGCGACGACCTCGGCCGAGTCTACTCGGTTGTCGATCTCGTGGGTTGGGACACCCCCGGTTCGGCGAAGATCAACAATGAGCGCATCAAAGCTGCCAAAAGCCGAATCAACGATATCCTTTCCGACCTGGGATCCGGCAAGGTTCCGGTCAGCAAAGAAGAAAAACAGATCGCAGCTCTCTTTCCACAACAGCGTCACACCACCTATCACGAAGCACGGGAAAACATTCGACTGCAAATTGGCCAGAAGGATCGTTTCCTTGAGGGCCTTATTCGCTCAGGAAAATACCTTGGCCATTTTAGAAAATTCTTCGCCTCCCAAGGACTCCCCACGGAACTGGCATATCTTCCCCATGTTGAATCATCCTTCAATCCGAAGGCCTACAGCAAAGTCGGCGCCGCCGGTCTCTGGCAGTTCACCCGGTCGACCGGAAAGGATTACTTGACCATCAACGAATATGTCGACGAGCGTTACGATCCCTACCTGGCAACCCAAGCAGCAGCAGAACTCCTCAAAGAGAATTATTCCCAGTTGAAAAGTTGGCCACTGGCCCTCACGGCCTATAATTACGGACGAGCCGGCATGGTCCGGGCGGTCAACGAAATGGGGAGTTATGAAAATATCTTCCGCTCGTACTCCCAGGGATACTTCAAATTCGCCTCCCGGAATTTTTACTCGGAATTTGTTGCGGCCATGCGGGTTGCCAAACGTTTGGGAGGTAATCCGGCGGTGCCTTTCGAAAGCCCGGAGGCTACTGTTACTTTTCGCCTTAAAGAAGACCTGCCCACGGCACGGCTGCGGTCCACCTTCCGGATATCCCCGCAGAATTTCGCCCGTCTGAATCCTGCCCTTATGCAACCGGTGCTCGATGGGGAGAAATCAGTGCCCAAAGGGTACCTGGTCCGTCTGCCCGCTACCAAACAGGTGACAACTCAACTCGCCTTGGTAAAAACTCAAAAAGAAAACCCCAACCAAGTAATTAATCCCCAGAAGAGTGCCAAATCATCGAAAGCCAATGTTCGCTATACGGTACGGAAAGGGGACACCTTGTCCTCCATAGCACAACAATTCCAACTCTCCACCCAAGAGCTGCTTGCGGCGAACAGCAGAAACCGGCAAACCGCAATCCGTATAGGGGAAGAGCTTATCGTTCCCACCCCGACGAGCAAAACCTTATAGCTGCTGCAACTCTCAAAAGAACTAACAAAAACACACCATGGACATTTCAAAAACCATAGCAACTCTGAAGAAAAGGCCAGACTTCAACGACAAGGTCGGGATGATCCTTATCCATAATGGTACGGTACGCAACTGGTCACGTAAGGATCATCAACAGGTTGCGGTGCTTGAGACCACTGTCGATCAGGAAAAGATTGAACGGTTGAGGCAGGAATACCTTGAACAAGAAGGTATTTATGACATAATAGTTGAAGCGCGCTCCGGCCGTTTTGCTCCTGGAGACGACCTGTTATTCATACTTGTGGCCGGCGATTTACGGGAAAATGTCAAACCAGTGCTCGCCGGACTGCTGGACCGGATCAAAGCTGAGGCTGTCAGTAAAAATGAGATCGTGTTGTAACCAATCCCTCTGCAACTGACCATGGTCAGCCAACAACAAGGAGCTTTCCATGCCTACAGCCCAAGCCCTCATTGACCAATTTAAAAAAATCAGGACACTTCCTCATATTGTCACCCGACTGGTTCAATTGGTCAATGATGAAGACTCAACCCTGCAGGACTTTGAAGAAGTCATTCGATTGGACCCTGCACTGGTCGCACGCTTATTGACCTTGGTCAACAGCTCCTATTTCGGCTTGACCCGCAAGGTGGACTCCATTTCTCGGGCCGTTGCCCTATTGGGCATGAAAAACCTCCACAACATTGCAGTAACCGATGCCATCCAGGGGATGCTCCGCAGCGACTTCGGCACCGCCGAGTTCTCGCCCCATCGTTTATGGCTGCACAGTGCCGCCTCGAGCATCTGCTGCAAAATGATTGCTGAGCGTATTTTCTCCATCAATGGTGACGACGCATATCTCTGCGGAATACTCCACGACATAGGACTTATTGTCGAAATGGAGACGGAAAAGGAAACCTTTCTCAAACTCATTGAACGACTGGTCATCGATGGACCAGTAATTACTGAGCTGGAGCATGAGCTTTTTCAATCCAACCACTGCCAGATAGGCTATATGCTGGCCAAGGATTGGCGCATCCCGGACCCGATCGCAGATGCGATCCGCGATCACCATCAAGATAATGGAGCAATTATTCCCCACTCTCCAACCGGTATTCTCCAGATGAGCGAATATATCATTCAGCAGCTGGGCTTTTCCATCAAGGCTGGCCTCACTGCGAGTCTCGCTCCTTCTCTGGCGGCACATATCCAAAGCAATGTGGAAGAATATAAGGTGCTGGCGGAAGACCTTCCGGAAGAACTGGAAAAAACGAAAAACATGTACGGCGGTTGAGACTCTTCCTTATGACCACCACCCCCCTGTTTGCCGATCTTGTCGACCCCATTAGTGAATGGACCGCTCTACGTACCCATCTGGAAAAAGAGACTGAGCAACTCCTCTTTTTCTGCCTGAGCCATTCCGGCCATCATGTTGCCTCCGACCATTTCCCCCTCGAGACCCACCTGGCCATACAAAACATCGAGGAAAACCAAAAAAAATCATCGGAGGTCTCCTTCTCTTTGCAGGATCGTTCTTACTTCCTGCTGGCAGTACCGGATCTTCAAGGGTATGTCCTGACGACGACCGGGGATCCGCAACAGGCGGTTGCCGGCAGCTGGATCGCGACGATCATCCGTCTCGCAGTGCGACTCTTTCTTGCCCACCGGGAAACCGTGGAAACGGTGAACAGGCTGCGCATCCAAAAAAAGCAATTTGATCGAAAATCCGCGGTCCTTGAAAAAAAATTCCAGGACATCATGGCGGAAAACGAACAGAATTACAGAAAAATTCAGGATCAACAGCGTACCTATTCAGAAACCCTGCAGGCTGAAATCAAGCAGCAGACTGCCGAATTGCGTACCGCCAAAAGAGCGGCGGAGGCTGCAAATATCGCTAAAAGCGAATTTCTGGCGGCGATGAGCCACGAAATCCGCACCCCGATGAACGGCATTATCGGCTTTACCGACATGCTCATGGATACCGCTCTGGATGGAGAACAGGAGGAATTTGCCCAGACCATCAAGCGCAGCTCCGACGCCCTGCTCTCACTGATCAACGATATTCTCGATTTCTCTAAGATTGAGGCGGGCAAGCTTGATCTTGAATGTATCAATTTCGATCCGGAAATCACAGCCCAGGATGTTTGCGATCTGATCCGGCCGAAGGTCGCTTCGCGCCCCATCGAGGTACTCTGCAGGATCGACGACGCCCTGCCCGCCAATGTCATGGGCGATCCGGGAAGGCTGCGCCAGGTCCTGGTGAACCTGATGGGGAATTCGGCTAAATTCACCAAAAAGGGTGAACTTGAGCTGGCCCTTCTGGTTGATGAGGAGACCGAGGACAGCATCACCTTGCATGCCCATATCAGAGATACGGGGATCGGCATACCAGGAGATAAGCTGGAATCCATCTTTGAAGCCTTTCGCCAGGCTGATGGGTCCACAACCAGGGAATACGGCGGCACTGGTCTGGGGCTTTCCATCTGTCGTAAAATCGCAGGGTTGATGCAAGGAAATGTTTGGGCTGAGAGTCAACTTGGCGTGGGCAGCACCTTTCATTTTACCGCCAAGCTCAAAAAAGTCCCACAGCAGCGCATAAAAAAATTCAACAAGATCAGCTTGGCGAAAAAGAGAATTTTGGTGGTTGACGACAACCCAACCAACCTCGGTATCCTGAAGCATATTCTTCAAGCCGCAGACCTTGATGTCGTTGCCATCCAGGAGAGCAGCGAGGTGCAATCCGTGCTGCTCAGGGCAATCACCGACAAGGCATTATTCGACCTCATCATTCTTGATATTCAGATGCCGCCGCCGGACGGTTATGCCCTGGCCAGAATGATCCGCCACGAGATTCCGGAAACCGCTAAGATCCCACTCCTTGCCTACACCTCCTCAACGGAAAGAAACGCACAATACTGCAAAGATGCGGGTTTTGATGCCTTTCTCACCAAGCCCACCCGGCGAGAAATCCTCTTCAAGACCATCGAAAAACTGGTGGGGACTGAAGAACCGGTGGTCACAAGGGAGCAACGGAAAACATTCATCACCCAATACAGCGTTCGCGAGGAACTCAAGCAATCGGTCCGCATCCTGCTGGCTGAAGACAATCCGGTTAATCAGAAACTTGCGATCCTGATTCTCACCAAGGCGGGCTATCAGGTTGAAGTCGCCAACAACGGCAGGAAGGCCGTGGATACCTTTACCGGGAATCCCGAGCGATTCGATCTTATCCTCATGGATGTCCAGATGCCGGAAATGGATGGACTTTCGGCAACCAAGGAACTTCGGGCCAGAGGGTTCACCGGTATCCCCATTGTTGCCATGACCGCCAACGCCATGAAAGGTGATCGGGAGATCTGCCTGGAGGCCGGCATGAACGATTACATCACCAAGCCTGTGAAACGTGAAATAATTTTTGAAATTATCGAAAAATGGCTGCATCATGAGTTGGGAAGATGATTATTCCCTCAACGACGACCAATGATCCCTCCTCGATGTCACCAAAGGCCATGCCCCCCGCACGGATTCCCCTCTCCCGGCGGATCCAGCAGGAGGCTTATTCACCTTCCCCGCCAGCAAACAGAGTCGCCGGTTTTCTTCGCATCTGTCTCCGTGTCCTGTGGATTATGTATCAGGAGTTTTTCCGGACCCATCTCGCCCTGAGAGCGTCCGCGCTCACCTTCTCCATTATTCTTTCGCTGGTCCCCATCCTGGCCCTGAGCACCTCGATTCTCAAAGGATTGGGTAACGATGAACAGTTACGACTGGCTGCAACCCGATTCATAGAGCAGCTTGAACCTCCGCCCCCCCAATCTCGAAATCAGACCAACCCCCTGGAAACTGGGCAAACGGACCCGGTTCTCCCGGCTCCCGTCACTGCCGGACAGGCGACGGTTTCGATGACCGCCCATCTCCACCATGCCGTGGATCTCATCTTTCAATATGTCAATCGGACTAATTTTGCCGCCCTCGGTATCCTTGGTGTTATCGGTCTGATAGGTGTCGTCATCCTCGTTCTCTCTTCCATTGAAAACGCGATGAACGCCATCTGGCATACGCATAAGGGCCGATCCTTCTTCCGTAAAATCATGGATTATCTCGCCCTGCTCATCCTGCTTCCCATTTCTCTCAATATAGCCCTGGCAGCCGAGGCGATTGTTGCGAACAAACAAATTATGAATCATGTCGCCATGGTCATCCCGACTGCCTGGGTCGCGACTTTATTCATCAAATTTGTTCCTTTTGTGTTCATTGTCATTACGCTGATGATCATGTACCTTTTTTTTCCCCATGTGAAGGTTAAAACCGGGCCGGCACTTGCCGGTGCTCTCTTTGCAGCAATATTCTGGTTCATTTTTCAAAAAATCTACATAGTTCTGCAGATAGGCGTTGCCAGTTACAACGCCATCTACGGCTCGTTTGCCACCATTCCGCTTTTTCTCATTTGGCTCCAGATCGGTTGGACCTTCATCCTTCTCGGAGCTTCGTTGGCCCATGCGATCCAACACCAACAGTACTATCCCTTGCCCGGCAGAACCCTGTCGCCGCAACGCCGTCTCCAGACAGCTTTTGACATTCTCCAAACCGTCTATGATAATTTTGCGGAACGTCGGCCCACCTCCCTTGCGCTGCTGAATGAAAAACTTCCCCAAACCAGATCAGCCGACATCAGCGAGGTGACAACGATGTTGATCAACGGACATTTGCTCCACTGCAATGAGGCGAACACCGAGGAATTCCTGATACCGGTGACGCCGGCCGAAAAGCTGCGTCCCAGTGAAGTTGTGAAATTGATTCTCGGCAATGAATTGTTACCCGGTAAAGCGGGGCAACTCACCTCCCGAGCGGTTGATGCCGCGACCGGTGCCGTTGACTCGGATCCATTTTTCACACAACCACCGTCAGACTGAAAAACCATGCAACCAACCCAGCCCCAAACCATCCATAAAATTCTAGGCGGCAATAACCTCCTGATCGTCGTTGCCGATGGCTACAGTTCATCCCAGGATGATCAACAGGGGCATCACCTGACAAGTCTCGCACTGACTTTGGCCGTAAAGCTTGGCTGTTATGCGGTTATTAACAGCAAGTATAAAAAAGAGCTCATGGATCTCTCGGACATCAGAGCCGTCAAGAGCCGTCCCAAGGTCATGGATTCCTTTTTGCTGCAGATTAAAAAATTCAAGGATGAAATCACCAGCAATGGATTACTGCCGCTGGTCCTGATTTTCCAGACGCTTCCGAAAACTGAAAAATTCAAGGAAATGCTGTTCTTCGGATATGGACAGGGTGAGCGGGGATCGCAAGATGCTCCGCATCATCCGACAATTGCACCATCTTTCTTATCAAAAATCAGAGTAGCTATTGAGGATCAGCACCTGCGGACTGCCCTGGCACCCGTCAACTCACCCTATAGCGGCCGGGAATCGTATAGTATCAATCAGTTGTTTCGACAAAAACAGCACCTTGACGGATTTTACGACCCCGAAGTTCGTTCTCTGCTCATTTCCGTTCGTGCCGATCTGGTCGATCAACAAGAGACGGCAGAATCCATTGCATTGATGCTGGCCTCAGCCCTCGACCAATTCAGTCTCGCCATGTCGTTGGTGAGAAATATTGATATCAATAATATTGACGCCACGAGCATCGAGGACCGGCAATTCATTTTCCGTCTCCAAGGCGATAATCGTTATACTGACTTATTGAGGGATTCGTATATCGAGGAACTCGCAGGATCAATAGAGCGTAATGGCCTGCTTCACCCCCTTGTTCTGGTGAAAAAAAATGATGGCAGATATAAAATACTCTGTGGTTTCAGACGATTCCAGGCGTTAAAACGGATTAATCGCCAATTGGTCGAAGCTAAGGTGTATAACGAGTCCGATTTTTCACCGGAAGATTTTTTCAATATCTCGCTGGCAGAAAACACCAAGCGACGAAATCTCAATCCAATTGAAATTGGAAATTTTTTGGAATCGGCAAGTACTGCCTTAGGTTTGAACAATGCTGAACTGGCTGAACAATTTGGCGGAACGCTTGGCATTGGCAAACCGGGGCAGAAGGTGTCACATTCCACGATTCACAAATATCGCAAGGTGAATCAGATTCGCCTCCGAGGCGAATCGCCGGAAATTATCTCCGACGTGATCAATGAAAAACTCCAGTTCTCCGTGGCCTCGGAAACGCTTGCCCCCATCAAAAGCAGTAAAGACAGGGATGCCCTGTATCTGCAGATCATTCAACCTTTTGCGCCGACACGGCCTCAACTGACCAAGATCCTGGCACATCTTGACCAAATGTCCCCCCATCTGCATGAGGCTATTTCCCTGAAAAAGGTTCAACAAGCGATTGCCAAAGCTGCCAAATCAACCCAACCGGCCGCAACCTTACTCAAACAACTGGTCAAAAAAACCGATGCCTTGCAATCTCCACGGCATGCATCTCTTGAAGACCGGGTTGAAAATATCCGTCGCACCTACTTTGGCGAGCTGGCAGGCACCCGAGATTTTAACATTACCTATGCCTCACCCGCGTCTCAAGATGAACTCATCATTAATTTCCGGGTGAAGAAAAACGAAACCCGCAGCACCCTGCAAAAGCTTTTGAATGCCCTGGAGCACACTGACCTTTTTTCAGATTCACCGGAAAGCAGCGACACTTAAAACACTTCCTCCCTCCAGTGCATCCTGAGCCGTCAGAGGATGGTATTTTTCGCATGCGAAAAATACCTCCACCTCCGAAGGCAAGAAATTTTACGGCCGGCTTCCCAGGATTGACGGCTAACGATGCTCACAGAAACCTGGAGAACTGCACGAAGCAAACAATCCTGCTCCAAAACGGGGCACAACAGCCCTGAAAAAAGGCTTGCCCCGGCAACGGGGGTCTTCAAGGACGATTGAATTTCCTGTCCTTTTGATTGTTTTTCTCCGACGTGATGGTAACATATCTGGCAAATGTGCAGTAAAAAATACAGGTTGCCGTATATATTCTAAGGGAGATCAATGATGGCTAAAATTCGATTAGCGCTTATTGCCGGTGGGACATCAGATGAACGAGAGGTGTCGCTCAGGGGAGCGACAGGGGTTGAAAAGACGCTGGACCCCAACAAATACGAGGTTGTCAGATATGATCCGGCAACCGACCTGGCCCAGATAGCCCTTGATGCCGACAATCTTGATGTCGCCTTCATTCTTTTGCATGGAGTGCATGGCGAAGACGGCACGATCCAGGGCTTTCTCGATTTACTCGGTATTCCCTATCAGGGTTCGGGGGTTCTGGGCAGCGCCTTGGCCATGGACAAGAATCTCGCAAAGATAATGTACAGGTTGAACGGGTTGCCGGTCGCGCCGTGGGTAATGGTTGAGCCTCAAGACCTTGTGGACACCCACCGAATCACCGCAAAAGTATCCCTGCCCTGCGTGGTCAAGCCTGTCAGGCAGGGATCTTCCATCGGCATGTCCATCGTCCGGCAACTCGACCAATTACCCGCGGCCTTGCGGTTAGCCCTGCAACATGACAGCGAGGTAATGGTAGAGGAATTCATCAAGGGCCGTGAGTTGACCGTGGGGGTTATCGGCAATGCCGACCCGACACCTTTGCCGTTGATCGAGATCATCCCCGATAGTCGCTTTGATTTTTTTGACTATGAAGCCAAATACCAGCCGGGCGCCAGCCAGGAGATCTGCCCGGCACCGGTGAGCGAACAGGTAAGAAAAAAGGCGCAGGAATACGCGGTGGCGGCCCACCGAAGCCTGCAATTGAGAGGGTACAGCCGCACTGACATGATTTTGGCGGGTGAAGAACTCTATTTGCTCGAAACCAATACTATCCCCGGGATGACCCCAACAAGCCTCCTCCCCCAGGCCGCCGCCGAGGCGGGGCTCCCTTTCAGTGCTCTGCTCGACCGGTTGGTTGAGCTTGCCCTGGAAAAAACCCGTCCCGCGAGGTGAAAGGGCTGTTGATGCTGCTTGCTTTTAACCGGAGCGCTGTTTGGCCGGTTTCCGGTTAAAAGCGGGTTTCGAAATAGGGCTCCAGAATTTTAGGCAGCCGCACCGTGCCGTCGGCCTGCTGGTAATTTTCAAGAATTGCCAGCAAAGTGCGCCCCACCGCCAAACCCGAGCCATTCAACGTATGGACAAGGCGGCTCTTTTTTTCGCCTTTGCGACGATACCGGATCCCGGCCCTCCTGGCCTGAAAGTCGAGGAAGTTGGAACAGGAGGAAATCTCCCGGTAGGTGTTCTGCCCCGGAAGCCAAACTTCAATGTCATATGTTTTGGCCGACGAGAAGCCCAAATCCCCGGAGCAGAGCTTCATGACACGGTAGGGCAGTTCCAGAAGCTGCAAGGCGGCTTCCGCATCGGCCAGCAAGGTTTCCAATTCTTCCCACGAACTTTCCGGGGAGGTAAATTTAACCAGTTCCACTTTTTCAAACTGGTGTTGCCGGATGAGTCCCCGGGTATCTTTGCCGTACGATCCGGCCTCAGAGCGGAAACAAGGGGTATAGGCCGTATATTTAAGGGGTAGCTCGCTTTCATCGAGCGTGTCACCGGCATGGATATTGGTCACCGGGACCTCGGCCGTCGGGATGAGCCAGAGATCCCAATCTTCGATTTTGAAGAGTTCCTCTTTGAATTTTGGAAGCTGTCCTGTGCCGGTCATGGTTTTCGAATTCACCAGGAACGGCGGCAGCACCTCTGTGTACCCATGCCTCTGGGTGTGGAGATCAAGGAAAAAGCTGATCAAGGCCCTCGACAGTTTGGCGCCAAATCCCTTGAGCAGGGAAAAGCGGGCACCGGCAAGACGGGCAGCCGTTTCAAAATCGAGAATACCGAGACGCTCGCCAATCTCCCAGTGCGGCAGGGGTGAAAAAGAAAAGGCGGGAATATCCCCCCATTTTTTCACTTCCATATTATCATGATCATCCTTCCCGTGCGGCACGGAATCGTCACAAAGGTTGGGGATGGACATGATGACATCCTGGAGTTGGAATTCAATCTCAGCCAGGCTTGCATCCAACTCCTTGATCTGATCGGACACTTGACGCATTTCAAGAATCAGGGATTCTGCCTCGGAATCCCCTCCGGCCTGTTTCATCGAAGCGATCTTTTTTGAGGTCGTGTTGCGGCGGTTTTTCAGCGCTTCTGCTTCAGCGAGGAGGGACAAACGACGATTGTCGGTTTCAGCAAATCGATCGATCAACTGCGGATCAACACCGCGGAGAAGGTTTTTCTTTCGGACCAGATCCAGGTTTTCCCTGACAAAGCGTAATTCAAGCATGATTTTAATAAGTTGGTTAGGGGGAAGGGTGGGAAAGATTGCAGCCGGATAACCGGATGGTCACCGGTTGTTTCGATTTTTATCACGGCATCCCTGGAAACGCAACGGGTATTCAATTGCTTTTATCCTTCTGTTTTGCTATTTTTTCTCCAAGTTATACCTAAAATACCTCTTCTGTTGACCCCATTACAAACATTATGGTCGAACTGGGCAAACCCTTTATTATCTTCCTGTTGGAACTGCGCAGTTCACTGAAATCGTTGGGCTTCACTCTGGCGGTCACGACCCTGGCGCTTTTTTGGGGATCCGGCCAGCTCCTTGCTGCCTTACAGAGCCACCTAGGAGAAAAACTCTATTTTTTTTCCGTTGCCGGCCCCTTCCTCGCGCATGTTAAGTTGTCTTTTTTTGGGGCAGTATATGTATTGATGCCTCTGTGCATGTATATTTTGTGGAAAGCGATTGGCAAGCCTTTTGCCGTGACCGGCAAAAGGCTGTTTTGGTTTGTCTTTGCCACCTGCGTCCTCTTTTACAGCGGTACGGTTTTTTGTTATATGATAACCCTGCCGCTCGGGATTCGATTTCTACTCAGCTTTCAAACCCACGATCTCCAGGCCGTGATCTCCATAAGTCGATTCGTCGACTTCGTGACCCTGTTCGTTCTTGCCTTTGGCGTGGTCTTTGAATTACCGGTTTTCATGGTTTTCAGCGCCCAAGTCGGTGCAATTTCGCGCAAAACGTATGAAAAAAACAGACGGTATGCGGTACTGGTCATCGCTGTTCTCGCGGCCGTTCTGACCCCGACCCCGGATCTTTTCAATATGTTCCTCATGGGCCTGCCTTTATACTTGTTATACGAATCCGGAATTCTGCTCATTCGCCTGCTGCATCTGGATACACCCAAAACTAGCGAATGAAGGCAGAGGGAATATAACTCTCGAAGTTGAGTAAGGTTTGAATCAGGATAAATATGGTAATACGAAAAAAACGGGAAGAATGTCAGCAGGAAACAAGAATACTCTGGTATTTCGGCCTGATCGTGGCCGCCGTCTTCCTGCTTTGGATTTTTTTCGCTCCCGGTCGCGGTTATCTCCATTACCGAAAACTGCAAAAGGAAATAACAACCCTGACGCAAAAAAACAGCCAGCTTGAAGCAAAGAACATCGAGCTTTCACAGGATATCAAACGGTTACAGTCAGACGACGCTTATCTTGAAGAGGTGGCCCGCAAGAAACATGGACTTTTGAAAAAGAACGAAACTGTTTATGAATTTGAGGCGCCCAAGAAAAAAAAATAGCAACTATTCAGTTGGATACCCTGTGGGTATTGAGTCTTTTAGCGCTCCACCGCAACCTGCGACCGGAAGGGCCCCGAACACGCCAGGGAATCGGCTGAAACGTCATCAATCGAAATTACTCAGTATCACGGGATCTGAAAAACATGGGGGAATATCTTGTCAGCTGAAGAAATGGCCGAATGCGACAAAAACGGTCGGGCCAAAGACGCCCTGCCGGATCGTTTTACGGCTGTTGCCCTTGCCGCCGATATTCGGACCTCCCTGTTGTTTCATCAACAGCTGGGCATTGAGCGTTATCCCCTGACTCCGGTGTTGCGGCAGGCCCAGGCGAGGAAAGCGGAAAAGCCTGACACTGCGGAACCTCTCAAGAGAGCGCCACGTTCCGTGATGCCCTCGCCCCAAAAAGAATCATCGTCCATTGATACCGCAGCGACCGCAAATCAACTTGCCCGTCTGCGCCAGGACATCCAAGCCTGCCGTTTATGCAACTTGTCCACCACGCGCCAGGGCCAGGTGCTCAGCGCCGGTACGGGTGCATCCCGGCTTCTGATCATCGGCGACTCTTCCCGCCAGAAGACCGAATTCACGGCGACCACCCTGTTCGGGGATGCAGAAGATGCCATGCTCTGGAACATGATGCGGGCTATCGGTCTTGCCCCTGAAGATGTCTATGTGACCAATACGATCAAATGCTGTCCTCCCATTCTCCACCAACCCGAAAAAGAAAGTGAGCAGCGATGCCTGGCGTATCTTCACCGGGAAATAGAACTGGTCCGGCCACAGGTGATCTGCGCCATGGGGGAAACGGCGGTGCGGGCAATCCTGGGGAGTAATGAGCCGGTGGCGAGGTTGCGAGGCAAATTTCACCACTATCGCTACGGCGGAGAAGCGGGGAGTCCCATCCCGGTCATGGTGACCTTTCACCCTCGTTCGCTTCTGGAATGCACTGATTTAAAAAAGGCTACCTGGCATGATCTGCAAATGATCCAGCGCCAGCTGCAGACGCTATGCGATAACAAGGGCGGTCTTCCAGGAACGAAATGAAACCTTTCCTGGACCCTGTTGGATGTTGGGTGTGCTGCAACGCCCCCTCAGCGCGGCGTGTTAATAACAGTTCGCGGGAGCGTCGATCATGATTTGGTCTTACCGGTCACGAACAGCTCAAAAAGTTTCTCGAAAACAAAAGGGATGACAGAAGCCTGGGCATTGGCGGAACCCGCATAGGACTTGGTGAGTTCAAAGGCCCGCTCAAAGGCTTCCTCGTAGTCTGATTTTTGATTTTTCTTAATAATATTGACGAGTTCTTCGGCAATAGGGTCTTCCATGGATTCACCGCTGGACTCAAGGTATCGATTAGAGGAGCACGTTCGACCGGTTTCCCGAACACCGAAACAAACTCGTCAGAACGAGCCTGCAGGTATTGAGTCTGTCAGCGACGCATTACCAGGTCCGGTAGCTCCCGGTGTCGAGATGGACGAAGTCGGACTTGGCATAATACCCCACTCCCCCGCATCTCATTTCAACAGCGCATTGCTGGATCTGATCGGTCTCGATCCCCGAAAATCGAATATCAATAGCCTTGCCTTTCATGTGCAGACTTTGTCCGGCCACCCCGGAGCTGTTGTGCCGTAACTGCCTGTTGGTTTGAGGCGATCGAAAACCGGAAATCACCTCATACACCCCCTTGCGTCCCATTTCCCCTTGAATGGCCCAGAGAATATCAAGAAGTTTCGGATCAATGGGATGGGTTTTCCCGGTTTTATAGTCACGCAGGAAATAGTTGATTTGCGCCAGAGCCTTTGGGTTATATACCTTTCCCCAGGCATAGGTGATATCGAGCGTCTGTTGGGTATGGGTGTGATAAAGGGAGAGGGTACGTTTCCCCATAACCTTTGCCCAACTGAGGGTCGGGGCGGACACTACGGTCAACCCCAGAGCTATCTGGGTTGATTTTTGAAGAAAAAAACGACGGGACAAGACGGGTTGTGCACTCTTTTCTGTAACCATTTTCCTCTTTGTTCAAGGGTTTATCCGGGATATTCCCCGGATTAAAAAAATCTCACTCTGAGTGGTTGCAGCAGTTAAAATCGGAGTCATATAAATGTACAGATTCACTCTTGTCAAGGAATTGAAGCAAAAAAACGTCTCGTCGCGCTTGGCAGCCCAGGAATTCCTACAATTTTTATTGTAAAATATCAATTATTTAACTCCACAAGGCTTCAGTGGTCGGGATTAACCTCGACAGAAATCCTGTTCACCCTCTCCCTACCGGAAAAAAATCCGCGCTTTGCTTGGCATACCCATGCTTTCAACCTCAGGACCGGGCGCAATCACTGTTGAACCGTATGGCATGATGGATTATTCTGGCGCGAATAGAGATGAATCCAAAAAACGAAGGTGAACATGACCGCCTCAAGCGATCTCCCCTGGCTCTAAACAATCCAACCCCGGGCAACCGGGTTCTATCATTTCCATGAAAATCATCTCAGGCGGGCAGACGGGTGCCGATCAGGCAGCTCTTGATGCAGCGATAAGGCTGAATATTCCCCATGGAGGCTGGCTGCCCAAGGGGAGAAAAACTGAAAACGGTCCACTGCCCTTGCGGTATGCGCTTCGTGAACTCAATTCCGCTCGATATCGTGACCGCACCGAAAAAAATATTCTGCATGCCGACGGCACCCTGATTTTTTCCTTCGGCCCGCTTTCAGGAGGCTCGGCCCTGACCGAATCCCTGGCAATCCGTCATGACCGTCCTTTCCTTCATATCGACTTTGAACTGATCGACAGCACGCAAGCGACCGCCATGGTGGAGACCTGGCTGCAAACCCTGCGGATTGAAACCGTAAATATCGCCGGCCCCAGGGCGAGCAGCGAGCCGCGAATCTACGGGGCGGTCTATTCCCTGCTGACAGCCCTGTCCTGGCCGATACAATCGCCCCTGGCGTCGTCACCCGCAAGGCAATGAAAAGTGTGCGGCTTCCATCCCGGGCATCATTGGGCGGGGACTGCGCCAATCGACCCGATCAGCTGCTCATGTCCAAGGCGGCACGGACAGCCGTGCTCAGCCTGCGCAGGTCCACGGGTTTCATCAAGAGATCGCAGGCACCGGCCTCTCGGGCGGTATCGTAGTTGAGACGATCCGAATAGCCGGTGCAGAGGATCACCGGAATGTCGGGATGCAGACGCCGGATTTCCCCGGCCAGCTGGTTGCCGGTCATTTTCGGCATAGTCTGGTCGGTAATCACGAGATCGATGCCGGGAACAGCCCCTTCGAGCAAGGAAAGCACCTCTTGCGGATTACCGGTGGTGGTAATGGTATAGCCCAGATGACTGAGCATCATCCGGCAGGTCTCCCGGATCTCCTTTTCATCGTCCACCACGAGAATATGTTCCGTCCCGGCAGGCAAGGGTTCCTCGCCGCTGAGCAGGGTTCCCTGTCCGCCATTATCCGCCATCGGCAACAAAACGGTAAAGATCGTTCCTTTTCCCGCTTGCGACTGCACCTTGATCTCGCCGCCAAGATCCCTGACAATGCCATGGACCACGCTGAGCCCCATGCCGGTACCTTCTCCCGGCTGTTTGGTGGTGAAAAACGGCGTAAAAATGCTCTGCAGGATGGCATTTTCAATCCCCTGTCCGGTGTCTTCAACCGTCAGAACCGCCCACTCACCGCTCCCTTCCTCTTTGCCGCATTGGGCTGCAGTCGCCCGTTCCAGCCGGAGGGTGAGATGTCCGCCTTTTTCGCGCATCGAATAAAAAGCATTGGCACAGAGATTCATGACGATCTGCTGAATCTGCACCGGAGCGGCCAAGACCATGACTTCCGCGGTTGTCAGCTCCTGGATGATATCAATGGTTGAGGGCAGGGTGGCCCGCAGCAGCTGCAGACTTTCCTTGATCAGGGGGGCCACCACCACCGGGACCTTTTCCTCGGCGGACTGGCGACTGAAGGTCAGTATCTGCTGAACAAGATCGGCGGCTCTTTTCCCGCCCTGCCGAATGTGGAGGAGGTTGTTGTGGATGTCGGTATTCGGCTGGCTCTGCAGCAGGGCCATGTCGGTAAAACCGATGATCCCGCCGAGGATATTGTTGAAGTCATGGGCAATGCCGCCGGCCAGAGTGCCGATGGCCTCCATCTTCTGAGCCTGGCGCATTCTCGCTTCAACTTCGACCTCAAGGGTGATATCCCGTTGGACTACCACAAAATGGGTAATTGTTTCGGTTATATCGCGCACCGGGGAAACGGTCGCCGCCGCCACGAACAAACTGCCGTCCCTGCGTCGGTTGACAATCCTTCCCCGCCATACCAGGCCCTGGCTGACCACATCCTCGATCCGCTGGTCGAAATTCGCCTCCTGCTCCTTTGCCCAGAGCAGCTGCACCGGCTGGCCGCGGCACTCCTCGCGGCTGTATCCGGTCATCTCGCACAGGGCGGTATTAATATACTCGATAGCCCCCTCGCGGTCGGCGATGATGACCGATTCCTTGACCTGATCGATAGCCGCGACCAGGCGGCGCATCCGTTCCTCCGCCTGGCGTTCGTCGGTGACATCCCGGACAATGACGATCCGATGCTCCTGATTTCCCATTCGATAGGGGGTAGCGGTGATGACAATGTCACGCTCAGCGCCGTTGCGGGTGCGAAGTTTGGCGGCACCGACGCTGAGCGCCTGACCGGAAACCGGTTCCTTGATTTTTTCCGCCACTGCCTGCCGATACTCACCATGAATGAAATCGATGAAGTAGCGGCCCGTCACCACGGCGCCGCTCTCGCCTTCCACCATGGAGACCGCCTCCTTGTTGGCATAGACAATGGCCGCATTGACGCCAAGAAGAAAGACCCCCATGGGGGCCAGATCAAGAAGTTCGACCAGCTGATTCTCCGCGGCCCGCAGTTTCTGCTGCGCCCGGCTTTTGGCCGCAATTCCGCTCAGAAAAAAACTGAGCAGGCCGACGGTAACGATGGCGACAGCGGTGACCAACAGCCATTGCGAACGAAATTCAGCCATGGCGCCCAACACTTCTTTCGCCGGAGTCACCATCAGGATCGACCAACGGGTTGCTCCCGGGAGGTTCAACGGAAAAGAAACCGCGTACATTTTCTCTCCGGCCCGGACGAAATTGCCGTCACGAAGATCTCCGGACAAAAGCAGAAGCCCCGGTTCAATCTCCTGGAACTGCGCCCGCAGTTGGGCTCGATCCTCCGCCTCACCGCGCAGCTGGTCGAGGCCCCTGCCGATCAAGCCGGCATCCGGGGCGTAGAGAATGCGCCCTTCCCCGCTGAACAGGAGAACATACCCACCTCGGGGCAAGGGCATCGGCGCCAGGTATCGTGCGGCAACCTGGGCAAAGGGCAGAGCAAAGGAGAGGCAACCGTCAAAGCTATCCTCCCGCGGAATTGGGGCTGAAAAGAAGAGCCGGCCCTCTCCTCCCGGGTATGGAGAGGCCTCACTGATAAAAGGGGCCTGTCGTTCCTGCCCCTGTCGGCAAAACTCGCCATCCGCCACCTTGGCGGCGGCATCCCCTTCCGGAAAGGAAAACAGGACCGACCCCGTGTCATCCCGCCGCTGGATACCGGCAATATCCGAGAGATGGATCGAAAAGAAATCCTGAAGCAGCATTTTGCCGCTTTCATTCATGGCTTGGATGGAGGGTTGAAGAACCAGATACGCCAGTGCCTTTTCGTAGGTGGAAAAATAGGTCTCCATCTCCGAACCGGCCTGCTCGGCGAGCAGCATCTGTTGAGCCCGAAAGGTTTCGATGGTCTCGTTGCGGACGGCGAGATACGGGAGATAAAACAGACCGGCAAGAATCAGGGTTGCCAGCAGGGCGAGAAGGATATGCTGATGACTGTATCGAGGTTTCATGGTTCAAGTATAGCAAATCAGGATTTATTTTATAAAATAAAAATGGTTATAGTAGCAGTTGTCCCGCGAATCTTCAAAATCCCGCTCTTCGTGCCGAACCGTCGAACCACGACTCTGATCACCTTTTTCAGGAGAAGTCCTTGTTTCTGCATCAGTCCAACCGCTTGGAAATACTCCTGCACCAACTCCGCGACGTCCTGGAGGTACCGCTGGATGACCCCCTGGCACCGGAGATCATCGTTGTCCATAACCAGGGCATGGCGCAATGGGTCGCTCAACAGCTCGCCTTCGCCACCGGGATAGCGGCCCATCTTCAGTTCCCGCTCCCGGCCCGCTTTGCATGGGACCTCTTCCACAGGGTCTCGGGTGCGGCCATGGAGGAGGATTTCTTCCGCAGGCCGGTGCTGCGCTGGCGCATCGCCGCTCTGCTGCCGCAATTTCTTCAACACCCTTCTTTCAGGGAAATCGACACGTACCTGCGCGACGACAGCGACGGCTGCAAACGCTATCAGCTGGCGGGCCGGATCAGCGATGTCTTTGATCAGTATCTGGTGTACCGCCCGGATCTCCTTAACCGTTGGGAAAAACAGACAGGCGACGACCACTGGCAGGCGCTGCTCTGGCGGCAGCTGACCGCAACCGCAGTCCCGCATCAGGCCCGCCTGCCCGCGCAATTCCGCCTGGCCCTCGCCGATCGCCGGACAAACACGGGCAGCCTGCCGCAGCGCTGCCACCTGTTCGGCATCAACTCCC
>Ga0074197_1000561_pt1 | contig 43488 bp, 40 predicted proteins | sample EPASupsiteSAE305_FD_64526 | JGI IMG/M metagenome (GOLD analysis project Ga0074197, IMG submission 64526) | Bioremediated contaminated groundwater microbial communities from EPA Superfund site, New Mexico - SAE3-05 reassembly with SPADES | ecosystem: Environmental > Aquatic > Deep subsurface >...
GGACAAAGAAGCAAACAAAAAGAAGTCGTCCAAACGAATCCCAATCGAGCATGTAAATGCCAAAATTAAAGCTTTTAAAATTGTTGCTCAAAAGTATAGAAATAGACGAAAAAGATTTGGTTTGCGATTTAATCTAATTTGCGCTTTGATAAATTGGGACAGAGGATTCGCTGTTCCTTGATGGGTTATGCAAGAAGTCTAATAATAAAAACTTAGGGGGCTAATTTGTCAGTACCTATTTAAAATATCCTTCCATTGTTTCTAAATATACATTAGCAATTTTTAATAACTGATGAACCAACATTTTGTCCATTTCTACGATATGTTTTTTTGAATTTTCTAAATTCTGAGTGTTAAAGAGATCATAAATATAGCTTTGAACTGTTTGAAAATACTCATGATATACTTGTGCTAAATCAGAGTTAGTTTTATACTCCATATCACTTAAATCCCAATATAAAACAGCTAATGAATTTAGATACTCATTAATATCTTTATATTTTATCTTTTGATGTTTAAGAATTTTTTTCTTCAGTTGCTTAGCTTCACTAATTTGGTATAGCATAGCTTCTTTATCTTCGTCTCTTAATTCAGAAGAACCTATCTTTTTGAAAAAATCATTTAGAGAAGATGGTAATGTACTTTTATCTATTTTTTGTAGTTGTTCCCAATGATATTCATTTATATGAAGAGGCTCAGTACCTTCAAGATATGCACCATTACTTAAGTTATATACATTCTGTTTAGCAGATTTATAGTATTGGGAAAAGTAGTTTAACTGTTCTATAGATATTTGATATGCTGGAACAGAAGGTACTTGATCTAGTAAATTTCCTTTGATATAATTTATACAAGTATCAGGATCTAGTGAGGCACTATCGCTATTTGCATTGCCTTGTAGTTGTCCAAAGTGGAAATCGCCATGTGACATAAGAGTATCATTGTCTAAAGCTAAATCTATACCTAACATATATATCTCTGTTGCTGCAAATATTAAAGCAAGAGCATAAGCATATTCACCAACACTAGGTGATGTTAAGACGCCAAATCCTTTTTTATATTTTGATCCTTGTTCTATAACATGAACTTGAGATTTTTCAAATCTATTTATAGTTTCTTTATTTACATTTGCAGCTAAAATAACTTGGGTATTTTTAAAGTATGTGTCCATATCAATACCGTCAAAAAGTAGTGCTGTTTTCTCACCTGGATCTATATGTACAACAATATCTGGTTTGACACCTATTTTATTAAGCAGTTTACATGTTGATAGTGCTGAAATTATAATAAAGCGTTCATGATTATTTTTTACCCATTCAATATTATTACTAGTTGAGGGACCAGAAAATAGTAATAATGTTGGTTTTTTAGAAAAAACATCATTTGTATGTCGTATAGAGACATTTAAAAAATTATAATTTTGAACAAGATATCTTGGTGATTCTATAAAGCGAAGTAAAATTGGGCTATATCCATAATTTATGTAGCCTTGAGACAATACATACTTTTGAAATTGTTGTAAATTCTTTTTATAAAAATCATCAAATGGTATATGTTTAATACTTAAGTTGTAATTATTTCCATGGTTTAAAAATTTTAAAAAGATCTCTTTTTCATCAGTTTCATTTTCTAAAACTGAAAAATAAAGTGTACAGTTTTTAGATATTTCAGCATAATCAGTAACAAATAAAGAGAGTCTAAATATTTCAAGGTTTTTTTCTTGCAAGAAAATGATTTGTGATTGCAGTTTTTTAATAATATAAGGTATGTGAATACCTAAGCCTATGCCTATAAAAATAGCCTTATATACCCGTTTCATATAGGTGTCTTTGGTCGTATATTTACTTGTATAGTTAATAATCTTTATACTTGCCCAATGATAATTATGAAATGACAAGTTACTTTTATCTATTATCTCTGCATTAGCATCACTAGCGTAAGTAGCTTTTAAACCTTTAAATACTCCTCCCACTCTTTTCTTATCAATTAAATTTTTCATATTAGTTGCGTGTTGTGTACTATCCATTTTATATAAATATTCATTAGATTCAAGCTCTTTTACATCAAAATAACCTTCATCTTTGTATTCAAGAGCATAATGTTCTTGATAAGTTCCATCTTCTATAATAGTACCTAAAAGAGTAATTTTTTCATAAATATTTTTATGATTTTTTTCAAAATAGAGTAAGTTGTTTTGGTATGTTTTGAGGGCTTTTATTTCAATATCTTTCATATTAGTTACCTTTTTTTTCTAACAAAAACCATGTCATATCACCTTGTTCAAAGACTGGATCACGATGATAGCCAAAACCATAGGCTACTAATTCTAAATCTGGGTAGAGATCTAAAAGTTCTCCAGCAAAGTCTCTTTTATACATTTTTTCTGAATGTCCTCTGTAGTTTAGTTCCATAGGAATAGGGTTATAGTATTCTGAAATGCAAATATATCTATTACTTGTTTCATAAAGATGTTTATAAACTATAGGAAGCATATCTGGATTAATATGAATCAGGACTCCTTTAATAAAAACAAAATCTTTTTTTTCCTCAGGTATAAATTCAAGGATAGATTGATGATATACTGTTAAGTTTTCGATTTTTTCGAGATATTCTACAGCAGAAGCATTTATCTCTATTGCAGATAAATTAACATCAGGGTAAAGAAGACGAATTGCTTTTAAGTTATTTCCTATATTTGCACCGAACTCAATAATTGATTTTACATTTCTTGTTTTATGTAATACATTTGCAAATAAAGCTATGTTTGATGCGATTATTTCTTTATCTTGATTACGAGCTATATAATCATTGCCAAACTTACCTGCCCAAAATTTCTCTTGCTCTGTTTTATACTGTTGCACTTAAATCTCCATCTAAATTTTATTTTTATATCTTTTAAAAAAAATATTATTAATTGTATAAGTAGTATTTATTAGACTAAAATATCACCATGTGCACTTATAAATTCCTTATAAGCTACAAGATATTTTTTCTCTTCCTCAGTATCCATCCATGGGACACTCATCCATTTATTATACTCATAATGCGTAACGCCTTCAAGTTTAGCCCAGCCATCTAAAGTATTTGGAAATTCAATACCAAAACTTTTGACAAATTCATATAGATCGGTTCCGGGAAGAGGTCTAAAAAAAGTAGTACTTAATTTAAAATTATGATGTATCTTTTTTACTTTACTGACAAATTCCAATGTCTCATATAAATCATCAGCTGTTTCTGTTGGGGCCCCAAATATACAGCCAGAGGTTAATTGAATATTAGCTTGGGATAATTTTTCAGCCATTTTCAGGTAGCTATCACAATGACCTTTGCCTTTTTTATAAATATCTTCGGCGATTCTATTGCTTCCAGTCTCTAAACCAACTGTTAAATGCTTTAATTTTAAATTACTTTTATTGATTTCTATCAAATCTTCAACCGTATAGTTCTTAAATTCCATAGCTCTTGCATCGGCCACCCATGAAATATCTTCAAATTCAGTTGACAAAAACTCTACAATCTCTTTTACTCTATTTTTTCTAGTAAAAAGCGTAGCATCAAAAAAAACAAGCTGTTTAAATTTTGTTGTTTTATACAAGTGAAGTAAATCTTTTTTAATTAGTTCAATAGGTTTCTCTGCCCATTTTCTTGTCTCTGGGGTAGCACAAAAAGTACATTTAGCAGGACACCCATACTGCGTTACATATATGACTCTTTGTGTCGCTGGGTTAATGTAGCTATCTATATTTATTTTATGATAAGGGATAGCATTCCATTCTAAATCTCTATAGTTTTTTGGCGTATCAGTATAAGTTATTTTTATATCAGAAGGAATTTCGTAATTTTCTTCTTTGGAGTAGATACCTGAGATAGCTCTTGTGAGTTTACGGTAGTTCAAAAGATCAATTATTAATTCTCGAAATGAATTTTCTGCATAACCTGCGACAACATAATCTACTAGTTCAGACTTTATAGTCTCTTCTGGCAGAGCAGTTGCATGTGGACCACCGACTATGGTAATAATATCTTTATTAAAAGATTTTGTTTTTACTAATAAATCACAGCCACATTTAACTTGATAACCAGTAAACATAGAAACACCTACAATGTCAGCTTTTTGTAATAAAGCATCCAAGCGAGAAGGATTATCTACTCTTTCATCATAAATATTATAATTAATATATTCAATATTATCAATTGAGGCTGCTATGGCAAGAATACCTAGCGGAAAATAGTGATAATCCTTATAATCTTCCATTTTTGGCATAATTAGTACGATGTTCAACATCGGTAACCTCTTTTCTTTGTAATTGTATTGTAGTACCCAGAATATGTATTAATTTTAAAGTCTAGATTATAGCATTTTAGTGAAATTAAATACAGCAACGATATCTCCTCCAAAGCCAAGTTTAAAATTAGTAATATTTAATAATTTTGGATTACTTATGGAGCATGGCTGATTTTCAAAATCTAAAGGACCAATTTCTAGTGTATGACATCCAATCTCTTTTAGTTTTTTTATTCCTTGCCACATAAGTAAATGACCAATATTTCTCTCTTTACTTGATTCTACTAAAGGAGTATTAGCTGCTGCTGAATAATAAGCAATCCCTGTATGATAATTAAAGAGTATAGCACCTAATAATTGATTATCTTCATAGCATAGAGTGATAAATCCTTTATCATTTTTTATAGTGTTTTGCATAATACTTATGCTTTCTTTGCTAAGTTCTTTACTCCCTCTTTTAACAGCATCACCATATAGAGAAATCCAATCAACAAATAAAAAATCTTCACTAGAACTCCAATCATAAAATTTTGTAGTGGTGTTTTTTATCTCTTTATTTATCAGAGACTTAAAGCTTTTTCTAAGGTTAGACCATATCACAGCTAGATCTATGTCAAGTAAGAGCAAAGAAGTAAATGTAAGCTGTGTATTATAGCCTCTTAGTAAAAGTAATTTTAGTACATTGCTGTTAATAGATTTTAAGGATGGAGTTATTCTAAAATTAATTTTTTTGTATCCTTTATCTTGAGACATACTCTCTATAAAATCTAAAAAATCAGGTGTGATTAAAGATTCATTGATTTCCACAAGTGATGATAATGCCTGTCCAATTTCATGATGGATAATAATAAAATCTATTTTTTTCTTGTTATATACAAAGCTTTCAAGATTAGCATTTAGGTAACTGGCTAGAAAAAGATTTCTTTCTTGTGTCTCAAAAAAACTCATATTAGTTCCTCTCTATTCTCCCAAACTTTAACAAACACTTTAACAACATCGTCCATATCTTCTTTAGTCATAGGCGGACGCATAAGCTCATGTGTGAAGAGTTTATCGAAGTGCAGGGATTCACAAACAGGGCAATCCCCTTTTTGGTAGGTTTGGTTTGAGAGATTAAACGGATAGCCTTTTGAGCCAAAAGCGATTTTATGTGCAAAGATGGGTTGCAGATAGATGGGTTTTACATAGCCGCAACCCATCAGAACAGTGCTGTCATCTCGCATGATGGATCTTGGAAGTTCTGCTTTTACCGCCTCAATAAATCTATCTCTATGAACTCCCACTTTTGCGGCATCAAGTTCAAGCGGATGCACATAAAATGCGTGTATACAGTTAGCTCTGATTTTTGTCGTTTTTATAAACTCAAGCTTTTTTAACTCTTCGTTTAGATAGGTTACATTTTTTATTCGCTTCTCAAGAAGCAAAGGAAGCTTTTTAAGCTGTTCTCTGGCAATGGCAGCTTCTATCTCGGTCATACGGAAGTTAAATCCGACCATATTTACCAGATCTTGCACGCTCTCAAAACCCTTGTTTGCGATAACAGACTCCGCATGGTTTCGGATAAGTTGGAGTTTATCGGCTAGTTTATCATCATCCGTTACTATGATACCGCCCTCTCCGGAGTGGATATGTTTATGGTAGTTGAGCGAAAATATACCGATGTCGCCCAGTGTTCCTGCAAATTTATCCCCATATTTTGCCCCTGGAGCTTGAGCGGCATCTTCTATGACTTTTAAATTATATTTTTTCGCAATTGCATTTATGGCATCAACATCATAAGGCTGCCCAAAGATATCCACTACAATAATGGCTTTGGTTCTAGGAGTAATCTTTGCTTCTACACTTTTTGGATCTAAGCAGTAAGTATCCTCTTCTATGTCAGCAAATACGGGAATGCCACCATAAAAAAGCGGTGCGATGGCTGAAGCCGACATTGTGTATGGGCTGACTATAACTTCATCACCAGCCTCGATGCCACATGCCCCCATGGCACAGATAAGTCCTGAAGTAGCAGAGTTTACGCTTATGGCATGTTTTACGCCAAAATATGCCGCCCACTCTTTCTCTAGAGCCTTTACCTCATCTCCACCATAAAAATCATTGTGCCAAGCACCTAGATATGTTGAGAGTTTACCGCTTCTTAAAACCCTCAAAACCGCCTCTTCTTCCTCTTTGCCTATATTGTTATAAGCGCAAAAAGGTTCACTCCGCACCTTCTCTCCGCCGTTAATTGCAAGTTTCATGAGAGTAGCTCCTCTTTTATTTTTAGTAGCTTGTGACTTAACTTCAGATGAGACTCCATCTGCTCTTTTGAGTTTTTCTTTAGTAAAAAATTCAGAGAGTTTTTTGCATAGTATTGTAGAGTGTTTGGATACTCTTTGTAGAGCCTCAGCTCTTTTGTGCCTTTTACTTTTTTAGACTCTTTTGCTATGTAGGCTTTTATGTCAAAGCCCGATTTATGGATTTTTACGACACCTTTTTCAAAGATGATTTCCATCTCAAAAAGAGAAAATTCGCTCCCATGAAAGTTTGTCAAAACTCCATCTGTTGTTTTGGTACGCATCCAAAAAGAGCCGTAAGCATCATCTTCAAAGATTGTCGCATCCATAACCTTAAAATCTGTAATTTCTCCAAAAAGATATTCCACAAGAGAGAGTACATGTGAGCCGTTGTGGTAGAGTCCTTTGTTTACTCGTGAACTAAAACACAAAACTTTTCCCAGCTTCTCATCTTGGATGAGTTTTTTTATTTTGTTTATGGAAGGGTCAAAACAGCGGATAAAATTTATTAGCAGATTGGGATTTTTCTCTTCTATGAGTGCATATATCTTTTCGTACTCATCAAGATTTGAGACAAAAGGCTTTTCGCAGATGATATGTTTTATTTTTGTATTTGTGAGAATTTCTTGCAAGATTTCATAGTGCGAAGCCGTGTTTGTAGCAATTGCGACTATATCTATTTTTTCATTTTGAAGCATCTCTCTCACGCTTGTATATGCATGGATTTGGCTTCCCCATATATTGCAAAACTTCTCCAAATTGTCTCTGTTTGTATCACAGCATGCGATGAGATTTGTTTTGCTTGAATCCAAAAATGCATGGGCATGAGTTAGTATCTCATGAGAGGTTGGAGCATCATAAAATCCGCCTATATTTCCGCACCCGATTACTGCAGCATTCATTTTTTCTCATTTGCTATTTTTTTAACCATACTAGCAAAATCAATACCAAAAGAGTTTATCTCATCCATAGAACTTTTTACTTGGAAATCTGAGAGTTTTAAGTCTACAAGGGTCGTGATTTTGTTTTGCTCAAAAATCGGCACGACACACTCTCTTTTTGAAGAGGGAATGAGCGAAATAGAGAGTTTTCCAAGAACCATCGCTTCAAAAAGTACAAATCCGTCAATTCCCACTATGACTCTGTTTTTGCAAAGTGAGTCGATGAGGGGAGTTTCATACGGATTTTCTATCTCAATACTCAGGTTGGGATATTTCCCTAAAAGATAGTCATATTTTTGTGTATCATCGGATGGATGAAGTCTTATGGAAAGCCGAGAAGTTGAAAACTTATCCATATTTTTGCAAATCTCTTCACATACTTCAAACTCGTTAAATCCCCAAAAGTTCTCATCCCCAAAAGTTGTAAATGCCACTTTTTTTGTAGGCTCACTTATAAAAAGAACTCTGTTTTGCTCTTTATTTTTGCAAGTTTGAAATCTTTGCATGTCATCTAAAAGGGCTTCAAATCTAAGTTTTATGGCATTTGAAAATCCAAGTTTTTGTGCCATGGAATAACCAAGCTCATCATTGAGCGTTACGAAATCGGCTATGTTTTCTTGCCAGCCCTTTTGCGGATAGCCAAATCTCTCCCTATAGTTTACCCAGTGCTCCAAAAGTGCGATTGAATGGATGTGAAGTTCTCTGGCTTTTTTTATAAAATCCAAATGAGTTTTGTTTTGCCAGCTTGTTCCGACTATCACAATATCGGCAGAGATATTTTTGAGCAGATCTTCTATGTCGCTTTTTTCATGCAACTCTGCGACATATTGCCCCGCATCTTGAAAAATTCTAAACGCAGGAGAGTTTTTGTAAGCAAAAAAGTACCATGTAAACTCTTTTTCATACTTTTTTACGATAGAGACAAGATTGTTGCTTGGGGCTGCATCGTTGCAAAAAGCGGCTATTGTAATCACTGAAAAAATCTCTCGCCAAACTCATAATCTTTAGCAGCGACTTTTCCTAAAACTTCTTTGAGATATTTTGGGTGCATGCCATATCCTGGGCGAACGCTTCTTACATTTTCCTCTGTGAAAAGTTCCCCTTTTTTTATCTCTTTTGCCACGTAGAGGCTTCTTGAAAATTGGCGGCTTTTTTGTTTTTTCGGCGACATGTCATAGCTAACTTTGCCCAGTAGTTTTTGGGTATCTCTTATGGCTTTTACCATCTCGGCAAACTCTTTTTTATCCAAACTAAACTCCGCATCCGCTCCGCCTATAGATCTATCTAATATGAAATGCTTCTCTATCACTTTTGCACCCAGCGTAACAGCGACAACGGGAGCGGTAGTGCCTAAAGTGTGGTCGGAAAACCCGCTTATAACGCCAAAGGTTTGTGCTAAATTTGGAATGGTTAAAAGATTTGCATCTTCCAGCGGTGCGGGATAGGCGCTTGTGCAATGGAGCAGTATAATCTGATGATTACCCTCGTTTTTACAAATATTTACCGCATCTTGGATCTCGTCAATCGTCGCAATTCCAGTACTTATGATGATAGGTTTCATTTTGGATGCAGTATATCTGACCAGCTCATAGTCGGTTATCTCAAAAGAGGCGATTTTATATGCAGACGGGTTGAACTGCTCTAAAAAGTCAACCGCACTTTTGTCAAACGGTGTTGAAAATATATCGATGCCCAAACTTCGTGCATAAAGAAATAGCTCTTTGTGCCACTCCCACGGAGTGTAAGCCTCTTTGTATAGATCATAAAGCTTCCTGCCGTCCCAAAGCGTTCCGCCTTTGATGATAAAGTCCTCTTTGTCGCAATTTAGCGTAAGCGTATCAGCCGTATATGTTTGAAGCTTTATGGCATTTGCTCCGCACTCATGTGCTGCTTTTATGGTGTCAAGTGCCGTCTGCAGGCTTCCGTTATGGTTTGCACTAAGTTCTGCAATGATGTAAACACCGTCTTTTTGTAAGTCAAAATCAGCTATCTTCATTTGTTTTTCCCTTATTATTCAACTCCATAGATATAAGAGTTTTTTCATCTATCTCTTTTTGTGCGCACTCTTTGAAGTTGAAACTTCTATATAGTCCCAAAGCCTTTGCATTATCACTAAATACTTCCAGTTTTAAACTGCTTAGCTTCAATACATCAAAGGCATATTTTATCGAGGACTCTGTTAATATTTTTCCTATTCCGGCTAATTTCATCTCTGGATTTGCATATAATCCAAATTCGCATGAAGAGTCTTTAAAGTTATAAAAATCTATAACTCCTATGAAATCATCATTTTGCTGTACCAAAAAGTATAATTTTTCTTTCGTTGTTTTGAGATATTTAATAAAAGAAAGGTGGTTCTTTAGAGATATCTCATCTTGATTAAACATATATTTTCTAACTTTTTCATGGTTTCTCCATGATAAGACCATTAAAGTCAGCTCATAAGATAGCTCTGTAAAATTTAAAAGTTTAATATTAGTCATTGTTAGGTTTGAGATTAAGCAGATAGTGAGATAGTTTTTTGGCATTAAACTTGTTCATTACATAGTAGCCGTTTTTCTTCAAAAATTTATACATGTACTTTTGGTTGTCGGCTGTTTTTATTGCCATAAAAGGTTTCTGCATAAAGCAGACTTCATTTGCGGTTACGCTTGGAGTGATGATGGCAAAGTCACTTTTTCTTAAGAGTTTTGCCATTTTATCCGTATTTATATGTAGAGTTATCTGCGTTTTATCTTTTACATATTTTTTTAGTTCTTTTAGGTTTTTGTTTGCCGTTGTTGTTACTACATCTGCTTTTATATTGTCAAACTTTTTGAGAGCTTTGAGTATTTTTGGGTTTAAATTTTGCGTATCTGCTCCGCCCATTGCCAGAAAAACTCTCATCTTATTTTCTTTTGATTTGTAGGGCTTTTTCGCTTTTTCTCGTATAAACTCATCCCTGATAAGAGTAAATTTTTCTCCACATCTAAGCTCACAACTCTTTGGAACCAAGTTCTTATATTTTTTTGCATCAGCGTAAATATTATGGTTTAAAAGTATATCGCAGTGATGTTTTTCGTATGTGTCATCAAGAGAGAGGATTTTTAGTGTCGGGTTTTGTATTTTTAGCTCTTTTTCATACTCTGCATCAATGGCATAGCAGTCGATAACAATGAGTTCAATAGACTCTTTTTTTATGAGATCCGACAACTCTTCTATCTCGTTGCTTTTTAAAAGATCTAGTTTATAACCTGATTCTATGATTTTATGGTTTATATTTCCCTCTAAATCTTGTGAGGCGAAAGTGACTTTATCGCTACTAAAGAGCTTCGCAAGAACTAAATCACGCATTACATGACCTGTACCCATGATGCTTGATGAATCAGCTCTTATGAGTATGTTTTTCATTGGGTAGAGAGCACTGCTTTGTACATAAATTCCGCTCTTTGCCAATCTTCAAGCGTGTCAATATCTTGAACTAAATGACGAGGTAAAATAACTGGAATGCTGTCTTTGCCGAACATTATCTCATCGCTTTTTTTACCCAATTTTGTCCAGTAAAATTGCCCTGCATCTTGATAGGCTTCTTCTAAATCTTGACTTCTTGTTTGGTAATTTTGCGGCCAAAACATTTCGCATCTACCGTTCTTATCGAGTTTAAATGTTCTTTGAATCGGGAAGGGCATAGTAGTCGTAGAAAAAGCGTTAATGGCATCTGAGTTTTTAAGTGCAACAAATCCCTCTATGAGGTACTTCGGCTGTAAAAGCGGAGCAGTAGCGTAAATAGTGCATTCATAGTCATATTTTTCGCCTCTCTCCTCAAAGTACTTTAATGCATGGTCAATCACATCTTTTGTATTTGTAAAATCATCACTTAGCTCTTTAGGTCTTATAAACGGAACCTCAGCACCATACTTTTTGGCAATAGAGGCTATCTCTTCATCGTCCGTTGTAACTATGACTTTATCAAAAAGCTCTGATTTCAGTGCTGCTTCTATGGAGTAGGCAATAAGCGGCTTGCCATGAAAGAGTTTGATATTTTTACGAGGAATTCGTTTGCTTCCGCCCCTTGCAGGGATAATGGCTATACATTTTTCTTTCATTAAAAACAACTTCCTCTTTTGGAATATGTGTGTAAAACATCCAAAAAAGTATCCGCAACAAAAGCAGCATCCTCTTGTGTCATCTTCTGATGGCATGGGATAGAGATCTCGCTTTTGTAAAAATCATCTGCAACTTGCAATGAGATATCACCAAAATGCTCTTTATAAAAGCTATTTTGGTATATCGGTTTGTAATGAACTTGAACACCTAAACCTCTTGCTTGAAGCTCTTTAAAGATATCCTCTTTTGCGCATTGAAGTTCAGGGTTTAAAATGATTGGGTATAGATGTCTTGAGCTAATCATATTTGATGGGATTTTTTGAGTGATAAAGAGTTTTTCATCCTTAAATCTCTCATCATAGTAAGCGGCAACTTCATTTCGTCTTTTTATAAAACTATCCAATTTTTTTAGCTGGCTAATCCCCAGAGCTGCAGCAATTTCCGTTAGCCTGAAGTTATGCCCTAAACTTACCATGTCAGAGTTCCATAACTCTTTTTTAACCATGCCGTGTGAGCGAAAAAGCCTTAGTTTTGCAGCCCACTTATCACTGTCGGTTAAAACTGCTCCGCCTTCACCTGTGGTTATGGGTTTGATGGCATGAAAACTTAGTATCGTCATATCACAGAGAGAGCCTACTTTTTCTCCCTCTACGCTTGAGCCTAATGCATGAGAAGCGTCATCTATAAAGAGAAGGTTGTGCTTTTTCGCTATCTCTCTTATCTTTGAAAACTCAAGCGGTTTTCCTGCAAAATCAACACCCACAATTGCTTTTGTTTGAGGAGTTATAAGCTTCTCAAGAAGCCTCTCATCCATATTTCCATCAAGTTTTATATCGCACCAAATCGGCTTTGCACCCAGAGAAACAAACATATTTGCCGTCGCTACAAAGCTGATAGGAGTCGTGATTATCTCATCATCTTTTTTTATCTCACAAACAGTGTATGCACCCAAAAGTGCGGAGGTTGCAGAGTTGAAAACTACAGCATGTTTTGAGCCTGTGTAACTGCCAAGTGCTTTTTCAAACTCTTCAACTTTTGCGCCTTGAGTCAAAAACGGACTCTTTAAAACCTCTACAACTGCGTCGATGTCATCTTGCTCGATTAGCTGAGTGGAGTATGGAATCATCAGTGGCTATCTGTTAATTTTATTTTTTCAAGCAACGCTTCGCATGAGAGCCACTCTGTGTTATTGCCTGAGTTGTACTCAAATCCTTGAGGCACACTGTCTCCTACTTCTCCAATGGCATTTTTAGAGAAATCACTTCTTTGCGTAAATTGTATTGTCGGTTTTATGACATAGTGGTCATGAAACTCAAGTGTCAAATGGCTGTCATCAGACGGGCACATAATCTCATGCAGTTTTTCTCCTGGACGAATTCCTATTATCTTATGCGGTAGATCCGGAGCTACTGCATGCGCCAGTTCGGTTATCTTCATAGATGGGATTTTTGGAACAAAAATCTCTCCGCCTTGCATTCGCTCGAAATTTTTAAGAACAAACTCTACACCGTCTTCAAGCGTAATCAGAAACCGTGTCATTCTCTCATCGGTAATAGGAAGCTCTTTTACACCATCATGTATGAGTTTTTGAAAAAACGGTACGACTGAACCGCGAGATCCTATGACATTGCCATATCTAACAACTGAAAATTTTGTCTCGCTATCGCCCGTTAGGTTATTTGCCGCAACAAAAAGTTTATCTGATGCTAGTTTTGTTGCACCATAAAGATTTACCGGATTTGCAGCTTTGTCGGTTGAGAGAGCGATTACTTTTTGTACATGTGCCTCAAGTGCGGCATCTATAACATTTTGCGCACCCATAATATTTGTTTTTATACACTCCATAGGATTGTACTCGGCAATGGGCACATGTTTCAGAGCTGCAGCATGTATGACAAAATCAACTCCTCTCATAGCTTTTAGGAGTCTTTTTTCATCTCTTACATCGCCTATGAAATACCTCATACACTCATCGTCAAAAACTTGAGCCATCTCATACTGTTTGAGTTCATCTCGTGAATAAATAATTATCTTATTCGGTTTATATTTTTTTAAAAGAAGTTCCGTATATTTTTTTCCAAAACTTCCCGTTCCGCCAGTAATAAGTATATTTTTTTCATTAAACATTTGAAGTCCTAATTTGTATTACAAGGCTTTAAGCAAAAAGAATACCACTAAAATATAAGCTACCTAATCAGCATTTGCCGCTGCATCTATCATCATTTGCAGTGATGAAAATTGCGTATTTACCTTGCTTATCATTGAATCATAAGCAGCAAATTTTTTGGTCATTGTCTCATAACGGGCATCAAGCGAGGCTTGTGCCGTTTTTTTGTTTTTTGTTAAACTCGTTGACTCTGTTTTTAGACTTTTTTCAAAATTGCTCAAAGTTTTACTAGAGGCGGTATAGCTTTCCAGTTTTTTATCAAAAGAGTCAAAGATTCCTGTTACTGCAGTTCCGCTACTATTTGTTCCCCCAGAAAAGAAGAGTTTTACACTATCTGAATCACTACTTAACTTTTTCTCTAAAATAGTTTTATCAAAAACCATTTTTCCTTTTTTGTCTATCGTTATTCCATAGTTGATTAATGATTCCCCAGAAGCATTAACGGCGGTTATACTCTTGTTTAAATCCCTTGATATAGATTTTATGAAAGTATCGCTATTGAACACTCCGGCTGTGCCTTTTTCTTTATTTGTGGTTGTTGAATCATATAAATTTGTCGCTAATTTATTGTAGTTATCTACAAATGACTGAACTTCTTTTGTAATGGCACTAAAATCACTCGTTATAGTAACATTTGATGTGTCACCCTCTTTTTTTAGTGTCAGATTTAAACCATAAACTAAATCTGTTATGTTATTTGTTGATCTTGTCGTCGCTATACCATTGAACTTAAATGAAGCATCGGAAGCTGTTTGTGTTTTTACATAGCCTGTCGGATTAGTTGTTACATCGTACGCAGTAAATAACGCTGAGTTTAAAAAACCGGCTCCTCCAGAGCCATCACTGTCCGTTATGGTTAAAGCTTCTGCTGAACCCGTTTTTTTAGATGATACAACTAAGTTATAAGCCCCTTCCCCGGTTTTAAGAATTGATGCAGAAACAGTGCTTCCGGCTTTGTCGATTATAGCTTGAGTAAGCTCTTCTAGCGTCGTTGTTGCAGTGTATGCAATCTCATAATTATTTATTTTTAAAACTCCTGCCCCACTTGCAATGGGTACAGTCTTATCTGCAACCGCACCTAATTTTGTTATATCTTTTTTTGCAAGTGCTATTGTTTCAAGAGAGAAAGACTCAACATTCGCACCTTTTGTTATCGTTGCGCCAAGCGTTCCGCTTATATCTACACTTTTGTTTTCAAAAATCAAATCATCAGCCATATTAGCAGAGTTTGTTTTAAGAGTTTTCATCAGTGTTGTAAGTAACGTATTAGCTTCTTGTTTTTGTTTGTTTAAAGTGATTTTTGTATCTATAGGTGTGATAGTGGTAGCCACATCATTAGCTTTGAGCTTATCAATAACATCCGCAGTTAAAACACTATTTGAACCTAAACCTAATGAACTAATTTCTCCAGCCATTTCAAATCCTTTTAAGTTAAGGTTTTTTAAAACCCATTTTATATGTAATGCAACTAAATCGACTAAATGCAATTATAATTTAAACACTTTTAAATAACTGCTAAATAACTGCATTTTTACCTTTTTTAGTTAAAGAAATAAAATTTCTGTCGATATACCCTCCAATAAAACATACGAAGGATTTAAAATGTATGGCAGTGTAGCTCATAATATTTATTCACAAAATAATGTAGGTATAGAATCTCCGACAAAACTAATAGAAATGCTATATGAAGGCGTGCTTCGTTTTAATGCTCAAGCAAAAAAAGCCATAAAAGATGGTAACGTTGAGAAGAGAGTTTATTGGATAAACCGTTCAACGGCAATAGTTACAGAGTTAATCAATATACTTGACAAGTCTCAAGGAGATATCTCCCTTTATCTTGATGGACTTTACACGTATCAAATTCAACTTTTAACTCTTGCCAATCTTCATAATGATGAGAGTAAACTTGATGAAGTAAGCAAAGTGTTCAAATCTCTTATAGAAGCTTGGAGAGAGTCAAACTAATGTGGCTCAAAGAGTTGCAAATTGCTATTATTGAAAAAGATGCTCAAAAAATAGATGAATTGGTAAGTGTTCCTCTAAAATTTGACCGTGTTGAGGATATCAAGAGTGCAATGTATCTTTTAGCTGAAGCTTCTAAACTTCTTCATGAGCTAAAAGATGAAACAAAACAAACAATGTTGCAGCTTAAAAAAAATATTGACTTTTTAAACTCAACCAAAGAGAGGTCGTTGGGAAACTTTGATATTTGTTCATAGTTTTTTCTTGGTTATCCCAAAATTCAAACTTCTGATAGTATATTCGCTTACGACCGCACCTTTTCTCATGCTAAGTATATGTTCAACCGCATCCGCAATATCTGAAGCAAAGAGCTTCTCGTATTCATTTGCAGTTGTTTCAAACCGAAGATCATCATAAAAACCACTTTGTGTCATATCGGGATTTATATTTACCACACTAAGGGCACTTTTTCTCGTCTCTTCAAAAAGTGAATCTCCAAATGCTTTAAGACCGCTTTTTGTAGCACTGTAAACACCCGCAAATTTGTTTGATTTTAAAGCTTCTATCGAATTTATATTGATAAGATAGCCGCTGTTTATTTTCAAATCACGAAGCAGCGCATTTGTAAGCAACATAGGAGCGGTTAGATTTAAAAAGACCATAGATGTAATAGTCTTTGCACTCAACTCTTCATGCGGTTCAAATTTGCCAAATCCTGCACAGTTTACCAGCGTATGGACGTTCTCTTTTGAGAGTTCTTTACATATGGCAATGGTTGAGACTTCATTTGACAAATCAGCCTGAATGGGAGTGAAATTCTTATCTTCAATATCTTTTTTTGTAATGCTTCTGCTTATTCCTATTACTTCATATCCCAGCTTTAGCAGCCTTACAGTTATCTCTTTCCCTATTCCGCTGCTTGCACCCGTTACCACTGCTTTTTTCAAATCTTTGCCTTTTGGATAATTTCGTTTATAACACTCGAAATCAACATTTTAGTACCCTCTTTTGTAACACAAGAAGGTTCAAAATGGTCACTTACGACCTTATAAATGCGGCGATTTCTTATCTCTTTTGTTGCTTCATAAAATCCAAAAGATTCCATATCAACAATCTCATAAAAGTTGTCGTAAACTTCGCTCTCTTTGCATGTTAGCACATGAGATAAATTTTCATTTATCACAAATGTTTTATCTTCATATATTACTGAGCCAATTTCTAGCAATTTGCCAATCTTATATTTTTGGTTTGCACCGCAAATCCCGACATTTATAAAAATATCGCTTTCTATCGGAACGAATTTTTCTATAAGCATGCTTGTAGCTTTTTTCGCTTTCGCACTGCCTATACCGCTAATGACAAGCTTAAGATCTTCTCCTATGAAAAGAGTAAAATTACCACATTTCGTTTTTGTCAATTTGTATTTATCTACAAACGCTTGTGCTTCTGATTTTAATGCGGCTACTATATACAACATGCAATATTGTATCGAAATGTGGCTCTTTTATGATAGAATCTTTCTAAGAAAAATGGTCAGGGGAGTCTTAATATGCCTATTTTAAATGCAGACTATTCAAGCATCAACCATGAAGAGATGGCAGCATCTATATGACTTAAATCAAAGCATATTCCGATGCTAATTACAAGCTTTATAGAAGAATCCAAACAGATTTTCGATGTATTGGAAGAGTCTATTTCAACAAGAGACTATGAGAAAATAAGATTAAACGCACATGCTATAAAAGGAAGTGCTGGGAATCTTAAGTTTACTGAAATATATGAGATGACGAAAGAGATGGAGTTTGCGGCTAGTGCACAAAAAAGTGATTTTGAGTACAAGATATATTTTGATGCCATCAAGAGTGCAATGGGAACAATTTCGCACGACACTGACAAATTAAATACAGAAATTGCTTAAGAATATTTATGAAATGTAATAAATGTGAATCAACCTATATAGTGAAGTCGGGATTTAAGAAAGTAGCGGAGGGTGAAATACTTACTAAACCGCCGTCAAAGTAGATCCCCATCTCTTTTTACCAGTTTAATGATTCTTTTTGCTATGGAGTAGTGAACGCCTACGGAATGATAGGGATGTATGCAAGTGTAGTCTTTTCTTAAGCATGTAAGTGTCATTTCTAAATAAACAATGAAACTCACAAAAGCAAAAAATGCAACATTTTTGCAACTCTAAGATTATAACATGCTTACTTAATTAATAAAATACTATTGACGTTAAGTCGAAAGGCAATGTTAGATGATTGCTTCTAAACCAACAATTCTATTAGTTGATGATCAGCCTTCAAATATAAGAATGTTAGCGGAGATTCTTAAACCTCATTACAATATTTTAATTGCGATAAGCGGTATAGATGGGTTAAAGATTTTAAAAACAACCACTCCTGATTTAATTTTATTGGATATATTTATGCCAAATATGGATGGATTTTCATTTGCCGATAAAATACACTCGATTTTTTCCGATAAACAAATACCTATCATCTTCGTTTCTTCCGCTCATGATTATGAATCAATTCAAAAATCATTAAATAAAGGTGCTTGTGATTATATTTTAAAACCGTATGATCCTAAAACTTTACAAATTAAAATTAAAAAAGTTCTATTTAAAGTAGAAAAATCTCGATTTGAGTCTAGTTACATAGAGGGAAATAAAATTATGAATACATTTTTTAGGGGGGGGGGTAAAATCAATTAATCACGAGATGTTATATGATTGGGCCAATAATCTTATAGATATCATAATGTATGCTAAAGACCCTTTGAGGGCGGTATTGCCCTGCTTCGAAAACACATACGATGACCCCTCACATAATGTTAAAGTAGCAATTTTATCTGTTATTCTTGGACGTACCTTGAATTTAAAGAATATACAGTTGCAAGACTTGGCTATCTCTGGAATTCTGCATGATTCAGGGAAAGCCTATCTGCCTAAAGACATTTTAGATAAACTCACCTCTCTTGATCCTATAGAATTCGAACGTGTGAAACAACATTCTAGAAAGAGTTATGAAGTTGCCAAAGAGCTTGGTATTCACAAAGTTCAAATACTGAACGCTATTTTACATCACCATGAAAAGCTTGACGGAACAGGATATCCAGATGAATTGGTAGGTTATGAGATCCCATTATTATCGCAAATACTATCAGTATGCGATATTTTTGATGCATTAACAACAGATCGTACTTATCGCCCACATTTTACTACGTACGATGCATTAAAAATGATGAAAACAGATATGCATCATCAGTTGAATGAACAATATGTCAATAATTTGATAGCACTTTTGTGATCTTATAGAAGCTGTCTATCTTGAAAAATTTTATAGTGATTACATTTGAAAGAGCTTATTATGAAAAAAAATGAACTATACGCTTTGTCGTTTCCGATTATTGCTTTGATTTTACATAAAATGGCATGGCCGTTTGTACAACCGCATATTTGGTTTGCATACTATTTTTCGTTGTATTTCAGTGCGCGAATCGGAGGAAAAAGAGGCGGGTATTATGCTACGTTTTTGACGGCTGCTCTGGTATATTTTTTTGAAATGCAACCTTTGTTCAGCCTTGTTAAAAACAATATCGGCGATTATATTTCCATGATATTTTTTATCTTTGTCGGATTGGCTTTGAGTCAATCAAGCGGCAAATTAAAAGATAAGGTCGCAGAGCTAGAAATTGTTTCAGCCGTATTTAACTCAAATAACGGGATCGTTATTATAAATAAAAAAGGAAAAATAGTTAGGATCAATCAAGCATATAGTGACTTAACCGGTTATACCGAGAATGAATTGATAGGGCATACGCTGGCTATATTGAAATCCGATATACATGAAAAATCTTTTTATACACAAATTTGGACTGACCTTCAAAATAAAAATGGATGGGAAGGCGAATTAATTAACAAGAAAAAAAACGGCGAACTGTTTTATACTGCATTAACAATCACCAAAACGGAAAATAAAGATCAATCAAATATCTATTATATTGGGGTTATGAAAGACATCTCAAAACATAAACAATTGGAAAAAGAGGTACAAGAGCAAAAAGTTCTGTTTGAAGCTATGTTTAAATCCTCTAAAGATGGAATTGCTCTGGTGGATTTGCAAAGCAACTTTTTAAAAGTCAATGAAGCGTACACAGAATTGACAGGATATACTCAAGACGAATTATTGCAAAAATCCTGTATCGGTATGAGTATCCCTGAAGATGTTGAACGGACCAAAAATGCTATAAAAATAGTCATTGAAAAAGGTTTTGCAGAAAATTTTGAGAAAAAGTGTTATACAAAAACCGGTGTGTTATTTACTGTCAGCATGAGTTTGGTAATGATGCCGGATCACAAAAGTATTTTAATTACAGCTAAAAACATTACCCAAGAGGTGTTATTACGTGACGAATTAAAAAAACAAAGAAGGGAATATAAACAGTTGATGAAACTGGCATCAGACGGTATTTTTATTCTGAATTTAGATGGAAAACTCATCGAATGCAGTCAACGTGCATCTACTATGCTTGGATACAGTATGGAAGAAATGAAAAATTTGGCTGTGTATGACTGGGATGTCGCCCACACATCAGAAGAAGCAATACAGCATGTGCAAAATATTCCAAATGAACCGATCAGTTTCGAGACGAAGCACAAAAGAAAAGACGGTACGACTTACGATGCGGCGATTGTAGCAGTTAAGATAGATATTGACGCTCAGGAGTATATCTATGCTTCAGTACGAGATATAACGGAAGAAAAAAGAGCGAAAGAGGAGCTAAAAAATGCAGAACATAAATTCCATACCCTCTTCGAAGAGTCCCATGATGGTATTGTCCTGCTCAACCTAAATACAAAAAAAATTATTGAATTTAATACTAAAGCATTAGAGATGTATGGTTATACTGAAGAAGAATTTAAAAAAATGAGTCCAACTGATTTGGATATTTTACGAACGGAAGAGCAAATCAGACAAATGCACTTGGAGCTTATAGAGAATATGGAAAGCTATAGATTTGTAACACAGCATAAGACCAAGGAGGGGAAAGTTCTTGATATCCACGTACACTTGCGAGTACTGGAGATTAAAGAAGAAAAAGTTTTAGTCGCGACTTTGCATGACATTAGTGAAGAAAAAAGGCTCGAAAAAGTTTTAATCGGAGCAAAAGAAGCAGCAGAAAAGGCAGCCCAATTAAAAAGTGGTTTTTTGGCAAATATGAGTCATGAAATTCGTACTCCGCTCAATGGAATTATAGGAATCAATACATTGCTGCTTAAAACTCCGTTAAATGAACAGCAACATGATTATCTGAAAAAATCACTACACTCTTCTCAATTGCTACTTGCCCTGATTAACGATATCCTCGATTATTCGAAAATAGAAGCAGGAAAGCTTGAACTCTCAGTCCATCCATTCTCTCTAGAAGATGCTCTTCACTCAGTTTCAGGGTTATTCGAATATTCCATTGTCCAAAAAGGGATGGAAATACATATCGATTTTGACCCTTCCATCCCCGATAGAATGGAAGGAGATTCTCTACGGCTTTCTCAGATTTTAAACAATCTTGTCGGAAATGCAGTCAAATTTACCGAACATGGGGATATTGTCATCCGTGCAAAAAAGGTTGATTATCATGGTAACAATATCTGTATTGAATGCTCCGTCAGCGATACAGGAATTGGAATGACTGAAGAAGAATTAGAAAGACTTTTCCATGCTTTTACCCAAACCGATGCATCCAATACCCGTAAATACGGCGGTACCGGACTTGGGCTTGCGATTTCAAGACAGCTTGTTGAGATGATGAAAGGAAAAATTTGGGTCGAAAGCACCAAAGGAAAAGGGACAACTTTTTATTTTACTGTGCAGTTAACGCAACTTAATTATGAAAAAGCACCTATGTCCATAGAAACATTTGCTACAAACCGAATTCTTGTTATCGAAGATAATGATATCGAGCGCCAAATGATTGCAGATATCCTTGAATCATGGGATATCCATCCGATTCTCTGTTCAAACGCTAAAGAAGCCCTCACTATCACTGAAAATACCCCCATCGATTATGTACTAATTGACTGGCGCTTACCTGGTATGGATGGATTCGATTTTATCAAACAACTTCATAATCACTATTTGGGATTATTTCCAAGAGTAATCATGATCAGCGCACTAATGAAAGAGGATATACGACAAAAAGCTAAAGAAAGAAATATTTATCCGGATATCATCTTGCATAAACCCATTACCGCATCAATCCTTTTAGAGGCGCTAATCGAAAATAACCAACCTTTCGAAGATCTATCATCCTCAACATTGGATGACATACAATTTGCAGGAAAAATTCTTATGGTTGAAGATAATGAAATCAACCAGCTTGTCGAACGTGGTCTTCTCGAGAATTTCGGTCTTGAAGTCGATGTCGCCAAAAATGGTATAGAAGCGATCCAAAAATGTAAAAATGAAAACTATGACCTTATCCTAATGGATCTGCAAATGCCAATAATGGACGGATTTGAAGCAACAAAAAATATCAGAACATTCAACGCGACCATTCCCATTGTAGCCCTTAGTGCAGCTGTGATGCAACATGACAAGGAACTCACAGCCAATGCAGGTATGAATTATCATTTAGCCAAACCGATAAATTTACAAGAACTACAGACCATTCTGTCCCGCTATTTGAAAACAGTAAGTCATATTGGATTGCCTAAAGAATCTATCTCAGCTATTACTGCGGTTGAAGGAATCGATATGCCACATCTTCAAATGCTTTTCAAAGAAGAAGAAAAAATTGTCAATTATCTTAAGTTGTTTGCAAATACACAACGAAATTTTTGTACAACGATTCAGTATTATGCTATCGGAAGCCCGAAATTTAACAGTGCGATCCACACACTTAAAGGGGTAAGCGGAAACATAGCCGCTACCAAAATCCATGAGCTAACAATACTAATTGAAAAAGCTAAAGATACCGATGAAGTTAGCTCTTTATTGGATATACTTTGTTTGGAGCTAACCCTACTGATTGATACTATAGATTACCATCAACCTTCATTATCTAAAACAGAAAACCTCAAGGTATTGAGCCTTCAGGATACACTCAAATTGGTTGATGATATACTGAAGAAACTCAAAGCTAATGAATTTATCGATGATACCGAACAAGCAAAGCTAATATACGCCATTAAATCGTACTCCGATGAAAGAACCGTCACAAAAATTTCAGAAAGCCTGGAACTCTTTGATTTTAGCTCAACGATTAATTTGCTCCAAGAGCTCAAAAAGAGTGTCAATGTATAAACCGACTATCTTTATCGTAGATGATGAACCTCTTAATCTCAAACTATCCGCTGAATGTCTTTCGCAGTACTACGTTATTCACTTAGCACGGAGCGGACAAGATGCGGTAACCTATTTAGAACAAAATCGAGTCGATATTATTTTGCTTGATATTATGATGCCGGAAATGGACGGATTCGAAACCGCAGACAAAATCCGCAATATACCTCTCAATGCACAAACTCCAATCATCTATCTAACAGCGGATAATTCGGTAGAAACCATAGAAAAAGCATTTGATTCCGGTGCAATCGATTATATTTTAAAGCCGTTTCGGAAAAAAGAATTGCTTGTACGTGTCAAAAACCGTATTGAAACAGAAAAACTTAAAATTACTTTATACTCGGCAATGGAGCGGAATGAACATCTTTTAGATATTGTTAACCACCATGTCGCTTTTATCAAAACCGACACCGGAGGAAACATCACAGAAGCCAGTTCGTGTTTTTGTGACATATTTCATGTTACGAAAAATAAACTTATTGGTCAGAATATGAATATTTTTAAATCCGGTCGTACACCATCCTATGTATATGAACTTTTATGGAAAATAATCACGAGCGGTCAAACCCATATCCATGAAATTGAAGACAGAAATTTTGCGGGTGAAACCAACTGGTTTGAGGTGACAATTTCTTCAGACATCAGCAAAGACAATTGTATGCTCGGGTATATCGCGTTTTATACCAATATCGACGAGAAAATTCAATACCAGCACGATGCTCATACTGATCATTTAACCGGGCTCAATAACCGTTCAAAATTTGAAAAGGAAATTAAAAAAGAAATTTATCGTGCTGAACGTTACAAAAAAGACTTTTCAATTATTATGGTAGATATTGACCATTTTAAAGACGTAAATGATAACTTTGGACATGAGGTTGGCGATAGTGTACTTAAAGAATTTGCGGTGCTTCTTGCACAAAACATACGACATTCCGATATGATTTCCAGATGGGGAGGGGAAGAATTTATTATTCTATGTCCAAATACAGATAGCCAAAGTGCGGCAGTTCTAGCAGAAAAACTACGCGTTACAATAGAAAAGTTTGTTTTTAAAATTATTGGTCATAAAACTGCCAGCTTTGGCGTTGCACAATTTTCTAAAGAAAATGATGCAAAAAAATTATTTTTAGAGGTAGATCAGGCACTCTATGAAGCAAAAAAACAAGGACGAAATAGAGTCATCAGTTGGAATAAATGAACTAAATAAATCTGGTGAATATTATCCACTCTTTTGGCACTGACAAATTAGATACAGAAATTGCTTAAGAATATTTATGAAATGTAATAAATGTGAATCAACCTATGATTGGCAACGGTACAATATCACTTCAAAAAAAGCTCAACTCAACGATAGAGATTTATGGCGTAATAAAAATTTGGGTGGCTAATTTGTCAGTGCCTTTCGCACTAGCTCTTTATTATTTTAGCTTTTTTAGCTATAATTCCGTCGCTTCTCTTTAGACCTGTGCAATGGTGCTTTGAGGTACTGTGTCAGGGTAGGAATACAGCAGCACGCCTTAATGTGCTATGTGCCGCAGGTATCTGGAGAGAAGTACTTCTAAGACAATCATTCCGCTAAATTTTTTCATTCAAAATCAGTTATTTACTCATGTCTCAGTGCATCGATAGGATTTAAACGTGCCGCTTTACGTGCAGGAAAATAACCAAAAACTATTCCCACAAAAGTAGAAAATAAAAAAGCAACAATAACAATAAATGTGTTAAAAATCAGAGGAAGATCAAAGAAAAGACTGATTCCGACTCCCACGCTTAGCCCCAAAACTATGCCTATGATTCCGCCAAGTGAAGCAAGAACTATCGCCTCTACTAAAAACTGCAGTAAAACCTCCCGCTCCATCGCACCGATTGCGAGGCGTATACCGATTTCACGGGTTCGCTCTGTCACTGAAACAAGCATGATATTCATAATCCCTATTCCGCCCACAAGCAGACTTATAGCCGCAACCGCTCCCAGTAAAATAGTTAGCATCTGTGTCGTAGATGAAAGGGTTTGAACCATCTCTCGCATATCATGCACATGGAAATCGTTATCTTCATTAAGAGAAATACGGCGGCGTTCTTGCATAAGAAGTGTTGTAGATGATTTTACATCTTCTATTGCCGATGAAGTATTTGCCGAGATCATAATCCTTGCAATATCCTGATTTCCGCTGATACGACGTTGAAACATCCGAATCGGGGTAACGATAATATCATCTTGATCCATCCCAAACATCGCCGCACCTTTGGACTCAAGCAGTCCTATAACTTCGCAAGAAAAGTTTTCCAACCGCAGTGGAGTTCCTATCGGATTTTGCTCTGCATATAGCTCTTTTTTTACACTCTCCCCGATAACACATACCGCTTTTCCGCCTCGAAGTTCAGCCTCGCTAAAATTTCTCCCCGATGCAAAAACCCAATCTTTCACGATGAAATAGTCGTTATCGCTACCTTCAACCGTTGTCGAGTAATTTTGATTGCCATATACGGCATGAACAGTGCTAGATCTCACAGGTGCCGCACCGCGGATATTTCCTATCTCCTTTTTTATTGCCTCAACATCGCCGTGTGTAAATCGTTTTGCCGTAAGGTTACTGCTTGGTGGTCCTTTACGCTCTTGCCCCGGAATTACCATAAGCATATTTGTACCCAGTTTTGATATGCTCTGAGTCACATAGGCGGTAGTTGCATCACCCAGCATAACCATGGCTATAACAGACGCTATCCCGATAACGATTCCAAGTGTTGTCAAAGCAGATCTCATAGCACTTCTGCGGATTTCTCTGAGTGCAAGCAAAAAAGCGTTCCAAATCATGTGCTTATCTTCTCTTTATAAGATCTGTCAATCCCGCCGTCACGGAAACGGATTATCCTAGAAGCATATGCCGCCATCTCGTTTTCATGGGTTACCATGATAATCGTTATCCCCTTATCTCTGTTAAACGACTGCAACAGGTTCATAATTTCTATACTTTTAGCGGTATCAAGATTTCCCGTCGGCTCATCGGCTAAGAGAATAAACGGATCTGTTACAATCGCCCGTGCGATGGCGACACGCTGTTGCTGTCCTCCTGATAGCTCCCCCGGCGTATGATGTGCGACATCCTCCAATCCCACACTTTTTAAAGCTTCCATCGCCATTTCATGTCTTTTGTGGGCAGGAAATCCTCGGTAAAGAAGAGGCAGTTCGACATTTTCAATTGCAGTCGTTTTGCCCAACAAATTGAATCCCTGAAAAATAAAACCGATGTAGTTGCGACGAAGAAGCGTACGTTCATCAAGCGAAAGATTTCCCACATCGACTCCGCCGAATAGATACTGACCGCTGCTAAGAGTATCAAGACAGCCGATAATATTCATGGCGGTGGATTTTCCAGAGCCGCTTGGACCCATAATCGATACAAACTCCCCTTGAGTTATCTTTAGATCTACACCTCTAAGAGCATAAGTTGCGGCATCTCCCTCTCCGTACGATTTAATGACTTCACGAAGTTCAATAACAGATCTCTTCATCTCTTGCATCATGGTTTGTTTATTCCGATGATAACGCTATCGCCAATCTTTAAAGTAGATTCGCTAACAACCGTAAATGCACCGTCGCTTTTTCCACCCTTTAGTGCTACTTTTAGAGGTTTATTTTCTTGCAATATCCATACATGTGATGTTTGTGCAGACTCTTTAGCCTTTTTTTCGCTCTGTTTTTTGCCATCTTGTGGTGTAAAACGAAGAGCCGCATTGGGTACACAAAGCACATTTTGTAAAACTCCCGTAGTGATGGAAGCTGAAACGGTCATTCCCGGACGCAACAATAAGTTGCTGTTGTCAACCTCAACGACCGCATCATAAGTCACGACTCCGTTGATGATTTCAGAGTTTAGGCGAACTTGTGTGATGGTGCCGCTAAATTTTTTATCGGCATAGGCATCGACCGTAAATTGAACTTTTTGCCCTTCACGCACCTCGCCGATATCAGCTTCATCCACACTCAAGATCACACGCATTTTTGTCAGATCTTCCGCCATTTTAAAAAGAATCGGTGTCTGCATGGTAGCGGCTACCGTTTGCCCCGGCTCAACCTTACGCTCTAAGACAATACCGTTTATTGGAGAGACGACGATAGCTTTATGCAGATTGTCCTCATTTGCCGCCAGTTCTGCAGATGCCTGTTTTGTTTGAGCCACTGCCGCATCATGCAGAGCTTTGGCTCTATCCATTGAAGAGCGAGCCTCATCCAACTCTTTTTTTGAGGGATAGTTGCCGCCTGTTGAAGTGTACATTTTATCCACTCGCTCCCACTCGTTCTGGGCATAAACAAGCGATGCTTTTGCTTCTGCCACATTGGCTCGGTAGCGTAAGAGAGCCGCTTGTGAACTTGCGACGGAAGAGCCGAGACGGGTAGTATCTAGTTTTGCCATAATTTGTCCGACTTTTACACGGCTGTTAAAATCGACCAAAACTTCACGGATAGTTCCCGAGACCTCTATCCCCACGTCAACGCTGTTTGTCGGTTCAAGATTTCCGGTTGCAGATACGGTTGTCGTGAGGTTTTTTAACTCAACAAGCACACTTTGATAGGAGACGATATCTTTTTTGCTATAAAATTTATAATATATGCCGCCACCTAAGAGAAGAAGCAAGAAAACCGCTATCCAAATATATTTTTTAGAAGATTTTTTGGAAGCCACTGAGAGTGTTTTTTGTATAGCCTCTGTTGATGGAATCATTTTGTCTCCTTGTTTGCGCCCGTGGCAAAATGTAGTTTTGATAGTTCAAGCTGTATGTTTATCTCATTTATCTTGATGGTATACTCATCAATCGCTTTGGAGTTTTTTAGGGTTTGCAAATCATACCCCGTCTTATAACCTGACTCTACGCCTGCTTGGATTACACTTATAAGCTCATCATAAAGAGAGAGATTTTTTGAGGTGATCTCTATATAGTGACCGTAACTCTTTATAAGTTCGACAGCTTGCATGTAAGATGCTCGCATGATGCGTTCTTTGTCGAGTGTGTCGGCGGTTTGTTTTAAATAGAGTGCTTTTGCCTCCTCTTTGGCAGCTGAAGCGTTATAGGCAAGCGGAAGGTTTATGGAGATTCCTGCACTGTAAAAATCACCGTTATATCCGCCTAGATGCTCTTTAGAATCATACTCTTGGTATCCGAGAGAACCGTTTATGGCAATAGAGGGAAGATAGCTGCTCTTTGTTATGCCGTAGAGATGCTCATAAGTTTGGCTTTGGGCACGGGCATAACGCAAGTCAAAACTGTTTTGAAGATACTCTCTCTCCTCAACCAGATCAAAAGAGTAAAGAGGATAAATCTCCGGATCTATATCGCTGAGCTTTGAGATATCTAGTCTGGCTTTTGCCATGGCATACTCAAGCGAAATATAGTTTTTCTGCTCGCTGCTTTTACTCATAAGCGCATTGTTAAGCTCGGTAATATCTACTTTCCCCGCATCATAAAGCTGTCGTTTTATAAAAATCTCAATATCGTAGTTGGCAAGTTTTTTGCGGCTTTGTTCCAACTCATAACCGTTTTTTTTGTAGTTTAAAAGTGCACTAAAAAGCTCTTCATTTAAAGCGGCAATCTGCTGAGTAAGCCCTATTTCATCTGCTCTCTTTTTCGCATCGGCATAGTTTATCTGATATGTAATCCCGCCTGAGCGAAAAATATCCTGAGAGATGGAAGCTGAGATTTTTTTCATGTCGCCATGTGTATCGTTTGCGCTCTTGTCATACCCATAAGAAGCCCCAAGATTGAGCGGTGCTATCCAGTTGTCTCGCAGTTTTTCATGCTCTGCTTCATACTGTTTTTGCTGCTGATGCAGAAGATTTTGTTTCTCCTGGGATAGCAGCTGGGCATCTTGTGCATTTAGAGCCACGCCAAAGAGCAAAAACATAGTGAAATAAAATTTAGTTTCTGTTTTCATAACTGTAATATAGCCTCTTTTATTTAAAATTATAAACAAATCTCAAAACAATTTGATTCATCTTGATAAGAGTATTTAAGCGTAAAGCCATGTTTTTGCACTATTGAGTTTGTAAGATACAACCCCAACCCCAGCCCTGTGGATGAACCTTCATAAGCACGGTTAAAAGGCTTTGAAAAATCTCTCTTTGCCTCAGACATCTCATCTCCTAGATTGCAGATTTCAATAGAGTCTAAGGAGATAACCACCGTCGGTTTTCCTCTGCCATACTTCATGGCATTATCTAGCAGATTTTTAAGGGCAATGGCAAAGAGCTCAAAATCAACCAAAACTATCAGTCCAGACTCCTCTCCTTTTAGAGTAAAAGTATCTCTATCACACAGCAGCAAATCGTATGCATGATCAAGAATATCGACAAAACGGTACTCGATGCGACTCAAACTCCATGCTCCGCTGCTGAAACGTTCTATTTTTGCAAACTCATCGAGAAGATAGTTCATTCTAACAAATATTCTACCCAGCCTCTCTTGCTCATGGCTTGGTTCAAGAGACTCACATGTCAAAGATCCTTTCATAATAGGCGTTTTAAGCTCATGAAGAACGTTACGCAAAAAGAGACTTCGAGCTTCTCTCATTGATGCAATTTTTTCCAGTACGTGATTGAACTCTTTTGTAACTTCGGAGATTTCATCTTTGCCGTTTGAGGGCGCATCCAAAGAAATATCTCCTTCTTTAAACAAACGGATAGCATTTTTAAGGCGATAGAGCGGAAGCAGTTTTCTAAACAGATATGCAAAAAATATTAGGATAAGAGTATCAATTCCTGCTACTATCGCCCAAAGCAAAAGAGATTCCTGTTCTAAAATATCTTCAAGCACTTCTACATCTCTAAATTTGGGCGGCATAAAATCAGGATGAGGCTCTTTAAAACCAAAAGGCGGTTTTGGCGGCGGAAGGTGTATAAAAAAAGTTTTTCCCTCATACTCTACCATTTTTGCGAAAGGGAGTTCAATAATCACCTCTCCTTTTTCAAGCAGAGTTGCAGAGGATATCAAAGAGGGTCGTATCATAAGATGTTTCAAAGTCGTCTCATCTCTCTCGTGTATAACCCTCTCGGCGAGAAAAAATCGTCTCAGCTGCTCCTCTTCATGACGCTTTTGTGTGTACTGTAGAGCAACCCAAAAAAGAGCATTTATAAGAGTAAAGATGAAAAGAAAAAATAGGCTTATGATGGTAAGCACAGAGTGTTTATTGATTGACAAATTTATATCCTATACCTCGTACAGAGAGAATGTATCGGGGATTTTTTGGGTCATCCCCTATCTTTTGGCGGATTCTACCCATAATCACATCTATACTTTTTAGAGAACTTTCATACTTTATAGAGCCGATATTCATTAAAAGTTCTTCACGAGAGATAACCGTTCTTGCTTTTTGAATCATATAGGAAAGTATCTCGTACTCGGCAGGAGTTATACGCAGAGGCAACGAGTTTTTCATAATCTCATGTGCGTCCTCGTCTACATGAAAAGGCGCATTTGTTTTAGAGATCTCAGGGTTGGCACGTCTCATAATTGCATCAATGCGAAATATCAGCTCATCTGGGTTGTACGGTTTTGGAAGATAATCATCTGCCCCATAATCAAATGCCGTCTTTTTATCCTCTATGCTTGAGCGTGCCGAAGAGATAATAATGGGAATAGAACTCTCTTTGCGGATAAGACGGCAGATCGTAAGTCCGTCCATCTGAGGCAACGAGAGATCAAGAATCAACAAATCAAACTTTTGATTTTGAAAAAGCTCTAAACCCTCAAGCGGCGTTAAGGCTATCGTCACCTCAAGTGCATCTTTGAGCAGACGCTTTTGTAACAATTGTGCCAACTCTTTATCATCTTCTATCATCAGTAGTTTCAACATGTCGAGAATTCTATCGGTTTAGGAGTAAATAAAAAGTAACATGCCCAAAATGGGCATGTAGTCTTATGCACTTAAGTTGAGTGCGGAAGTGCTGTTTGAAGATGAACTTGAATTTGAACTATAGTAGGAGAGAAGACTCTCAAGCATAGCAGTTTTCAACTTAGAAAATTTATCTTCCGAAGATGTACTGCTTGATGCGGTACTAGAGTCCGCAGACTTCTCCTGTGCTCCTGAGAGCAACTCTTCAAGAGAGACTGTTCCGTCTTGGTTAGTATCTAATGCAGAGTAAGTTTGGCTCTGCGAATCACTCTCTGACTCATTTCCTCCTCCTGATGGCGGCGGTGGCGGTGGCGGCATTGAGCCCATCTCTTTAGCTCCCCCGGGATGTTCAGGCTTAGATGCTTCAAGTGCCGCCATAAACTCTTCACTGCTCATTGAGCCGTCGCTGTCGGTATCAATACGTGCAAAAATATCTGCACTCGAATCTGATTGCAAAGCGGACGCAAATTCAGTAGAATCGATACTTCCGCTTCCGTCACTATCTAACGAACTCATTACCTCTGCAGCAATTGTTTCAAAATCGGGCTTTGATTTTTGTGCAGTCGAAGAGGTCGCAGCCGAATTGTATGATGTATAAGCGCTATAATTAGAACTTACAGTCATGATATGCTCCTTATTTTGTGTAGTAAAAAACAGAACTAAAAGCGTTAAAATTCTTTACCCATCCGTAACAATAAATCAAATAGAGTAACAAATCGGTAACACTCGCAGCGTTGTTTTCGTCTATTTTTATTGATAAATGCTATACTTTAGCATGATTAATTTATCGCTTAACAAACAGCTTGATATTATTGTTCCTAACAAAAACAGGGCTTTGGCGACGATTTTGCAACAGGCGACTCCAAAAGAGCTTGAGACTTTATCAAAAGATAAAGATTTGGGGTCTATTATGAATTCGCTTCTTAAAGAGAGTTCGCAAAATCATTCATCCGACAAAACTCTTTTAGATCTTGCAAAAAACAATCCCACATTAAAAGATCTCGGCAATGTTTCGGCTACTTTAAAAGATCTGATTAATACTCTAAAATCTGAAAAAAATCCTCTTCCCATAGAGACTGTGCTTAAAAAATTTCTCCTAGAGATGAAAGATATAAGCGAGCCGATTTTGAGAGAAAAGTTTGAAAACTCCGGCATCTTTTTAGAGTCCAAACTAAAAAATGTGCAAAATCCTCAACTTGAGTTAAAAACTCTTCTTCAAACGCTTGAGAAAAGCCTCGCAAAAAGTGAGATCCCCATTGCAAAAGCAGTAAATGAAAATATCAAAGAACTGCTTGCTACGCCAATACTTAAAGAAGCTTCAAACGACTTGCTTCTGCAAATTACAGAAGACGATACAGCCGTTTTAAAACAGCTCTCAAAAAACATAGAGAGAGTTGTTTTTGGAGTTAATGAGGTTATAAAGAGATCTGAAGATATAAAGCAGGATCTGCCTCTTCAAAAAGAGTTCTCGGAGATCGCTTTAAAACTCTCTTCTTATAAAGATCCCCAAAAACTCTCGGTTCAAGAGAATGTAAGAGAGATATTGTCAAAAGATTTAAAAGCGGTTTTGCTTCAAGCAGGCGAAGAGTTGAGCAAATCATCTCACCCAAATCAAGCTGAAATCTCAAAACATGTAGATAAACTTCTGCTGCAAATCGACTACTATCAGCTTACCTCGCATCTCTCAAACGCTTCATCGCTCTATCTTCCTTTTTCATGGGATGGCTTTGAAGAGGGAAATATAAATATAAAAAAAGACAAAGATGATAAGTTCTACTGCGACATAGATCTCAAACTAAAAGAGTACGGAGAGCTTAAACTAAAACTTACTCTTTATGAGAAAAACCAGATAAATATTCACATATACTCAAACAACTCTGAATTTAAAGAAATCGTAAAAGAGAATATTCCTCTTCTTCGTTCGTCTCTCATCGAATCTCAAATAACTCCAAGAGAAATACGACTCTTTGAAGCAGTGAAAAAAAGTTCCCCCTATGATAACCAAAACAGCGACATTCAACTCGGATTTGAGGTAAAAGCATGAAAAAAGCCGCCGCACTAAGATACGACACCGTCAAAGAGAGAGCGCCCAGAGTCGTTGCCAAGGGAGAAGGGCAGACTGCCGAAAATATCATTAAGATCGCCGAGCTTCATAATCTTCCCATAAGAAAAGACGAAGATCTCATAGAACTTCTCTCAAAAGTGGAGCTTGACAAAGAAGTTCCCGAGGCGCTTTACAAAGCCGTTGCGGAGGTTTTTAGTTTTATTTACAAGGTAAGCAAAAAAGAGGTAAGTTAATTATACTCAGACATAGTTGTTATATCTACGCCCAGTTCTTTAAGTTTATATCCTATTTCAACGACTCTGTTTTTGTACTTTTCACTCTCCATAAAACCTTCAAATACTTCTATCTCTTTTCTTTGAACTTTTGCCGCAATAGTGTCTATCTGGATAAGTGCTTTTTGCAGTTCCTCTTCTAAATCTTCAACAGTTTCTTCCATAAAATCTCCTTTTTTTGTAAATTTTTAATGTATTTTAGCATAACGTATAAAACAGATATAATTACATATATTATTTGAGGACAAAAGATGGACGGCACAAAAAGAGCAAATATAAAAAGCGGTATGAATGTGGCGATTGTACTCAAAGAAGATCAATCAAGCGGACGGCTTACGCATGGAATAGTCCGTGATATTTTAACCTCATCCGCATCGCATCCCCACGGCATTAAAGTCCGTCTTATGAGCCGTGAAGTCGGACGAGTAAAGGAGATATACTAATGAATAAAAGAGATTTTTCAAACCTTCCTCTTAGCAAAGAGATGCTTCATAACCTTAGTGAAATAGGTTATAAAGAGATGACTCCGATTCAGACTGAGAGCTTGCCGTTTATACTTGAGGGCAGAGACGTAATAGCTCAGGCAAAAACAGGAAGCGGCAAAACAGCCGCATTTGGCATAGGTCTGCTTCATAAACTTCAAGTCAAAAAGTTTAGAGTCCAGTCGCTCATACTCTGCCCAACTCGTGAACTTGCGGATCAGGTGGCAAAAGAGCTTCGCATGCTTGCTAGATTTTCACACAATATAAAGATTTTAACTCTTTGCGGCGGAACTGCTTTTGGTCCGCAACTCGGCTCGCTTCGTCATGGTGCGCACATCATTGTCGGAACACCGGGACGGATTTTAAAACACCTCAAAAAAGCCACACTCTCTCTTGAAGATGTTGACATGTTAGTTTTAGATGAAGCGGACAGAATGTTGGATATGGGTTTTAGCGAAGAGATAAACGAGGTTTTGGCATTTGTTCCAAAAGAGAAACAAACGCTTCTCTTCTCCGCTACTTACACAGATGAGATAATGGGCATCAGTGCTTCTATCCAAAAAGATGCCATCAATGTAAAAACAACATCAACGGAAGTTGCAAACAAAATAACAGAGCGATTTTATGAGGTGCAAAACTCTCAAAAACTAAAAACCGTTATAAATATTTTGAGTAATTTCAAACCCGAGAATGTCATAATTTTTGCTAACACAAAAGCAGAAGTTGCGGAGATTGCAGAGACTTTGCAAAAAAATAGGATTGACGCACTCGCTATTCACGGCGATTTGGAGCAGTATGAGAGAAACGATGTGTTAGTTCAGTTTGCTAACAAAAGCTGCCCTGTGTTAGTGGCAACCGATGTCGCGGCACGCGGGCTTGACATAAAAGAGTTATCCATGGTTATCAACTACGACCTGCCTCACGGCGAAGAAACCTACACTCACCGCATAGGCAGAACGGCGAGAGCCGGCATGGAAGGTTTGGCATTTACTCTCATAAGTCCGTATGAAGCGGACAAAGCAGATGAGTACAAAAACGAGAGCCGTCTTTTTGAAGATGCAGAGGCTCTAAAAGTTGTAAACGGTTTTGAGATGAAACCGCAAAATATCACACTGGTTATTGAGGGCGGTAAAAAAGATAAAGTCCGTGCAGGAGATATTTTAGGTGCTCTTACAGGCGAAGCAGGACTAAGTGGAAGCTCTATCGGAAAGATAGATATTTACGACAAACAGAGTTATGTAGCAATTGAGAGCAAAAAAGTAGATGAGGCTCATGAGAAACTCAAAAACGGAAAAATCAAAGGGAAAAAGTTTTCGGTTTGGATTCTTTAAAATATCTGCAACACTATTCGGAAGCTACAAAAAAACAGGTGTTAGAGCTGGTAAAACAAGATAAATTAGCTCTGCACCTCAAAAACAGATACCCAAATCCGCATACCGTAAAAACAGACAAAGCACTCTTTACCTACGTGAATGATCTAAAAAACTCTCACATGAAAAATGCACCGACTTTAAGTAAAGTTCTTTATGACGGCAAGATAAATGTTATTCACAATGCTTTGGGAACACACCGTTTTATCTCAAGGGTTCAAGGCGCAAAACTAAAAAGCAAAAATGAGATTCGCATCTCTTCCATATTTAAAAATGTGCCGCAAGAATTTTTGGATATGATAGCGGTGCATGAACTCTCACACTTTAGGGAAAAAGAGCATAACAAAGCATTTTACAACCTTTGTCAATATATGCTGCCCTCTTATCATCAGATAGAGTTTGATCTACGTCTCTATCTCACCCTAATCGACATAAATGGTAAAATTGAGAGCTGGGATTCATCAAAATCTTCTTAGCGGCTATACCTCACTATAAAAACAGTATCTATTGCGCCCTTCTTGCTTTGCTCTGTACATTGCTATATCCGCATTTTTAAACAAAGTCTCTTTATCCATTCCATTCACAGGGTAGATGGCTATACCAATGGAAGCTGTTACTAAAAGCTCATTGTCACCGAGCTTAAAAGGAGATTCTATAATTTGTAGAAGTTTTTTAGCGATATAAGAAGAGCCTTGCACATCCGTATCTAAAAAGAGAAATATAAATTCATCTCCGCCGACACGCGAGACCATATCAATCTCCCGTAAAACAGATTTAAAACGAGCACCAAGTTCAATCAGCAAACTATCTCCTGCATCATGTCCGAGAGTATCGTTAATCTCTTTAAAATAATCAAGATCTAAAAACATAACACTGAAACAGCCGTTATTTCTTTTTGCCATGCCTATGGCATAATGTATCTGTTCTTCAAGCTGCACTCTATTTGGAAGTCCCGTAAGAGAGTCGAAATTTGCAAGATAGTATATACGTTCTTCTGAATGTTTTTTATCGGTAATATCCTCTTTTATAGCCATATAATTGGAGATTGTTCCGTCATCTTGAAAAATCGGCGATACCTTTACACTCTCTATATACTCAACACCCTCTTTAGTTAAGTTTATAAACTCTCCATGCCAGATCTTTCCTGCTTTTAAAGATCCCCACATGTCGTTATATACTTCTGAGTCTGTTTTGCCGGACTGCAGAAAACGAGGGTTTTTACCGATTGCTTCTTCTCCCAAATAGCCTGTGGTTTTAGTAAACGCTTCATTGGCATACTCGATATTTCCTTCCAAATCTGTAATAACTATAGTGCTGGGACTCTGTTCTACCGCTTGAGACAGTTTTTGCAGCTCTTTTGTCTGAGCTTTAAGCAGAGCTTCATATTTTGATATTCGTTTGTCAATGCTGTTCAAATTTTCATTAACGGCAGCTTCAAATTTTTCGGTTGCGAGAAAGTAGTAATAATCCTTCATTTACATGATAGATGATATCAAAAATGCACAAATAATGCTAAATAAGTTAAACGGTGCGAACAAGCCCAAAGAGCTTATGGATGTTGAGTACACTTTTATACTTACAACCCTAAACAGCGATGAAATCATCTAAGCTTTTAATATATTAGCCATGAAACACCTCTTTTTCAAATTCTTCTAAAGCCAATTTTTTATTTTTTTCAGATTCTTCATTTAAAAATTTAATTTGATTTTTCATTTCTTTTATATTGTTTGCAATTCCATTTTGTGTATCAATATCTGGAATAATAAATTGTAAATTCTTTAAATTGTTGATGCCCAATTCAGTTTGTTTCGTTGCAACAGCTGATTTTATATTTTCAATTTGCTTTTGTCCTAAATCGCAATTTATAAAATATGTCAAAAATAATGGATTGATTTCATTTCTATTAACTCTTAATAATAAAATATGGCTATCATAAATTAAATCTTCAAATTCTTTTGTAATACAAGTTGCCCTACCAATTGTTCCATCACCTGTTGAATTGATAAGGATATCTCCCTCTATTGTAAAAAACTTTTTATCAAGTTTCTCAAACCATTCATCATTGACACTTTTACTATGTTCAAGTTCCAAATCATTCCATCGATTACATTTTTGATTTAAAATAATACTTTTTGAATTATCTTCATATTTTGGACTTTTCCCTCTATATATATCAACAAATAAACTAGGTTTTTGATTCAAGGAATAAGTTCTAAAGTTTATTGAATTAATAGAAAGATTCTCTAATATATCTTTACAACTCCATACTGTTAATTTTTCAAAATTTATAAAATTTAATACATTATTTAACTTAACATTATTGTCTTTTTCTAATCCCAGCTCACTATATAAATACTCTTCAACTTCTTTGTCTATATCTTTTACTTTTTGCTCTTGCTCATTTGCAAGATTTATTTTAGCTTGATAATTTTCAACAATTTGTTGTTGAATTTCAATAGATGGAAGAGGAATCTTTGTATCTAAGAATTTCGATTCATCAATTCTTTGTCTTCCTGTTGTTCCACTGCTTGCACTTTGAGCAAATTGCATAAACTTTTTTGTAGTTGTTATAAGTACTAAAAAATCTGGATTTATTTTTGATGTATTTATATCAAAAGCCAAAAAATCAGCAGTTATGATAGCATCATCTACTTCGTTTGTTGCTATTCCAAAAGCCCCATTTCTTGCATCGATTTTTGAAAGTAAAAATTGTCCTTCTTTGATAATAAACTGTTTTTTTGTACCTATATTTTTGCCTATTTCTGTGTCTCTTAAAAACACTCCATTGTTATAAAGCTTGATAGTAACTCTTTTATACGTAGTGCTATCATCTACAATTATTTGAGTTTTATTTCTTTTGAGGAATGAGGCTATTTTTACAAGTTCAAAATCTTTGTTATAGTTAAAATGGTTTTGAAGCAGATGAGCAACACTCCAGTTTGAAAGTTCATTAAACTTTACAAAATCTAGCAAAACACTCATTAACTTAAAGAATTTCCAGATACTGTCTGGATAATTGAATTTAATTTATAAAGAATCGCTTGTTCTTTTACATATTTTAATTTTTTTTCTTTTATTAATTTACTTAATAAAATTTCCAATACATCTGTTGTAGGGAAAAATTCTATTGGAAACTTTGGAAACTGTTGGTTCATTGAAGAAAAAAACTCTAAAAGTAATTCTCTTTCATAACCATTTTTTCTTTTTGATGGTTTTACATAAAATGAAATTATCCGAATCTTTTCTTTCATAACTTTATAATGAATTACTGAAAAATCATTTAATTTAAATTTTTTTACCCCATCAAGACTATTACCAACTTTTTTGTCTGTATAAAGAATATATGGAAAGAAAAACACTGGTGCAGAATCATCAAATAAGGATCCATTGTTTGATCCATGGTAAGCTATCAAATCAAGAGAGTTATAATTTTTATGTTCTGTTTCGGAGATTGAATCTTTCATATATTTACCTAGGAATTTTCCACTCTCTTTCAATGTAAGATAATTTGGTTTTAGTTTTAGCCAATATTCTTCTTTTAATTTATACCCATTATTAAATAGTAAATTTTTAAGATCATCTTCATAAAAACGACCTACACCATCTGAAAATATTGTATATTTTTGTAAATAGATACTTAATATATCACATAACTTTCCTAATCCCATTTGATAATTTTTATCATTTGTTTTTGAAAAGACATTTTTTAATATTTCAACTACAAAGTCATTAGATGGATACCCATTATTCTGCATTTTTCACCTCCCAAAGATTATTAGCAGTTCTATACCCTGTATAAGCTTTTAGAAGTTCTGGAAGTTGATTTTCTTCTTTTCCGCCTGTTGAGTTAATCCCTGCTTTTTTGATGTCTGCAATTGGTATTTCATAATCAAAGTTTTGTTTGATCTGTTCTTTTATTTCTAGATCTATACTGTTTTGTAGCTCTTTTTGTTTTAGCAATAGTTCTTTTTTCTCATTTTTTGATAAAGATTCTTTTCCTCTTAGAGACAATAAAGCTTCTATCTCTTCTTTTTGCTCTTTGTATTTTTCATTGATTTGAGCTATTGCATTTTGTTTAATTTCTTCATAATTTGTTTTTTCTTCTTTTGTAAACTTTTTCAAAAATACAAGACTTGTTTTTACTGTAGCACCTGAACTGATAAATATCTCTTGAGGAAGTGAAACGATAAGAAGTATCTTAGCTCTACTTTCAAAATACTCTCTTGCATTTTGAAGATTTGAACTATTTAAGACACCCTCTGGTAGAACTATCCCCATTCTTCCGCCGTCTCGGAGTAAATCCAAACATCTCTCTATAAATAACACTTCTGTTTGTCCCGCACTTTTACCAACTTCAAAAAGTCCTCTTATGGGCTTACCAAAATTATCTGTAACTTGTTTCATCTCTTGTTCATAGTTTGGATAAATTGATTTGTAAAATTCTATTTTTTCAGTGTTTGTATATTTGTCATCCAACTCAACTGTCGGTGATGTTTGTGATAATGTCGTACCAAATGGTGGATTTGTAAATATGACATCAAATCTGCCTCTAAAAATACCGTTAACATTTAAAAGCCCATCGTTATGGTGTATGCCGTTGTGTCCGTCACCGTGCATTATCATATTCATTTTGGAAACTCTTGCCATTCTAGGGTTTGCGTCTGTCCCAAAAATAGATTTTTTAGATAGATATTCTATTTGTGCATCTTGTTTTTTGTTAATCTCTTCAAGATAGTTTTCATACTCTTCTATTTTTATATTTTCTTCTTTCGGAGTTAGTTTTTTACCCTCTTGAAATATCTCTTTATATTTTGCTTTTTTAATTTCAATGTATTTATTATCAATCGTTTCTTTGACACTCTCAAAAGCTTTTATCAAAAATCCACCACTTCCAGCACAAGGGTCACAAATAAGTTCATTTTCTTGTGGGTTCAATAAATCAACCATAAAATTTACTATGGCACGAGGGGTAAAAAATTGCCCAAGTTCTCCCCTAAAGGTTCTTCCTAAAAAGGTTTCAAATGCTATACCTTTGACATCTTCACTTGTAGCAGTTAGATTATAAATTTCTAGTTCGGAAATAATGTCAATAAAGCTATTTTCTCTTATTTTTATCTTTTCATTCTCTTCAAAAATACCGTCATTTCTAAAAGCAAATTTCACACTATTAAATTGCTCTTCTAAAAAACTTAAGCTTGTCGCTCCTCTTTCAATTTTCTTTTTATGAATTTCCATCTCTTTTTTAACTTTTTGTTTAGAGAAAATCAAGGTATCATCATCAGGGCTTCGCTCATACATGATTTTTAAAAATAAAATTTTACTAATTTCATCAAATGAGGCTTCTGGAGAAAGTTTGTCATTGTTTCTTATGATGTTATGGCATTTATGAAGTAATTTTGCGAACTCATCACCTGTAAACTCTTTTGTTTTTGATAGTATATCTTCTAATTTTTGGTTATCAAGAATATCTTTTGCTTGTGGTATTTCTCCGACAGGCTGAAGGCTAAGTGGCAGTTCTTCTTCTATAGTTTTGTAAATCTTTACAATTTTTCCGTTACTAATCACAAAGAGTTTAGATCTGCTCCAAGTAGCATAATTATAACCTTGATAAAAATCTTCCGGTTTTAGTTTTAAAGCTTCAGCTTTGAGTTCCACAACCAAAAACGCTATTTTATTTTGTTCTTTTTCTTCTTTTGTTCGCCATACAACTATATCTGCACTTGCTCGCCCTGTTCCCCTGTTTGAAGAGGTTAGTTGTACTTCCTGTGCCATTTGTTCTAAAGTATATCCATAATCATTTATAAGCCTACAAACAAACTCTTGTCTAACTTTTTCTTCTGGTTTTGCCTCAAGATATTTGTTTTGAAGCGGAGCAAATATCTTGCCCTTTTCGTATTTAGGTTTATAAATAGTTACTGTTTTTTCTTTACCTGTTTTTTTGTCTTCTACGATTATTTCTTCTCTATCAAATAGTTCATCATAGTTCATTTAAATCTCTTTTATAAATTATTTTTAAATACATTTTACCAACATTTTTTATAAACTCAACGGAGTAGATTAGACACTCATCCCATAATATTGCAATTCGTAATTTTTTCTGTATTTTTGCCAAATTTAACTCCGCTATTTACTCTGAAATCTGAGGTTTTACTCCACCTCTGCTATTTTTTTATCGTAATCTTGCGAAATTTCATCAAATTCGCTCTGCAATATCTCTAAAAGTTCAAACATCTTCTCAACCTCTTTTTGCTCAAGAGAGACAAGTTTTGAAAACTCGATAATCTTAAAAGTGTCGCCCTTGTTTGAGGCTTCAAGCAGTTTCTTCTGATGAGAAGCCAAAGTCTCTTCGGACTTTATGATGGATGCTTCAAGCTTTTCAATTTTTTTCTTTATCGGTGAAGTGAGCTTATTTTTATCTCTAATAAGATCTGCTTTTGCTTTTTTGTTATCTTTGAAAGAGCTTTTTGGTTTTTGTTTTACTCTCTCCTCTTCTTCCTCTTCCCATCCCATTTTCTCTAAGAAAAGGTCGTAACCGCCGTCAAAATACTCTGCACCGTTTCTTGTAAAGATGATGAGTCTATCGCATACACGGCGTAAAAGCTCTTCAGAGTGGGTTACAATGATAACCGAACCTTCATAGTTCTCGATAGCCTTCGTAAGCGCCTCGATAGAGTCCATGTCAAGGTGGTTTGTAGGCTCATCAAGGAAAAGTACATTAACTTCTCTAGCCAAGATCTGCCCGAGCATAACGCGGCTCTTTTCGCCTCCGGAGAGAAGCGAAACTTTTTTATCCGCACTGTCTCCGCTAAACATCATCGCTCCTGCAATGCCTCTGACAGACTGGGCGGAGAGCTTGGTGTTAGCCGAATGGATCTCGTCCAAAACGGTGCTTGTCGGATGCAGTCTTGCAATATTTGTTTGACCGAAGTGTGCAAAAGCCGTGCTTGGATGCATGTGGACTTCGCCAGCCAATGCTTTTAGCTCGCCTGCGATGGTATTTAAGAGGGTTGATTTACCTTTACCGTTTTTTCCGATAATCCCGAGTCGTTCCCCTTTTTCAAGCACAAACGAGATATTTTTAAAAAGTATATTATCAGGCGTATATCCAAAGCTAAGATTTTTAACGTCAATCAGAACTTTTGCAGGCGTTTCTTTGTAGTTAAAATTAAACTCCAGTGTTGAATCGTAATCCAAATCATCAAGCAGATCCATCTTCTCCAGCTGTTTTACTTTGGACTGTGCCAAAGCCGCCGTAGAGGCACGAGCTTTGTTTCGGGCGATGAAATCTTCAAGCTCTTTTACCTTTTTATCTTGTGAGATCTTCTGTTTTTCATGCAGCTCATCGCTTGATCTTAGCTGTTCATAGTATTTATGAGTGTCTCCGGCGATAACTCTTAGATTTTTGCGTACAATTCCCATCGTGTGCGTTACCACGGCATCCATAAAATCACGGTCGTGGGTGATTAAAATAACTTCACCCTCAAATGCTTTTAAAAAAGTTTTTAGCCATCTAAGCGAAAGGATGTCAAGGTAATTTGTAGGCTCATCAAGAAGGAGCAGATTCGGTTCTGTTACAAGCAGTTTTGCGAGGTTTATACGGATCTGATATCCGCCTGAAAATGAGAGCGGATCTTTCTCCAAATCATCTTGCGTAAAACCCAAACCAAAAAGAATCTTCTCGACTCTATAGACATCATACTTCATGTCCTCTTCAAGAGCAAGTGCCGCCTCTTCTCTTAAAGTGCTTTCGCTAAATTCAAGATACTGCTTTAGCGTCCCTATTTTATACCCTTTTGGTATAATCACTTCACCGGAATCAGGTGTCTCTTCACCTAATATAAGTTTAAAAAGGGTTGACTTTCCGCTTCCGTTACGACCTACAAGACCCATTTTATTGCCGGAGTTTAGTTTGAAACTAAGGTTGCTAAAAAGCTCTTGTTTGCCGAAATTTTTTGAAATATTTATTAGTTGTATCATTAATCTTCTTTATCTAGTTTTTAATTTTTTCAAGTATCCAAGGCCACTCGCCATAGCCGCCTGAGTTGTTTATATGTCCGCCACCCTCTAAAAATTTTATAGGGATATCCAATCTTTTTTGAAGGTCCAAGGCTTCATCTTGTGTCATGTAAGGATCATTCGTCGATGCGATAAGCAAAGACTCTTTTGCATGGAGATTTTTAGGTATCTCACATGGAAAAAAGCTCTTTAACTCTTCAATATCACATGCCAAACTCGGCACGGCAACCAAAAAAAGTCTCTCTATCTCTTTTGGTTTTATCTCGTTGCAGATATGAAACCATAAAATATTTGCGATAGAGTGGCAAACCACGATGTCTGGT
>Ga0074197_1000563_pt1 | contig 43315 bp, 43 predicted proteins | sample EPASupsiteSAE305_FD_64526 | JGI IMG/M metagenome (GOLD analysis project Ga0074197, IMG submission 64526) | Bioremediated contaminated groundwater microbial communities from EPA Superfund site, New Mexico - SAE3-05 reassembly with SPADES | ecosystem: Environmental > Aquatic > Deep subsurface >...
CTGATAGTCTGCGAAGGCTATATGGATGTGATTGCCTGTCACCAGGCCGGGGTGGAAAACGCCGCCGCGCCGCTTGGCACCGCCTTCGGGCCCGACCATGCGCGGCTTATAAAGCGCTATTGCCAGCAGGTGGTCCTTCTTTTCGACCCGGACCCCGCCGGAGTGCGGGCCGCGTTAAGGGCTGCGCCGATACTGATAACCGGCGGATTGCAGGTAAAGGTGGCAAGCCTCGGCGGCGGGCTTGACCCGGACGAATTTTTGCAGGAACGCGGCAGGGAAGCCTTCGACGCGGTGATTGCCGGCGCGAGGGATATAATAGAATTCCATGCCGACGTGGTAATGGCGGCTCTTCCGCATCCCGTCTCGTCTCACGACAAGGCGCGCGCGGCGGACGAGTTGCTGCCGACCGCGCTGGTCCAGCCGAACCCTATTGTTCGGGCCGACTGGATAAGAATTATCGCGGACCGTCTCTCCATAAGCGAGGCCGTCCTTCGGCAAAGGGCCTCCTCTCCCGCGATAGCGGCGGCCGCGGGGCCGGCCCGGGAGGAAGAGGGGCCCGCCAGAGCCCGCCCGGACGAGGGAATACCCCCGCCGGAACGGGAGTTGCTGCGCATGGTGGTGCGCACTCCGGCTTTCGCCACGGTATGCGGAAAGCTTTTGGAGGGTGTTGCGCTGTCGCCAAAGGTTTCATCGCTTTTGTCCGCCATGAACAAGGTATGTGAAGGCGGATGCCCGGATGCGGAGGTCATAAGTTCCCTCTGCGCGGAAAAACCGGAATACGAGGGGCTTGTGCAGATGCTCGCGGTTGAGCCGGAGCCTGCAAGCCGCCTTTCCGGAACGGGAGAAAAGGAGCCTGAAGGCGAGGCCGCGCGCGCGGCCAGGGCCGAGGAAGAGATGGCCGGCAGGATGCGCGCGTTCGAGGAACTGTGCCGCCGCATAAGGCGCACGGGGCTGGAAAGACGGCAGGCCGACCTTAGAGCCAGCCTGGCCGAATTGGGGCGTAAAGGGCAGGATACCCGCGATATTCAGACGCAGCTTCAGAACATCGCGGCAACGTTGAAGGGAAGCGGAAAAATATAAGGGGTGAATATGGCGCAAGTGAATAAGGCCTTGAAAGATCTCATCGAACTGGGCAAAGAGCACGGTTATCTTACTCTAGAGGAAATAAACCGTTCGCTCACCTCTGCCTCCATGTCCAGCGAGGACATAGACAGCCTGATGACCACGCTGGAGGACCTCGGCATAGCGGTCGTGGACCGCAAGAAGTACAAGGCCGTGGCCATGGCCGAAAAAGAGGCCTATACGGAGGAGTTCCTCTCCAGCCCGGACATATCCAATTCCATCCGCATGTATCTGTCGGAGATGGGCAAGGTCCCCCTGCTCACTCGCGACGAGGAAATCACCCTCGCCCGTAACATCCGCGAGCGCGAGCGCGAACTGCGCCAGCTGGTGCTGGAATCCCCCATCACCATGCGCGAAATCTGCAACTGGGAAGACCTGGTCGAGCAGCAGGAAATGACGCCCAAGGAACTGATGCCGCGCGGCCGCAAGTCCGTGCAGGAGCTGTCGGCCATGCGCCGCAAGCTCAAGCGCGTTTCCAAGTTCATTTCCAAGAACGAGAAGCTGATTACAGCGCTGATGGCTGACCTGCGCAATCCGAACCTGCAGGAAGCCGCCCGCAAGAAAATGACCCGCGAGCTGGACAAGCGCAAGCGCGACGTGGTCGGCAACATCATTTCCCTTAATCTGAACCAGGAAAAGATAAAGCGTCTCACCAACAAGATAAAGAGCATCGCCTACAAAATCGCGGAATGCCGCGACGAGGTGGACCGTTACGAGAAGCGCTTCGGCAAGTTCGTGGAAATTAACGCCGCGTTCAACGCCTTCAAGAAAGGCCGCCTTAACGCGGAGGCTTTCCGCAAGCAGACCGGCTATGTCCCCACGGCGGTGGAGTCGGCCATCGAAAACATCAAGGCCGTTTTCGAGCGCGAGGCCCGTCTTACCCATCTCTTGCCAGTGCCCGTCAACGAGTTCATGGCCCTCAACGACCGTATTCTTTTCCTCGAGGACATGATTCTTCAGGACAAGCTGAAGCTCATCAAGGCCAACCTGCGCCTGGTTGTTTCCATAGCCAAGAAGCACGTCAATTCAAACCTTGAGCTGTCCGACCTGATTCAGGAAGGCGGCCTCGGCCTCATGAAGGCCGTGGAAAAGTTCGAGTACAAGCGCGGATTCAAGTTTTCGACCTATGCGACGTGGTGGATTCGCCAGTCCATAAACCGCGCCATAGCCGATCAGGCCAACACCATTCGCATTCCCGTCCATATGAAGGAATTGGTGTCCAAGCTGACCAAGGTCACCAACCGCTACCGCCAGGAACACGGTCGCGAGCCGCTTCTTGAGGAGTATTCAAAGCATCTCCATATCTCCATCGAGAAGGTCAAGAACGTTCTCAAGATAATGCAGGACCCCATCTCCCTGTCCACCCCGATAGGCGAGGATGAGGACTCCCACCTTGAGGACTTTATCGAAGACCGCAGCGGCCCCGGGCCGGCGTCGTCGGCCATAGATTTCCTGCGCAAGCAGGAGGTCACGAAGGTCCTGTCAACGCTGTCAGACAGGGAGGCCAAAATAATAAAGCTCCGTTTCGGCATAGACACCGGCTACCCCCGCACGCTTGAGGAAGTGGGCCGTATGTTCAAGGTCACGCGCGAGCGTGTGCGCCAGATAGAGGCCAAGGCCGTCCGAAAACTGCGCCATCCGTCACGCAGCAAGCTGTTGCGCGATTACATGGACTAAGCGTCTGCAAACAGAAAGAGTTTGAAGCGGCTCCCGGGAAATCCGGGCGCCGCTTTTGATTGTATTGATATGAAAAAACCCGCTTGTTCAGGCGGGTTTTTGTGTCGTATTTAATTTGTGCGGATATCGGTCAATCGTCGAAAAAGGTCCCGAAGTAGACGATTCTTCCTTTCAGGTTCGTTCCGTTCGGAACCCCGTCGAATGAAATGCCGGACTTCTCCAGGAGGGAAATCTCGCGAACCGTTAGTCCGGTGCGGGGGGCCTCGATGATGGTATCTTTGCCCGTGTACATCATAACATGATGCATGTGGCGGGGCTTGTCTTTAGAGGCTATGAAGATGAAATCTCCGGCCCGGAGGATGCTCCCCGTATCTTTCTTGCGCGAGGCCAGGTACTGCTCATGCGCCGTGCGGGGTATCGAAAAACCTACCATGCGCATGGAGGTGCTTGTCAGGCCGGAGCAGTCTATTCCGCGGAAAGTGGTTCCGCCCCAGACATAAGGAACCCCGATGAATTTGCGGGCTGTTTCAACCACACGCAGGCGGTAAGCGTTTGGTTCGCCATAGCCTTCATAGACATCACCATCCTGAAGATATGCCGTCCTGCCGTCTGGCAGTTCAAACGCGCCGTCTCCCCCGCCGGAAGCCACGCGCAGTGGCGTGCCCATGAAGAGAACCAGTTCCTGTTCCGCTCCAGTGTCAGTCTTGACCCGGGCGGTGGCCGTGGCTGAATTTACCGTAAAGCTGCCCTTGTATTCCTCTCCTTCAACCAGGCGGGAGAAGAATACGTAACCGGGGCGGTTTGACCACTTGTCCTTGTCAATGCTGGTGGCGTCGCCGGCGGCTTCATCCGACACATAAGGGGTGTCTATGCATTCCACCTTTGCCCATTTGCCTTCTATCGAAAGCACCTTTACCCTTGAGCCCATAAGGAGCTGGTCGGTTACCTTTGGCGGTTTCTGCGGGTCTACCGATGCGAAGGGCTGCTCGAAGAGTTCCGCCACGGGGGCGCCAACAAGCATTATTTTCGGAAGCTTTGGTTTGGCTTCCTTCGCAAGAGGAACGCGGGCGTCTTTCGAGGAAATGCTGACGCCAAGGTCCTGCATGGCCGAAGGAGCCTGCTCCTGGGCCAGGGCAAAGGGCGCGGAAAGTAGAGCCGTGGCTGCGAACAAAAAGGTGAATCTTTTCATTTTATCCCCATAATTACAAAGGATTAAGTTGCTAGAATAGCTTAACTGTATTTGAATGTATGGGGCAAGGCCTATCTGGCCTATACGCAAGGGGGCCAAATGGGTGTCGCAGGTGGATTCCAGCGCAAGCAGAGGATAAGGTGACGCGCGGACGTGTCCATCAGATGAAAGCCAAGGCCGTGCGCAAACTGCGCCATCCGTCCCGCAGCAAGCTGCTGCGCGGCTACATGGACTGACGGCGCATTCAAAAGTAATCTTAATGCGGCCTCATAAAACAGGGGCCGCGTTTTTTAGTGAATACGGACGGGTTCTGCGATGCAGACAGAATCTCTGTCATCATATTGGCTCCCCCGTCTTTCTTGAACGGGCGCGGATCGCTTAAGCGGGAACTTTTGGCGGAGCAGGGTGCTGTTTTTCAGGAGAAGGGGCGGAGTTCCGCGTCTCCGTAAAGGCTCAGATATGTTTTCCATATGCCGGAGCAATCCGCGGCTTTGCGGCAGTAGGCGCAAGACTTGCCGAAACCCATGTTGTCTGACAGATAGTTGAACAAGTAAGGACTTTTTACGCGCGGTATGCCGTATATCGCGTGCTTGGTTCCGGCTGAGCGGCGGCTACCTTTTTCAAATATGCAGGGGGGGACATAACGTATTTCCGTTTTGCTAAAAGCGGAAGCTGCGCGGAGGAATGGGACTATTTCGCTGACGCGGGGAACTATTGCCCGGGATTGTTCAGGGGTGAAATATTCCATGGGCCGGACTAGCGTGAAGGCTACGTTGTCTATTGTTTTCTTCCCGGCGAACAGGGCCGCCACGGCCGGCATCTCACGGTAATTTTGTTTGGTTATGACGAAAATTACTCTGGCCTGTTTGGCCTTGGCCTTTACTACGTTATCAATGCCTTTCATTAACAGGGCGTGCGAGCCGGGGCAGCCCGTGAGAGCATCGTGAGTCTCCGGCTTGAAACCATGCAGGGAGAAATTGATGTTGTCGGCTCCCGCATTTACAACGGCTCTTGCAAAGTCCGGGTTGGCAAGCAGCTTGCCATTGGTGCCGAACGCCACGCCTTTGAACCCCGCTTTGCGGCATACCATTATGAGGGTCAGGGCGTCCCTGCGCACAAGGAATTCTCCCCCTGAGAATTCTATTTCCTGAAATTTTCCTCTGGCGGCGTGTATCTCAGCCAGTATGTTCTGAAATGGCAGGGAATATGGATTGCTGCCTGTTTTCCCCATGCAGAATACGCAGTTGGAATTGCAGGAGTTGCCGGTGATGATGGAAATTTTATGTCTCATAGGTATTGCCTGCTTCGTGAGGTAGTCCTACGATTATTGTTCAGACCAGAGTTTCCGGCGTTTGAATTCCGCTTTGTTTTTTCAGATATGCGGATCGTAATTGTCGCCAATGCCGGCAAACGCGGATTTCGCTATCTCCCTGTCATTCATCATGGATGCGTAGAGCGCGGCTTTGTTCAGCAGGCGCAGTGAATCAGGATGCAGGCTGACGGCATCAATGAAGCTTTCTCGCAGTCTGGGCCAGGCGATCCGGCTAGTGTCGAAAATCTGCTTATTGTTGGTCAGCTGTTCCGGCAAGTCGACGGATACCAGCAGGGCATAGGCCGCGGCTGTGTAAATGGGATAATCCGTCTTGTTGGCGTCGATGAACTGGCACAATTTTGCCGCATTATTGCTTCTGTCGAGCGCTATAAATGAAACTGTCGGATTTTTTGTGGCCTTATAAATGTTTTCAATTGCCACAAGGAATTCTGCCGGATACGGATACGAACTGTTCCACATGTAAAGGATAACCGGGAAACCGCGGTGGTCCGAAAGTTTTACTCGGTTCCCGGAGATGTCCATCAGCTCAATTTCTTCCGCGGGGAAAGACTTGCTTATATTGAATTTTTGCAGCGTTCGTCCGGGGGTAATAAAATAGCAGGCCAGCAGAACCGCCATGAGGATGAGCGGTCCTTTTATGATTTTAAACATTCAGTTTCCATCTGCCAGCGCGCATGCATATGCCGATGGCGAGGGTGACGACAAGAAATTGTTGATAATATCCACAAGCTGTGCCTGTCATGCCGTAAGCAATAATAAGTGGCGTTACCTGCATATTCTAACTATTCGCTTCTTAATATGCAAAGAACAGCCCCCCGCCTTTAGTCAAGGCGGGGGGCTGTTTGCGTATATTGTACTTTACAGTTTTATGGAGGCCTTGAGTTTCTCTGTCTCGGCCTTTATCTGCTCGGGGAGTATCTTCGTGAAGAGCAGAGTTTCATTCGTGCCGAGGGCCATGCCGCTTATCTCGCCTTCGTAGGGCTTGAAGGCGGGCGCGCCTTTCACTTCGCCGAGGCCGGCTTTGAGCATGATCTTGCGCGATGTAGCCGGTATCACGGGATAGAACGCCGTGGCGCAGTTGATTATGGCGCGGGTGGTGATATTGAGCACCGCCGCGCAGCGCTTGATGTCCGTTTTCTTCAGGGTCCAGGGGGCCGTGTCGTTGAAGTACTTGTTCGTGTCGCGCGCCAGGCCCATTGCCGCCATGCAGGCCTGCCGCACCTTGAAGGTGTCGTAAGAGCCGCCTATCTCGGCGAAGGCCGGGGCGAATTTGTCCAGCATGGCCTGATCTTCCGGCTTCAGTTCGCATTCAATGGCTGGGATCTTGCCGTCAAAGTTGCGCTTGATGAATGAGAAGCAGCGGTTTACCAGGTTGCCGAGAGTGTCGGCCAGCTCGTTGTTCTTAAGCTGGAATTCCTCCCAAGTGAACTGCGAGTCGGATGTTTCCGGGGAATTGGAAGCTATCGCATAGCGGAGCGCGTCCACGCTGTATTTGCTGAAGAAGTCGTCAGTGTCTATGTACCAGCCTTCTGATTTTGAGAACTGGCGTCCTTCCAGATTGTAGAACTCATTGCCTGGAACGTTTGCCGGGAGTATGTAGGGCTTGTCCTGTTCCATAAGCATGGCCGGCCAGATGATGGTGTGGAAAACTATGTTGTCCTTGCCGATGAAATGGAACATCTTCGTGTCGGGGGCAAGCCAGTAATCCTTCCACTTGTCCGGGTTGCCCTGGAGCTTTGCCCATTCCTTTGTGGCCGAAATGTACCCGATGGGAGCGTCGAACCAGACGTAGAGAACTTTGCCTTTAGCTTCCGGCAGCGGCACCGGGACGCCCCATGTGATGTCGCGGGTGACGGAGCGTTCCACGAGGCCTTCCGATATGAAGGCGAGGGCCTTGTTCTTTACATTCGGTTTCCAGTCTTTTTTGCTCTCCAGCCATTCCTTCAGTTTCGGCGCGAAAGCCTTGAGATTGAAGAAATAATGGGTGGTCTGGCGCAGTTCCGGCGTGCCGCCGCATATTTTACACTGCGGATTTTTCAGCAGCGACTGGTCTATCCATTCTCCGCACTTGGTGCATTCGTCGCCGCGGACGTTGTCGGCCCCGCACTTCGGGCAGGTGCCGGTCACATAGCGGTCCGCCAGGAATTTGTTGCATTTGGGGCAGAAGAACTGGGGGGTGGTCTTGGGCTTTATGTAGCCCTTGTTGTAAAGCGAAAGGAAAAATTCCTGCGCCAGCGGTATGTGCTCGTCGTTGGTGGTGCGGGAGAAATGGTCGAACTCGATGTTGAGTTTTCCGAAAAAATCCTTTATGAGGGCATGGTATTTGTCCACATATTCCTTGTATGGGACGCCGGCTTTTTCCGCGTTGATGGTGATTGCCACGCCGTATTCGTCCGTGCCGCAGACGTAAAGCACGTCTTCCCCTTTTTGGCGCAGATAGCGGTTGAAGACATCGGCCGGAAGATATGCTCCGGCTATGTGTCCGAAATGTATGGGGCCGTTGGCGTATGGCAAAGCGCTGGTGATGAGATATTTCATTAAAGTGTGTCCTCTCTTTGTATATATGTAATTATAACATTTGACTGCCTATAGGGGGAAAAGGCCGCATATTGCGGGATGGATGCCGTATTTGTATTCTCTGTTTATGGGAAGACTGACCCTAATCATCCTGTCCGCCGTATTCCCGCCTTCCGCGTGGGCCGGGAACGATGCTCTCAATCTGCTGGGAGGGCCGCGTCCTTTTAACGGCTGTGTAAATCAGGCGTTTCTGACCGGGTCTCCGGCGAGCGTCATCTGTCTGGATAACGTGGGGGTTGTCCGTACCGCCATCGCCGGACCTGTCGGAGGGGCGGGACTTTCTTCTCCCGCTTCTTCCTCTAAGGGTGTTTTCCCGGTTAAAACGTCCATCGCATATATCTATCTGCCGATAAGCAGGGAGGAGCAGGTGCTTTCCTCCGCCGGGAAACTTTCCATGGCGGCGATGGGGCTTGTTCAGCAGCCTCAGAATACCTTGGGCTTTGCGGCTCTTGGCGCAATTGGCGCGGCGGAGCTGTGGAAAGTGCTTCGCTCGACTAATACACGCAGAAGCGAATGGAGTTTCATCTGGTCGCGCTAGAGTCCTGAAAAGAGAGAACCCGGCAGGGGTGACGCCGGGTTTTTTGCTGCCACATATTGCGTCCCGCCTTGGCCTGGAGGCCGTTCGGAACAGGTCTTGGTATAATCTCACCTCCTTTTACAGTTTTATTCCGGCACAAAATTGTTATCTACGCGCGTACACTATACGTGAAAGGGAACCTGTTCGCAGTCCGTCGCTGCGCTCGGAAAAATAGCGCGTGTTCAATTCCTGCTCGCCCATATCGGTGATATGGGTAAAGCCGATTTTCCTCAATTCTCCGGCCAGTTCTTCCGGCGTGAATAGCGAGACCCACTGTTCTCCAAGCGACGATACCGCCCTTTCAATATGGGCGAAAGCGGTTTTCCGGCCAGCACTCTTGCCGTCCGGCGGCGTGGTGTAATCGAAGACTACCGCGCTGGCTGGGGTAACCTCGGCGATACTCCGCATTGCCGCATAGAATGTTTCTTTCGCGATGTACTGGCTTAAACCCAGACAACTGAAAAAGGAGGCCGCATCCTGGCGGAATCCCGTGTTCCGGAGTATTTCGGGCAAAGACGAGGCCGCGAGGTCCGCCGCGATGAATGCGCATTTGCCCTGTGGCGCCAGTCCATTGCGTCTTAACGTGTCCAGCTTCCATTTCTGCGTGGCCGGATGGTCCAGTTCGAACACGCTCAGGGTTTTGTGAAATGGATTCCGGCAGGAGAAGGTATCCAGTCCGGCTCCCAGAACGACATACTGCTTGGTTCCTTGTTCTATAGCCCGGGCCAGTTCATCTTCGGCGATGCGGCTGCGCACCGCCACGAATGCGCGTATGAACGGCGAAAGGCGTGTCGTTTCGTATCTGTCCGGGTGGGTCAGCAGGTCTGCCGAGGTTTCCCTGCCTATGATGCGGAGCGCGAGCGGGTCTTCGAAAACCGCCGGTTTGTCCAGCAATTGATGGGCGGCCCGTCTGAGGGCTACTCTCCATGCCGTGCCGCTTGCTTTGTTTGGCTCCATTCCTCACTCCTTGCCGCTGGGGGCCGCATAGGATTTCTCTGACGGATTCACTATTTTGTCCAGCATGAAATTGTCATATCCGGCCGGTTTGAGCCTGGCAAGCAGGTCTATGAACTTCGCGTCACCTCCTATAAGTACCCGCGGCGCTTTGCGTCTTATTCCGTCTATTATCTGTGCCGCGGCCTGTGCCGGTGTTGTGGGGGCGTTATTCTCGAAATGCCGTGCCGCGCCTTCCGGGTTCCCTATGGCGTCGCCGTTGGCGGCGGTGCGGGTGTTTCGCGCTATGTTGCTGCGGACTCCGCCCGGATGCACCACTGTAACTTGCACTGGAGTGTTCCTGAGTTCCTGTCGCAGACTTTCCGTAAACCCGCGCACTGCGAATTTGCTGGCGCAGTATGACGCCGCCTTGGCAACAGCGGCAAGACCGTATATGCTTGAAACATTCACCAGGCTTGCCTCTTCTCTTTTCAGAAGATGGGGCAGGAACGCTTTTGTGCCATGTACCACGCCCCAGAAGTTTATGGCGAATATCCATTCCATGTCCGGGTATGAAAGTTTGTCTACCGAGACGTTGCTGAGAGCCACGCCGGCATTATTGATTACTATATCCACCCGTCCCAGTTCATCCATTACTTTTGAGGCCAACGCCTCCACCTGTTTCCTGTCGGATACATCCGTAACGCAGGCTTTTGGCTGGCCGCCGTGCGAGTGTATCGTTTCCGCGGTTTCGGCCAATGCGTTCTGATTGATGTCCGCCAGCACAGTCGTCGCGCCTTCCGCCGACAATTGTAGGGCAAGGGCTCTCCCGATGCCGGTTCCCGCGCCTGTTATGACCGCAACTTTATCCTTGAAGTTTTTCATGTCCTCTCCTTTGTGTACATACCGGTAGGTATAGAGAATATGCAAAAAAAATCATGACAGTATGCCGTGCATGAACTGCTTGCATGCCAGGAAAGCTGATTCGTCCGACAGGGCTATCTGTCCGTAATATGAGGTCGTTATGTAGGAATTTATCATTCCCATGAAGGTAAATGTGTAGCGCTTGCTTCTGCCGCGCATGTTGCCGTGCTGCTTTTCAGCCGCTGTAAACATCGTGTCCAGCAGTTTGAACTGCCGTTCAAGGACGGGGAGTATTGCCTGATGGGCTTCGGTATCCTTTGGAGCGTATACCATGGAGAGGTAGAGGCGATAGAAGCGGTCATTCTCCGCAGCGAAGCGGAAATATGTTTTTACCACATTCTCCAACGTCAGCGTCAGGTCGTCGTTGTAAACAGTTCTCTGTTCCAGTTCTGCCAGAAAAGGTTCGAAATAGAGGCTGACAAATTCCTTAAGTATGCCGTTCTTGCTGCCGAAATAATGGTATAGCGTAGGCTTCTTGACGTTGCAGGCATCCACAATCTTCTGTATGCCCACATTGTCATAGCCTTCCGCCGCGAAAAGCGACAGCGCCGCTTCCAGCATCTCTTCCCGCTTGTTCATAAGCTTAGTATACCGAATGGTATATAAGTTGTCAAGCCGGTATCCGTCGCTCCAGCGTGTGCGGGTCGAACTCCAGTGTTCTGAGCTGGGGTGCCAGTCTGGCGGCCAGCAGAACCACGATGATTGTGATTGCGCCGCCTGCGGCCACGCATGGCACAGTGCCAAGCCATGCCGCGCCCATGCCGCTTTCAAACGCGCCCAACTCGTTGGACGCGCATATGAAGATGGAGTTCGCCGCCGCTACGCGTCCGCGCAGATGGTCGGGCGACAGTAGGCGCATTATGGAACGGCGTATGACCATGCTGACACCGTCAAATACTCCGCTGAAGAACAGTGCCGCCAGCGACAGGGCGAAACTTTTTGAAAAGGCGAAAACTATTATGCTTAGACCGAATCCCGATACGGCGAAAAGCAGATTCCGGCCCGCTTTCTCTATAGGAGGATGCTTGGTGGCCCAGAGCATCACCAGCATGGCTCCCACAGACGGCGCGGCGTTAAGTATGCCGAGTCCCTTGGCGCCGACATGCAGTATGTCGCTCGCGTAAATGGGCAGCAGTGCTATCGCTCCTCCAAAGAAGACGGCGAACAGGTCCAGCGACATCCCGGCCACAAGCGGCTGTGTCTTGAAAAGGAATTTCCAGCCTGTCTTTATGGCCGCGAATATGTTTTCCCTGTGCGGATGCTCGGGCTGGGGCCTGGGGGCGATGCGGGACATCAGAATCCAGGCTATGGCGAAGAAGGCCGCGAGCAGCAGGTATGAACCGGCCGCGCCCCAGAAGTCGAATATGAAACCGATTGAGGCGGGGCCGGCTATGCCGCACAGCACCCAGGAACTGGAAAACCATGAGGAGGCGTTCACCGTCAGTGTCTTCGGCACGACCTGTGCCTCGAACGCGCTTGCGGCCGGGTCGGCGAAGGCCCTGGCCAGTCCGGCCAGAAAAACCAGTGTGTAAAGTCCGGCTATAGAGGCTTTGGCTCCCTCGAAGGAGAGAATCGACATGGACAGGGCGCAGAAAACGGAGACTGCCCTTGCGTAAAGAAGTATTTTGCGGCGGTCGAAGTGGTCCGCTATGTATCCTCCGAAAGGGGCCATTGATATAGCCGGTATCGCTTCGATGAGGCCAAGCCAGCCAAGCGCCATCGCGCTGTGCGTAATCTGGTAGGTCTGAAAGCCTATGACCACCGCGAGCGCCCTGTTTGCGAAGGTGAAGAATCCTATGCTAAGCAGAAACAGGCGTATGTCCGGTACTGAAAGCGCCGCCGAGAAGCTGGCGCGAGAGGACTGTTGTGTCATTCAAAATCCCTTTGGCTGAATATGCTGTGCCGGTGGCTGTCTGCGGCCGGCGGTTATCTGGCCGGTCCGTTAGATAATTCTATCATGCCGGTCCGCCAAATTTGCTAAAAATACATTTATACATATGAGCAACCAATCCGCCACGCTGTCTGTTTCCGGCCTGCGAAAGAGCTACGGCTCGTTCGAGGCCGTCAAAGGGATTTCATTCGAAGTCGCAAAGGGGGAAGTGTTCGCGCTGGTTGGCCCCAACGGGGCCGGCAAGTCCACCACCTTGAAGATGGTGTCCACCATACTTTCTCCCACGGGGGGGACCGCCACGGTCTGCGGGCTGGACATTCAGGAGCAGGCCGGCCTTGTGCGGGAGAAGATAAGCTATCTGCCGGAAGAGGCGGGGGCATATAAGAACCTGACGGGGCAGGAATATCTTGAATTCATGGCGTCGCTCTGGTGCGACGACCCGGTCCTGCGCGCTGAAGCAGTGAAATACGGCGCGTCCGTTTCCGCGCTGGGTGAAAAACTCGAGGATAAAATAAAGACCTACAGCAAGGGCATGACGAGGAAGCTGCTGTTGGCGCGCGCCATAATGCTTCGTCCGCCACTTGCCGTTCTTGACGAGCCCACCAGCGGACTGGACATAATCAACGCCTTCGAGATACGCAATACCATCAAGACGCTTGCCGCGGAAGGCATGTCGGTTCTGGTTTCCAGCCACAATATGCTGGAAGTGGAATTCCTCTCGAACCGTGTCGCGATAGTAAATCACGGCATGATGCTTGCCTGTGATACTCCGGAACGGCTAAAGACCGCCCACAACGCCCGCAATCTGGAAGAAGTTTTCATGGAGCTTAACAAGTGAGAAAGTTTTCTGTTCTGCTGAAGAAAGAGGTTCGCGAACTGCTTACGCGGCAGTTCATAATACCAGTGCTGGCGATGCTGGTCCTGTTCGCGGTTATCGGGAAAATAGCCGGACGCCAGAAGCTTAACATAAGCGAAGGCGGGGTGGTAGCGGTGCTGGACCAGGACAAGTCTCCCGCTTCGGCACTGGCGATAGCCGCCCTGAAGCAGGCCCGCTATGACGTCGATCTGCTCGATGTGCCGGATATCTCCGCCGCTGTTGCCCTCGCCCAGAAGAATTCCAAGACGGCGCTTCTTGCCCTGCCAAAGGGATTTGGCGATTTACTGTCCGGTTCCCAAAAAGCCCGGGTGGAGGTTTACGGGGTGTTCCGGGGGCTTGGTCTCAAGTCCATGCTTTCCACGCTTGAGGTCAAGCGGGCGGTAAAGGTCATAAATGACGCCATGTCAGCAAAGGTCGCCAAAGAGCAGTTCCCCGGTCTGGATGCGGCTTTCCTTAAAACCCCCGTGGCGGGGGAGGAATATGTTGTTTTCGGCAATAGGATGGCGAAGGCTTCAATATCCGATGTCACCTCCTTTTTACAGGGGCAGACCAAGCTGGTGCCGATGGTCATATTCCTTGTCATCATCCTGGCTGCGCAGATGGTTGCCATGACCGTGGCGAGCGAGAAGGAGAACAAGACTCTGGAAACGCTCCTGACCGCACCGGTGGACCGGAGGGCCATAGTGTTCGCCAAGCTTGCCGCCGCCGCCCTTGTGTCTTTCATTTTTTCCGGGGCATATCTTATTGGGATGCATTCCTTCATGTCCGGCCTTGCCGGGCAGACCGGCGGGAGCATGGCGCAGGGGGCTGCGGTTTCAGGTGCGGCCGCGTCCGCTTCTGCGCTTGGAATCGTTGTTACGCCGCTTGATTTCGGCCTTATAGGGATTTCAGTGCTGCTTGGCATACTGTGCGCGCTGTCCATCGCCCTTATACTTGGCGTTCTTGCCGATGACGTGAAGGCGGTTCAGGCCGTGACGGCGCCGCTTATGATCGTCGTTTCATTTTCCTACATCATAACCCTGATGCTTGAGTTTTCCACAAGCCCCGCGCTGCTTAAATGGCTGGTGCTTGCTATACCATTCTCGCATCCGTTCCTCGCCATGCAGTATCTGATGGTGGGGGAGAGACTGCCGGTGGTGGAGGGGATACTGTACCAGCTTCTTGTGGTTGTGGTGTTTGTATGGGTGGCCGCGAAGGTGTTCGCCGGGGACAAGGTGCTCTCGATGCGCCTGCGCTTCGGGGCCCGAAAGCGTGCCGTGTGATGTTTTGAAGTTCGGGCTGCATCATCTAAATTAAAGGGAGAGGGAAAATATCATGCGCTGTATTATGTTCTGTTTGTGTATGCTGTCTTTGCCGGTTTTTGGGGGTGCTTCGGGCGGCGAGGGGGAACAGGGCAAGGCCGTTTCACTTGAGGAGAGGCAAAGCGAGAAAGCGTTCCATAAGGATGTGGATAGTGCCGAGGCTAAAATACGTGAGCTTAATGCAAAACGTCTGGTGAAGCCAAGGGAAGCGTACGAGGCTTTTGACAAGTATCGCGGTCTGCTGAATCTGTTCGAAAGACGCCTGTGCGTGAGCGCTTTGGAATACCTTGATGCCGAAATCAAGGCCAATCCTGTGCCGAAGCTATACTTTCAGCAGGGATTGCTCCTGAGTCAGATGAAGCGCCATGCCGAAGCTTATGAAGCCCTTACTAAGGCGATAGGAATGGAGAAAGACCCCCATGAAAAAGCCATGTATTACACAAATCGAGCCGGCAGCAGCCAGAAACTTGGAAATCTTGAAAAGGCGGTTTCCGATTTTGACAAGGCATTGGAACTCTCGCCTGAAGTCAGCTTCATCTATCATAGTCGGGCATGGCTTGATCTCCAGATGGGGGATTTCAAGAAGGCCGGCACCGACCTTGAAAGCTTTTTCAAGTATAACCGCGATAAAAACTTCGGGGTTATGGTCGAAGGCTCCAGTATTTGCAAGATAATCGTTACTAATGGCGTTGCGGTCAAGGGCTGCCCTTCAGCCGAAGAGTTCCGGGCAAAGGCCGGTTCCGCAAATAATAATTTAGAAAATAAGGGCAAATAGATACGGCGTCATATCTCTGCGAAGGCATCAGGAGTGTCTTGCGAGGCACGGCTGGTTTGTGTAAACATCTCCAGTGATATAATGTGGTTTGTGTGAGGACTCATAATCGTGAATGGGTTATTCTCACCAATCACTATGCTCAATTTGACCGCAAGAATAACGGGACGTCATCCCGGAAGTTTGCTTAGCGAGATTTCCGTTTTCGCTGATGATCTCAAAGTGGCCTTGGAATCGTACGATTCCGGCGGGGAACTGAAGGCTGTTGTTGGTCGTGTTCCCGATGGAGAAGTGAAACTCCTGTGCGATGATGGGACTCTCCTGGCTTTACTGAATTATAGTGGAGGAAAACGGAATGGCATGACCTCCAATTTCGATGAAAAGGGGCAGCTTCGTCGCGAAGTCTCATATGGCAATGGATTGCTTGAGGGTCCCGCCAGACTTTTTTATGATTTCGGCGAATTGCTTTCCGAGTCCAGTTATAAAAGCGGCAGGGAAGATGGAGTTTGCCGGGTATATTACCGGAGCGGGCGCATTCTGTCGGAAACTCCTATGTCTGACGGTCATGCCAACGGGATCGGACGGTGTTTTACTGAGGATGGCCAATTGGCTCGTGAGGCGGTGTTCGTGAGAGGTGTGTGCCGGCGCTTGCAGGTATATTCGCCAGAATATTTGGGCGATTTCCCAAATGGTATCTCTGCGGAATTGCCAAAATCTTATGCAAGGCTTGCAATCATCTCCATGTTCGTTTTGCTGGTTTTGGTTGCGGTGCACTTCCGGCAAGCCTACGTCCATACGGCAGGTGATAATTGGGATATTCCCTTCTATAATTTCTGTGTTTTGACCGCTAATGTAATTATGTATGTGGACCTTTTGGCATTGTCATCCGGCAATCAGCGCCATAATAAATTCCGGTCCGTGTCTTTTGCGGGGCTTCTCACTCAACTTCTTGTTTCCTTGTTGGTTTTGGCGGCAGCGTTGCTTGGCAGGCTTTCCGGCTTGAGTTTGTCTTCTGTTATGATTCTTTTATTTCTGCCAACGGCGGCTTTTCTGTGTGTGTTCCTTCCTCCGTTGTTAATAAGGTTTAGGCTTATGGCGGAGGAAAGCAGGATGCGTGTCAGGATTGTTCCATGATTCGCCTGTTGCTGGCGGCATGATTTTTAGGAATGCGCCGGCCCAGGCTGGCATGAACACAGGATATTTGGATAACGGTTTGTCCGATATATACAAAACTGCCGCCCTGACAGACCGGGCGGCAGTTTCAATTTGTCGATAGATAGCGGCGCTATGCCGCTTTTTGCGTGGCTTCTCCCTCGGCTCCGAAGGCGCTCTTTACCGCGCCGAGTACCCGGTCTTCCTCGAAGGGTTTCACGATATAATCCGTCGCGCCGGCCTTTATGGCGCGGGTGAGGGCGGATTTGTCGTCCACGGCGGTTATCATGACGATGCGCGCCTTCCTGTCGTAACCAAGGATTTCCTCCAGCGCGGTAAGGCCGTCCTTTACCGGCATGGTTATGTCCATGGTGACAAGGTCCGGCTGGAGGTCCTTGTAGTTGGCGACTGCCTCCTCGCCGTTCTCGCATTCGCCCACCACCTCGAATCCTGCGGACTCCAGGAGGTCCTTGAGAACCAGCCGCACCACGGCGGCGTCATCAGCTATGAGTATTTTCTTGGTCATATGGCGTCTCCTGGAATCAGTCCGATATGGCGAGATAGTGCAGAATTTTCTCGCTACCGCGAAGCGGTATAACGTACATTGAGCAGCGGGTTTCCTTGCCCGATATGCGGAACACCGTCTCAACTATCAGCAGCTTATCGGCGTAGTCGCCTGTGCTGACGATGTACTCCGAGAAGACCACTCCCGAATAGTCGTGTATCACGGCCGGCGGACTGGTCTTGAGCGAAATGTCGAAGTGCGCGGAGAACGCCGCCGCCACCGCCGAGGAGAGTATGTTGCCTATCTCCTGCACGGTGCTCATCACATACTTGTCGTAGGATTTGCAGGTCCCCTCCGGCTTGCGCATCATCATGTCTGCAAGAGGGAACGTGTCCCTTTCGTCAACGTAAAACAGGAATTTAAGGGGCGCGTCGCCGGAGATGTCTATGACCGCCCCGACCACCTGCTCCTCGCTGGCTGATGCTTTAGCGGTTATCTCGGATATATCGGCGAAGAAAACGTCGTGGAGCTCGATATGAGTCTCGGCGCGCAGCAGCTTCGTGAGCGCCTGGGACGCCTTTTCTATGCCCAACTGCGCCGTGATGGTGATAAGTTTGTCGATTTTCATGTTGGATGTCATCTGAATACCTCCGGCGCTTCGCCGAAAAGCTGAACCTTGATAGTGCCGTCAGCGAGATCGAAATCTATCTTGTACCCTTTTGTGCCGCCTATCTTCGCGCCGGTGACCCGGACGCCGTTCTGCCGGAGTACGGCCCGGGCGGCGTCATCGTTTTCCTTGCCGATATTCTTCGTGACGCCCGGCAGCAGGGACGCGCCGCCGAATATCCTGGCGGTGAAGTCACCGCTTTCCAGTTGGTACTTTACCCTCAACTGGCGCAGAAGCTCCGGTATTCCGGTGTCCGCGTATTTGGCTTTTTTAATGACTTCAAGCTGGGTTTCCGACTCAAGCACCCTCGCCAGCATGAAATGCAGCATGCCCCCGACCTTCTTGTCGGAGTTGTAAAGGCATACCGCGACGCAGGAACCGAGCGTTGTTTTTATGACTTGCGGCGCGGTTCCCACTTTTATGTCCGCTATGCCGACTATGAGCGTCGGGCTGCCCTCTTCGTATGGCGCCGACAGCGACGACGCTCTGTGCGGATAAGACTGTTCCATAATGCCGCTCCTTGGCGTTACCTCGACTTCGCGATTATGGAAACAGGGTCCAGAATCAGGGAAATGTTTCCGTCACCCAGTATGGAAGCCCCCGTTATCCCCTTCACGTGCGCAAAATGCTCCGGCAGAGATTTTATGACTATTTCCTCTTCTCCCACAAGCGCGTCCACTATCACGCCGACATTCTTGTTGCCGTCCGTGACAACCACGACTTTCTTGTGCGAGTGGCTGTCCGTCTTGCCGCCCTTTATGCCCAGCACCTTCTGTAGTTCGATAAGGCTGAGGGCGTGCTCGCGCAGCTTGATGGTGTCGTTGCCGTCCACCGAGTATATCTCTTTCACCGGCACCTTGACTATCTCGATGACGGATTCCAGAGGGAAGGCAAATATTTCATCGCCGATGACCACGAGCAGCGCCTTGATGATGGCGAGCGTCAGCGGTATCTTGAGGATGAAGGTCGTTCCCTTGCCGAGCTCGGTGTTGATGTCTATAAGGCCGTTGACCGAGGATATCATGGTCTTGACCACGTCCATGCCCACGCCGCGTCCGGAGAGGTCGGTCACCTTTTCGGCGGTGGAGAAGCCGGGCAGGAATGTGAGGTGTATCTTGTCCATGTCCGACATCTTCTTCAGCTGGCCTTCGGTGATTATGCCTTTCTTGAGGGCGTGCTGGCCTATCTTCTCCGGGTCCATGCCGCGGCCGTCGTCCTGCACCTCTATCCAGATGCTGTTGCCCTTGTGCGACGCGCGGAGCAGAATCTTTCCGGTTGACGGCTTGCCGTTGCGGACGCGCGTCTCGGAGTCCTCGAGACCGTGGTCTATGGCGTTGCGGACCATGTGGGTTAGCGGGTCGCCCAGGCTATCCACGATTTTCTTGTCCAGCTCGGTCTCTTCGCCTTCTATCACGAAGTTGACTTCCTTGCCGAGCTGCTTGGAAATGTCACGCACGATGCGCTTGAAGCGGGTGAAAACGCCCTCGATGGGAACCATGCGCGCCTGCATGACGCCGGTCTGTATGTCGCTCGATATCTTGCCGAGCGTGCTGGTGACTTCGTCAAGCGAATGGGCCGAGGAGATAAGAGCGCCCTTGCTGACCCGTTCGAATATCATTCCAAGCTTGGAGTTCATGTCATTCAGCACGGTGTTGAGCTTGTGGTCCTTCCTGTTGCTTTCGTCGCCCAGTTCCTTCGCCAGGACCTGCTGATAGCTGCGCAGCTGGGACACCGCCTGCGCTATTTCTCTCTGGGCGGAAATCTCACGCCCTATGTGGCCCACTATCTGAGAGTAGCGCGCGCGCACGATAACAAGCTCGCCGGAGAGGTTCATCAGGTTGTCCAGCTTGTTGGAATCTATGCGGATGGTGGAAAGCTCTATTCCCCCTGTTTTGGCTGCAACTTTCTCTTCTTGAGGCTTTGCCATTTCTTCCATATGATGTTCCTCCGGTTTGGCTGGCTGCTTCTCTTGTGCCGCGGGCGCCGCGGGCAGTTCCGGCTTCTGGGGCCGCTCCTGGACCGCGGGGGCGCAGTTCTTCTCCTCAAGGCGCTCTATGGACATCATCTTGAAACCGTCAAGAATAAGGGCGCGCTTGATGTCTTTCTCATGCTGGGCCGAAACGTAAATCACGCTGAACGGGACGCTGTTCTGCGTAATGGCGTCGTCTATGTTGTCCAACTGGGGTTCAACGGCTATTATCTGTCCGGTGCGGGCCAGGCGCTCCGTAACTATGAGCGCTTTTATGCTCTTCATCGGGATATGGGCTTCCAGTTCCCCGTTTATCTGGAACACGGCCAGCCCTTCCTTAAGGGCGGACGTGCAGCGGATTTTCATGTCCTCGGTCATGCTGATGTGCTGGACTATCGAGTCCGCCGGCGCCGCGGGAGCCGCGGGCTGAGGGGCCTGCTGCGGCGCCTGAGCCGCCGCTTTCGGCCCTTCGTGAAGCTTCGTAAAATGATCGTCAAGATATTCCAGCAGGGCCGTGTCGTCGCCCTGCGGAGGGGTGCCGTTGCGGTATGCCGTGAGAATGTCGTTGATGGCGTCCACCGCGGAGAACAGCACGGATACCGTCTCGCTGTTGGGCACGGTCTTGCGCTCGCGCAGAAGCGCCATGATGTTTTCCATCTTGTGCGCGATGGCCGCGGGGCGCGCCGCGCCTATAAGGCCGGCGGAACCCTTGAGCGTATGGACTATCCTGAACAGTTCGTTGATGTCGGAGCTCTGGCCGCTTTCGCAGGCCAGCAAAAGGTTGTTGAAGACGTCTATGTTGGAAAGGGCGTCGTCCACGAACTTCGCCAGATATTTGGGATTGATGTGGTCTTCCGGCTGGGCCTGGGCTTTTTTCGGGGCGGATTTGGTCGTTGCCGCCGGGGCCGGAGGCGTTGCCGGGGCAGCAGGAGGCGTTGCGGGCGGCTGGGCCGCCGCGGGCTGCTGCGGCGTGACGGAAGGTTTCGGCGCGGGGGCGGCCGGCTGCTGTGGTGCCGGGGCCGGCTTTGGCGCCGGGGCTTCCCCCGTAAGCAGCTTCGATATTTTTCCGAAGACTTCCCCGATGTCGTCTATCTCGGTGCCGGTCTCCTTGATATGGGTGAATTCCTCTTCCAGCGCATCGAACGCTTCGAAGAGGACATCTATGGATGTGACGTCAAGGCTGATTTCCTTCGTGCGCAGCTTCTGGAGCACGGTTTCCATTTCGTGCGTAAGGCGGGTGGTCGTCTTCAGGCCGGCGAAGGCGGCCATGCCTTTCATGTTGTGAGCGGCGCGGAACATTTCGTGCAGGTCGTCGTCGGACATGCCCTTGCCCTGCTTGGCGGCGGTTTCGGCCTCCACCAGCTTGGTGTTGAGCAGCTGCACGTAAGTGGCGAATTCCCCCAGCATGGCGGCCAGCAGCTCCGCCCTTTCCTCCGGGGACATTTCGTTTTCGTAATCAGACATTGTATCGCTCCAAAATCACTCCTGCATGATGCCGGTCACCCGGCTCACGCCTTCCGCAATCTTCATAAGGTCTAGATGTATGTCCACCGCTCCCCTTAGGTATGCGGCCTTCGGCATGCCGTATACCACGCAGGAATCCTCGCTCTGGGCTATGACATACGAGCCCTTCTCGTGCATTTTCACCAAACCTTCCGTGCCGTCGTCGCCCATGCCGGTAAGTATGATGCCCAGGGCGTTTTCCCTGTAGTGCTCGGAAACTGAGCCGAAGAGCACGTTGCAGGAGGGGCAGTGCCCGCTGACCTTGTCGTTGCCGGCCACTTTCAGTATCGTGCGCGAGGGCGTCCTGACCACGCGCATCTGTATTCCGCCCGGAGCGAGGTAGCATGTTCCGGCTACCACCTGGTCCCCGTCTTTCGCCTCAACCACCTTCATCTTTGAGATGGAGTTAAGGCGTTCCGCGAAACTTTTGGTAAAGTTTGGCGGCATATGCTGCACCCAAACTATAGGCTTCATGTTTGCCGGCAGCTTCGGGATTATTTCTCCTGCCGCGTGAACTCCGCCGGTGGAAGACCCCATCGCTATGAGGTCTATTGCCCTGCGGGGCAGCGTTTCGGTAAATTCGGGTTTCGCGGCCGCCCCGGCCGCCTGGGCTTTATGAGCTGTGTCCGCGGGGGCGCTGCCGTCTCCCTTGCGTATGCCGGCGAACCGGCTTTTCATCACTATGAATTTAATCTTCTGGACGAGATCTTCCGCCACCTCCTCCAGATTGTGCGCGCCGCCGGTCGGCTTCAGCATGAAGTCCACGGCGCCGGCTTCCAGCGCCTTTATGGTGACCGCCGCCCCTTCCCAGGTCAGGGAACTGAACATGAAGACCGGGAGCGGATTCTCCTTCATTATTATCCTGAGCGCGTCCAGGCCGTTCATGACCGGCATTTCGCAGTCCAGAATGAGTATGTCCGGCTTTAGCGACTTGACCATCGCCACGGCTTCCTTGCCGTTCTTTGCCTGGGCGATTATCTTTATCTGCTTGTGCTCCAGAACGTCAGTGAGCACTTCCCTGAGAAAGGGGGAGTCGTCCGCGATTATCGCGCGTATCATTGAGCGGCTCCCTGAGCGTCAACCGCCGGCGACTGCCGCCGGTAAACGCCGTGAGCTATGAATTTAAACTGTGATTTGACGTCGTTAAGCGTTTCTGAAAGGCTGACAAAGAGGAAGCCCCTTTCGGTCGAGGCCCTCGATATGGAATCCACCGCTTTCTGCTTTGATTCCTTGTCGAAATAAATGAGCGCGTTGCGCAGGAATATGATGTCCACGTTGCGCACGGGAGGCATTTCCATGAAATTATGCTGCTTGAATGTAACCAGCCGCTTTATTTCCGGCTTGATTGCGTATTCGGGCCTGGAATAGGTCCCCTGCGCGGGTATTTCCTGAAAATATCTGTGCAGCTCGTCCTTGGGGACAAGCTTCACGCTTTTCTCGCTGTATACTCCGGCGCGGGCCTCGTTCAGAACGTCGGTGTTTATGTCCGTGGCCATAATTGAAAATGTCACGCCGGGATGAGCCTTCTGGTACTCGTGCGTCACCAGTGCGAGGGTGTAGGGTTCCTCTCCGCTGGAAGACGCGGCCGACCAGATGCGTATTTCCCGCTGGCCGGGCCGGCTGGCCAGTATTTCCGGGATGGTCTTGTTTACCAGGAAGTTGAACTGGTTGTCGTGCCGATAAAAGAACGTTTCGTTCGTGGTTATAGCGTTGACAAAAACCTCCGCCTCGGCGCTGCCGGGGCGTTCCAGAAGGGCCACGTATTCCGTGAAGGACTTAAGCCCCATGTCTATCAGCCGCCTTCTAAGCCGCGTTATGACGAGCGGCTTCTTCGTGGACAGGAGATAGACTCCGCTCTTCCTGTACATGATTTCGCGGATACGCTGGAATTCGGCCTCGCTTATGGACAAACCGCCAATGACGGGTGACTCGTAAGCGGGCTGAGACGGAGGTTTTTTGTCAAGCATGGCAATTTTATTCGGACTCAGACTGACGCAAGAAGCTCTGTCTCTTCATGCGTGAAGATGCGGTCAAGATCCAGAATGAGCAGCATCTCGTTTCCCGTCTTGAGGACGCCTGTTATGAACTGCTGGTCCACTTCCGAAACTATGGAGGGGGCCTTTTCCAGATTGGCCCAGTCCGCGCGGATGACCTTGGCTACCGAATCCACCGTCAGGCCCACCCGGGCCTTTCCGATTTCCGCCACTATGATGCGGGAGGAACCGGAATTCTTTTCGCCAGCCTTGACCATGTTGAAGCGCGTCTTCATGTCGATAACCGGAATGACGCGTCCGCGCAGGTTGATTATGCCCTCGATGAATTCGGGAGAGCGCGGTATCTTCACCACGTTGGTGTACCGTATTATCTCCTGAATCTTCGTGATGGGCGCGCCGAAGAATTCGTCGCCCAGCGTGAAGCTTACCACCTGAAGGAGGTCTTTCTCGCTCATAACGCCTCCGCTGCGCGCTTGATGGCGGCCATAAGTGTGTCGCTCACCTTGTGCAGATCAAGAATGATAAGCATCCTGCCGATGCCCTGCCCCAGCCCCTTGATGACTTCGCGGTCAATCTTGAGCTTTACATCCGGGGCCGGGTCGATGCGGGAGGCCTCTATCTTGATGTTGTCGAGAATCTCGTCCACTATCATGGAGAAGCGCGTCCCGTAGACTTCCAGCACCATTATCTTGGTGAGTTCGTCGAACGGCTTCTCCGTCAGGTGGAACGCCTTGCGGGGATCGAACACCGGCACTATGTTGCCGCGGATGTTGATCACCCCCAGCACGAACGGCGGTGTCTGCGGTATGGGTGTTATGGTGTGCACCCGTATGACCTCCTGCACGTTCGTGATGTCTACGGCGTATTCTTCGTTGGCGAGCTTGAAGCAGACCAGCTGTATAACCTGGCCCGAGTGCTCGTCCTGTTCCGCCTGGTTAATCTCTGGCATAGGGCTCCTTCAATTACGAGTGCTTCGGCTGCTGGGCAGCGTGAGGCTGCGCCGCGTGCTGGGGTTTTGCCGCGCCCGGCTTGGCTTCCGCCTTGTGATGGAGCGTGGTGGTGACCGCCGGTTTCTTGATCGCGTCAACCGCGTTGGCGCGTTCCAGCGCTTCGCTGACACGGAACACCGCGACTTCCTTCTTGAGCGCGTTGGCCTGGGAGGCAAGCTCTTCGGACGACGCGGCCAGCTCTTCGGAGGCCGATGCGTTGGATTCCGTGATGGAGGTGTTTTCTTCCATCGCCGCCGCCTGTTCCTGCGTGGTGGCGGACACGGACTGGAGCTGCGTGGCTATCTTGCCGATGTCCACGACGATGGCCTTTATGCTGTCGCCCGCGGACTTGGACAGCGTGACGCCGGTCTCGGTCTGCTGGAGACTTTCCTTGATGAGGGCCGTGATTTCCTTGGCGGACGCGGCGCTTCTTTCTGCCAGCTTGCGCACTTCGTCGGCGACGACCGCGAAACCCTTGCCGTGTTCGCCGGCGCGGGCGGCTTCAATCGCCGCGTTGAGGGCGAGCAGGTTGGTCTGGTCGGCTATGTCGGTGATGATGGTGATGGCTTCGGATATCTGCTTGGAGCTCTTCTCGATGGCGTTCATGGCCTCGATGGTGGAGTCCATTCCGTTGCCGGCTTCCTCGGCCTTGCGAGCGGTGGCCTGGGCCAGCTCGTTCGACTGGGAGGAGTTTGACGCGTTCTGCTGCACCGAGGAGGAAAGTTCCTCGAAGCTGGAGCTCTGCTGCTGCGCGCCGTCGGATATCTGCTGCGAGGCGCCGGCTATCTGCTCCGTTGCGGCCACGAGATTGTCGGCCGCACCCTTGACTTGGATTATCATTCTGCCCACGTTAGTGGTGACGGCGTCGATGCCGCGGGCGATGTCGCCTATTTCATCCTGCCTGGACAGCTGCTCTCCGGTAAGGTCCGTGTTGAAGTCTCCGACCGCCAGCTTCTGGCTCATGATGTTGGAGACATGAGTGAGGCGGTTGTTGATGTTGTTGGAGAGGATGAGACCGATGGACAGCGCCAGCGCCGCGCCGGCGACAAGACCCACGATGATAAGCATCATGGCGTTCTTGGCCGTGCTGGTGAGGTCTGTCTCGAGCCGCTTGTTGTTTTCCTCTATTGAGGCCATCAGGGCTTCCGCCTGCGCGCCTTCTTCCTTAATCATTCTGGCTGTGTCTTGCGCAGCGAGCAGGGCGAGAGCTTCGGGCCGCTTCCCCTCGATGAACATCTTTATGATTCTGTCGCTGACATCTGCCACAAGGGTGGAAGCGCGGGCATAATCGTCGCACTGTTTCTTCATCTGTTCGCTTGAAAGCATTTTCTTGAGGTCGGCGGTGCTTTCGGCAAGGCCTTTCTTGTTGACGTTGAAGGCCTCGTACTGTTTTTCCATCGCTTCCTTAGACGTGGCAAGCAGTACGTTGCGGAGCGCCAGACGACGGCCGTTAAGGTTCTCGCTGGTTTGAAGCAGCTTCGCGGTGGCATTAACGCCTTCGTTTGCCAGGATGTCAGACGTGGAGCTCATTTTCTTGGCGGACCAGATGCCGGCGATGCCGACAAGAACAAGGATGGCGGTGACTATAACGAAACCGCCAACCAGTTTTTTGCTGATTTTTACATTTTCCAGCATATTCCTCTCCTAAGTGTAGAGTGCTGTGAGTGTGTGTTGGATTATTCGGCACTCCCGGCCCCGGCTTCTCCGGAAGTGCGGGTAATTCCCGCAACCCCTGCGGCTAAACGGGTATATATATGCCATGCCCGTGTAGCTAGTATAGCTTACCTTAGTAGTGAAAACAAGTGAATATTTGGGCTATCCAATATTCACGTTAGCTATTCCGTTACGGGTTGTGCTTGATGTAGTTCTGGAGGGCCAACCGGTGGCCTTCATCCATGCCGTGGAAGGATACGCCCACTTCGTAGCGGGCTTCCCCCATGTCTTCCACGCGGATTACCTGACCGATTATTACAAGTGAGTTCTGATCGAGAAGTTTGTCTGGTTTGTAGAACTCGTAGTTGTAACGGTTCCAGTTGGGTATGTCTATTTCGAGCCTTACTGTGTCGCCGAGATTGTATATTTGGGTGGTTTCGAATAATATACCGCCGGCGCTGAGATTCTTGCTGTGGGCTTCGGCGGTATCCGTTTTGCTGCGCGGGATAGCGTATTTTTCCACATGTATAGTATATTTATTAGGTATGCGCACGTATTTGCGCTTTTCCTGAGTGTGTGAATGGGTCATGGCGGCTCCTTAACCGTTCTTGGTTTTATTTTCCCTGCGTTCCACCAACTTCCCTCCGGAGTACACTTCCTCGTACATGGGCTTGCCGTTGTCGTAGTAGAATGTCTTCACCCCCTCCAGCCTGCCGTTTTCGTATTTTTCCTCAAGGCGTACCTGGCCGCTTATGTAGTAATCCTTCCTCACTCCGTGAAGGCGGCCTTCTATATAATGCTCCGAGTTCCACAGCTTCCCGTTGTCGTAATAGCGCATGCGGGGCCCGTTGAGCCTGTCATCCTTATAGGTCTCTTCCGTGTTGATGGGGCCGTCTTCGTAATAGGAGCGGCGTATCCCCTCAAGCTTGCCGTCCCTGTATGTTTCCTCGACGCTGATCTTACCGTTCGGGTAGAAAGTTTTGCGCAGCCCGTTCAGTTTGTTCGCCGAAAATGTGGCTTCTTCCTCGAAGACTTTGTCCTTGAAATAATTATGTATCCGGACCTGGCCTTCCAGCATGTTGTTCTTATAATGCTCCTCTGCCCATATCCTGCCGAGCTCGTCATACTTCTTGCGCAGCCCGTTAAGTTTGCCGTCAAGATATGTTTCCTCCAGCTTCAGCTGGCCGTTGGCGTGGAACTCCTTTACTATGCCGTCAGGGATTTTGCCGGTGACGGAGACCACCACGGAATTCCTGCCAAGCGTTTCCCGGGCTACTTCCTGCCCGTTGAGATAGTATATCCTGATATTCGCTTCCGTGCGGCGGAGAGCTTCGCCCGCGGCGAGGGAGGGACCCTTGTCCTCCTGTTTCTGGGTCGTTTCAACTGCGGGCGTGGGGGCGGAAACCGCCGGGGCCGGCTGTGTCTGGGGCTGCTGTTCTTTCGCAGGCTGGGTCTGAAGTTGTTCTTTGTGCGAGGATGCGTCAGCGGCGGGGTGGCGCTTGGGGTTTTCCTTGACGCTTACAAGGGCGCCCGCAGAATATTCTTCCTCGTAACGGATTGAGCCGTCCGGATAGTATTCCCTGGCCGGGCCGTCCAGAACGCCGTTGCTGTAGTTTTCCCTGCGCAGCAGTGTGCCGCCGGGATAATATTCATCCCTTTCCCCGTTCAGTTTCCCGTCGGTCCAGTTTTCGCGCACCAACACTTCACCGGTGTCGGTTGAGAAATAGAGGTACTCACCGCCCGTTTTGCCGTTCTGGACGGTGAAAGAGCCGCACTGCGCCGCGGCGTATTCCGTGTAGCTGCCGTCCAGCACATCGCCTTCGGTGCGGACGGTGCGTCCGGCCGCATCCAGATACTGGCACGCGAGCACTATGGTGCGCATGTAAATTTTTTTCTTCCCCAAACTAAGACACACAAGGGCCGGAGTTTCCATTGTCCCCTCCATCGGAGGCGTCTGCCTTATCGGGCTATTCTAGCAAAAATACTTGACTTTTGCGCATTTAGTTTATAACTTATAATCACTGCGGCATACGCTGCGGTCGGGCCCCGTTCGAGGCCTTCGATAAACCCGCTTAAAAGTCAGCAATTTGCGCTCCGGCCATTTCGCGCGGCCGGAATCACCGGAAACAGGAGAACCAGTAACAATGAGCGAGATTCAGGTTACAGACGCGACATTCAACGACATCGTTGTGAAAAGCGACAAACCCGTTTTGGTGGATTTTTGGGCTCCCTGGTGCGGTCCCTGCCGCATGCTTGGCCCCGTGGTGGAGGAAGTGGCGAACGAGTATAGCGGCAAGGCCGTTGTCTGCAAGCTTAATACGGATGACAACCCCAACACCGCGGCCAGTTTCAGGATTTCCGCAATCCCCACCATCCTTATATTCAAAGGCGGCAAGGTCGCGGCGCAGTTAGTGGGCCTGCAGAGCAAGGCCGAACTGAAGAAGCAACTTGACGCCCTGCTTTAACCGTTTTCTACTGCTGTGCGCCCTGGCGGTAATGCCGCTGGTTCCATGTGGCTGCGGCAATGCTCCCGCCGGGGGCGCGGCCCGTGCTTCCGTACAGTCTCTGGATTTGCCATCGCTGGACGGACGAAGCCATCTGACGCTGGAACAGAATCGCGGGAAAGTCGTACTGCTGGGGTTCTGGAGCGTTTACTGCGGCGCTTGCGACGAAGCCCAGCCTTTCTTCGCCAGAATCTCCGGCAGGATGGACAAGGCCGCGTTTTCCCTAATCACTGTCAACACCGGGGACGACCCGGAAGACGTCCGGGCTTATGCGGCGGAGAAGAAGATAAAGTACCCCGTGGGGCTGGATACCGGACACAAAGCGGTGTCGGCTTTCCGGGTGAGAGGAACCCCCGCGTTCATCCTTTTAGACAAGAAGGGCGCGGAGCGCGCAAGATGGCTGGGATACTTTCCTGATTTAGAATCTGATATAGAAAGCGCAATAAAAAAAATAATGGCAGAACCCGCCTGAAATGGCAGTCAACCCCGATAAAACCCTTTATATCGTAGACGCCCATGCGTTCCTGCACCGGGCCTACCACGCTTTGCCTAAACTGACCACATCCAGGGGCGAGGAGGCGGGGGCCCTGTTCGGCTTCGCCAGGGTGCTTGCCAGGATATTGCGCGAGAAAAAACCCGCTTATATCGCGGCCGCCTTCGATTTTCCGGCTAAAAATTTCCGCCATGAAATGTTTCCACAGTACAAGCAGAACCGGCCTCCGGCTGACCCCGCCCTCGTTTCCCAGTTGCGCCTCGCGCCGGAAGTCGCATCCGCGCTAGGCATAAAGACATATTCGCAGGCCGGCGCGGAGGCAGATGATATAATAGCCAGCCTTACTCATGCCGCCAGAAAGGCCGGTGTGCCCGTAGTGGTGGTGAGCGCTGACAAGGACATATATCAGCTGGTTGGTGACGACGTGTCGGTCTGGCCTTCTCTGACGGAGGATATGCGCGGCGCGGCTTTTGTCCGTCAGAAGTACGGCCTTGCCCCTTCCCAGCTTGGCGATTATTTTGCCCTTGTTGGAGATTCCTCCGACAATATACCCGGCGTGGATGGCATCGGGCCCAAGGCCGCGACCCGTCTTTTATCCGATTTCGGTTCTCTGGACAGGATTCTGGCTGTCGCCGAGGGGGGGGGCGCGGCAATGACCCCGGCCTTGGCCGCCAGGATTAATAAGGGCCGGGAGAGCGCAATTTTGTCGCGAAAGCTGGTGGCGCTGAACGAAAACCTTTTCACGGAAATTGATTTTTCCTCCCTGGTCCCGTCCCAGCCTTCCGGCAGTCAGGCCGCCGAGCTCTTTAGCCGCCTTGAATTCCGCGATTTTCAGGCTCCGGCTCAGGCCAGGGTTTCGGCTCCTTCAGCCAGCGCCACCCCCATATCGTTTGAGGAAGCTGTCACCAAGTCCGCGGGCCGCGCCGAAGTTTTCGTGGCCCATGCGGACGGTTTTGCCGCGCTGGGGTTTGACGACGGAACGGCCGCCGTGGGGCGTATCGACGGTTTGGATGGGCGGGCGATAGCGGCTTTCCAGGCTCTGCTTCTCGACAGAGGTATACGGAAAGTGGCGCATGACATCAAATCCGTGCTGCGTTGCTGCCGCATCGAAATTCCCGATGGCCTGGAATTGAATTGTTTTGACACGGCCCTCGCCGCATGGTGTCTCAATCCCTCAAGACCCTATGCGGAACTCGGAGAGTTGATGACGGATTACATGGCTCTCTCTATGCCGGAGGGTGACGCGCAGTCCGCGCTGCTGGCCCAGGCCTTTTCAGTATGGCCGCTGAAGGACAGGCTGCTCGAAAATTTGAAGGGGAAGAATTTGCTCCCGCTGTTCGACATGCTTGAAACTCCTCTTATCCCCGTTCTTGCCCGCATGGAGAATGCCGGGCTGTTGGTTGACCGCAAAGTGCTCGCGGATGCCGGAGTGGAACTGGACCGCCGCGCGGCCAGTCTTGCCGAGGAGATAAACAGGGCGGGCAACCTTCCCGTCAATCCCAATTCCCCGAAACAGGTGGCTTTCCTCCTTTACGAAAAGCTAGGCATCAAGGCCGGGCGCAAAACAAAGACCGGATATTCGACGGATGAAGACACTCTGCGCGGCATATCTGCCTGTCATCCCGTAGTTGAGAGTATTCTTCAGTTCCGCGAATGCTCGAAGCTGAAGTCCACTTACGTGGACGGCCTTCTTGAATTGGCGGACAGGGAGACCGGGCGCGTTCACACTGTGCTGGACCAGTTCGGCACCGCCACGGGACGCCTTTCCAGTTCCAGGCCCAATTTGCAGAACATCCCCGTCCGTTCCGATTACGGCAGGGCGATACGAAAGGCTTTTGTCGCGGGGGAAGGCCGCGTATTTCTTTCCGCCGACTATTCCCAGATAGATTTGCGTGTGCTCGCGCACGAATCTGGCGACGAAGCCCTTGTTTCCGCGTTCAGAAACAAAGAGGATATACACCTCAAGACCGCGTGCGAGGTCTTTGGCGTAATGGCCCCTATGGTGACATCCGAGATGCGCCGCCGGGCCAAGGCCATAAATTTCGGCATAGTCTACGGGCAGACCGGGGCGGGGCTGGCCGCCCTGCTGGACATACCAAGGGCCGAGGCCCAGCACTACATCGAGCATTATTTTGGCACTTATTCCGGCGTAAAAAAATGGATAGACTCCACTGTTGAAAAGGCCAAGTCCGACGGTTTTGTCCGCACACTGGCCGGCCGGGTGCGCTATTTCCCTGAATTCCATTCGGGGGGAATGAACGCCGTTAATGCCGCTTCGCGCGCTGCTGTCAATACGGTCATACAGGGCGGGTCGGCGGACATCATAAAAAAGGCCATGCTGAAGGTGGAGGCCGAGCTTCCCCGGTCATTCCCGGCGAGGATGGTGCTTCAGGTGCATGACGAATTGCTTTTCGAATGCGAGCGGGAGCGGGCGGCCGAACTGGGCGGCATTGTCAGGTCCGCGATGGAGAGCGCGGCGGAGCTGCGCGTTCCGCTGCTTGCCACTGTCAAGGCGGGGGAGAATTGGCAGGATATGGCTCCACTTGGAGAGCCGGCATGAGGCTCGGACTTTTCGAATTCGAGGAACTGCCGCCCGTTACAAAAGGGTTGCTTATAGCGTGTCTGGCCGCTTACGCGCTGAGCCTGATAGCTGGGCATGCGGCCGTGAATCCTATTTTCGGGCTTGTGCCCCTGCGTCTGACCCGTGAGTTCTGGATATGGCAGCCTTTCACCTATATTTTCCTGCACGGCGGTTTTTTCCACCTCTTGCTAAACATGTTCATGCTGTGGATGTTCGGCAGGGTTATAGAGGCATCACTCGGAACCGTCAATTTTCTGAAGTACTTTTTTGTCTGCGGCGCTGGCGCGGGGCTTTTCAACGCTCTTGTGACGCCGCATTCCATGGTGCCGGTGGTGGGAGCGTCCGGGGCAATATTCGGGCTCATAGCGGCGTTTGCTCTATTGTATCCCGAAAACGTGGTGCGCGTCTATTTCATCTTTCCAATGAAGGCGCGCACCTTCGCGCTGGTTGTGGCGGTGCTTGAGCTTTTCGCCACTTTCGAGGCAGACCGGGGGATTGCCAACCTGGCCCATCTGGGCGGGATGGTCGCGGGCTACCTTTATCTTCGCTGGTGGCCGCTTCTGTATTTGAGGGTTAAGGGCGCCGCCCGTTCGGCGGGAATGCTTGAGGGCAGTCGGCATTCCCCTCCAGGAAGGCACGATGTCGATGCCATTCTTGACAAGATAAGCCGTGGCGGAATTCGCAGCCTGACCAGCGAAGAGCGGGAATTCATGCGGGATTACAGCGAAAGGATGAAAAAGTGAACGGCTCCTCCCGCGCGGGAAATACGCGGCGCCTTGTCGTCGGGCTTACCGGCGGCATAGCGTGCGGCAAGAGTACCGTGGCCGGGCATTTTCGGAAAATGGGCGCCACCGTGCTGTGCGCAGATGCGCTTGCCGGCGAGGAACTGCGGCGCGGACGGGCCGGCTATAGGGCCGTCCTGAAGCGTTACGGCGGACAGTGCCTTTCTCCGGACGGAGAACTGAACAGGTCTTTTATCGCGGGGCGGGTATTCTCGGACGAAGCGGAGCGCCTGTGGCTGGAAAGCGTGCTGCACCCGCTGGTGTTGCGCAGGGCAGCCGGGGAGATTAAGGCCGCCCGGGGTGTGATAGTTTTTGATGTGCCGCTTCTTTTCGAGAAGCGTCTAGGCGGCATGTTTGACGTTGCCATCGCCGTCTACGCGGACAGAAAGAAGCGGCTGGCGCGGGCAAGGGCCCGCGGCTGGACGGAGGCGGAAATGCGCGCGCGCGAACGGGCGCAGCTTTCGCCGGAAAACAAGATGGAAATGGCCGATATCGTCATAAATAACTCAGGAGAGAAGAGCAAAACGTTTCAAGCGGTGGAACGCGCTTACCGCGCTTTCGCCGCGCTAGTTCAGGAGAGTTGAGAAATTATGCAGAACAAAACAGAGAATCAGGAAACCGCGGCCAGACCGCAGGAATCCGCCCCGGCGCCTCGCGCCGCTGAAAAGAAGGCCGCCCCCCAGGCGGCGCCGGCTGCCCCGCAGCAGGCTCCCCAGGCCCAGCAGGGCCAGGCCAAGCAGCTGGACGTGAACCAGCTGAACAAAATGACCGTGGCCGAGCTTAACAAGATAGCCGCGGACTTGAGGGTGGAAAGCGTTTCCGGTCTCAGGAAACAGGAGCTTATAGGCAAGATTCTGGAAGGCCAGGCCAAGCAGAACGGCTCCATATACGGCGGCGGCGTGCTCGAAATACTGCCCGACGGCTTCGGGTTCCTGCGCTCGCCCGAGAATAACTATCTTTCCGGAGCGGAGGACATATATGTGTCCCCTTCCCAGATAAAGCGTTTCGCGTTGCGCAAGGGCGACACCATAGACGGCTTCATCCGCCCCCCGAAGGAAGGGGAGCGTTACTTCGCCATGCTTCAGGTGCGCAAGGTCAACGGAATAGACGCCGAACAGAGCAAGGACCGTCCTCTTTTCGACAACCTTACTCCTCTTTATGCCAACCAGCGCTTCGTGCTTGAAACGACAAAGAATGAACTTACCAGCCGCGTCATAGACCTCATGGCCCCCATCGGCAAGGGGCAGCGCGCCCTTATCGTGGCCGCGCCCAAGACCGGCAAGACCATGATACTGCAGAAAATAGCCAACGCGCTTACCACAAACAACAAGGATATAGCGCTCATGGTCCTGCTTATCGACGAACGCCCCGAGGAAGTGACCGACATGCAGCGTTCCGTGCACGGGGAGGTCATAGCCTCAACTTTCGACGAACCGGCCGACCGGCACGTCCAGGTGGCCGAAATGGTCCTTGAGAAGGCCAAACGCCTCGTCGAGATGAAGAAACACGTCGTGGTGCTGCTGGACTCCATAACCCGTCTGGCGCGCGCTTACAACACCATTTCCCCTTCGAGCGGCCGCGTTCTTTCCGGCGGTCTGGAAGCCACCTCGCTGCAGCGCCCCAAGCGATTCTTCGGCGCGGCGCGCAATATCGAGGAGGGCGGTTCCCTCACCATCATTGCAACGGCGCTGGTGGAAACCGGCTCCCGCATGGACGAAGTCATATTCGAGGAATTCAAGGGCACCGGCAACTCGGAAGTATATCTCGACCGCAAGCTTTCCGACAGACGCACCTTCCCCGCCATCGACCTCAACAGGACTTCCACCCGCAAGGAAGAACTGCTCCTTTCCGAGGACGAGCTCAACAAAGTGTGGATACTGCGCAAGGTGCTGGCTCCGCTAAATCCCGTGGACGCCATGGACCTCCTGTTGGACAAGCTGTCTGTGGCGAAGTCCAACAAGGACTTCCTCAAGCAGATGGAGCAGTCCAGCTCCTTTTAGCCGGGGAAAGACTGACAGCCTGTTCATTGCCATCCCCCGCCGGCAGCAAAGGCGGGGGATGGCGTTTGTAGCAAGGGCTTGAACCATCTCTCCATGTCTGTTAAACTATTAATACATAAGGGCGACTGTCTGTCCGGCCTCTGAGAGTGGAGCGTGTATGAAAAGCGGGCGCGTGGTTTTGCGTGTGGAGATGGTTCTGACCAAGGTGAAGGCGGCAATCCTGCTCGCCTGCGCGTTCGTGCCGTTTTTGTCCAAAGACTTGGCCAGCGAAAGCGAAGCTCTAAGGGTTTTTTACCCGGTGCAGTACAGTTCGAACAATAACGTTTCTTCTAATTATTTCGTCGCCGGTTCAACTTCCGTCGCCACGCTTTCCATTGGGGATATCCCGTCTGTGACTGTTTCGGGATCTGCCAGCACTGTTCAGAATGTCCCCGGCATTCAAGTGGTCGGGCGCGGTTTCTCCACAGCAGAATTGGTGATTTCCAATGGTCTGACCACACTAGATTCCGGGAAAAGCGCCATACGCATAAGGTCAGTTGCTAATAGCGTTGCTCAACCCATAGTTTTTTTCCCTGATACTCCTATTGCTCAGCCGACTGTGTATCAGCTATATCTGAAGGATTTCTGCGTGTGGCGAACATCATGCTTGCAATACGAAACGGCTCTTATGGTGAATACTGATGGGAGTTGTTCGGCAGACGGCTATTGTACCTATACAGGCAACGAAATATTGCGAGACCAGCTTCAGTTGTGTTGCAAGATGACTACCGAACAGCCGCCTATTTGAGGTGTTCTTATGGTGTTTGGCGAAAAGATTGTTTTTGAAATAGCTTTTTCGCGCTGGCAATTTTTGCTGCTTGCGGCGATTTGCGTGGCATTAGTTCTGCCGGACAAACTTGGCAGCGAAACGGCCACTCTGACCACTTATTATGCCGCGCCTGTGAGCAGTTATGATTCCTTGCGGGTGCGAACATATGCGGCGATAGGCACAACCAGCGCAAGTTCCGGCGCCGCGCAGGGAAGTGTCAAGGTTTCGGGTTCGAGCTATATGGCAGTGGGGAATTATCTTGGAGTTGCGTCAACAACCCTCGGTTTGCGCATATCCACTGCAACCGCTATGGGAGGGAATTCCGAGTTGATGCTGAATGTAAATTCAACTGTTGCCAATAACTCAGCCAATACTTACGCCACATCGGATTCCTACGGACGTCTTGCCCTTGTCCCAGCCAATGGGGCGGTGACTTTTAATGCGCCGATAGCCAGTTTGTGCAAGTGGGTGCGTTATGACTCTGTTCACGGGCAAGGCGTCTCCGGTGAAATGCCTTGTTCGACTGTCGCATCGCAGAAGTATGCTGCCATAGCTGTCGGGGCTGGGACACCGCCCAACGTCAAAGTAACCTTCAAGGCCGACAGCATATCGAAGAACGGCGCCTATATGTTGTGTTGCCGTATGACGTTTTTCCAGCCAAGTTAGGCTGCTTGTTTCGAGGTTATTATGACGCAGAAAGTGAGACTGGACTTGAGTCGTGCCGGTTTCGGAAAAGGCGTGCTTATCACGATCCTTTTGCTCGGCTGTTCCGCCGCGAAATTGGGCAGCGAGACCTATTCCGTGTCTGTTTCCTATCCCGCCATGTACGGAAATTTTGACGCAATTAAAGTCCGGGACTATTTTACTGCCGGACCGGTTGTGGTGGGACATTTCACACCGCTTGGGCTGACAACTTCCACGGCTAAGGTGCGAGGTGTTCAACTGAATAGTGCCACCAAGGGGCTCTATCTTTATTCTTCCGGCGGCATTACTTTCGGGGAGGCTCCCGCGGTCTCTGGAAAGTATGCTCAGTTTGTCGACCTCGCGGAGTCGGCCGACAGCGGATATCTCCCGAATATGTGCAAGTGGGTTGCATTCACAAAAGATGTGGTTGCCAATGGTGCGAGTACCAATGGACAGGCTTGTGGAGGCGATTCACATAAATATGTCGTTATTGGCCTGGGACCTACCTCCAATACCGCGAACGCGAATGATACCATTATTTATTTGTCCTCCGTTACAGCCAGTGGCGAAATTACTGGACCAATTGTCGTGGACGGTTCCATGTTGTGCTGTCGTGTGGGATACTGATACGGCTTTCCCGTGTGGGATAAATTGGCGCCAGCGGACGGCTGGCGCTTGTTTTTTACAATGGCATGCTTGTTGAGCTGCCGGCAAAGTAAACATATAATAACTTAAGGCGCTTTGTAATACATGGAGGTAGTTTATGTCTGCAGGGGTCATTAAAATAACAGTGGATACGTCTATTTACCATAAGGATGCCGCTGCCGCCGCAGCTTATACGCTTACTGACCGTATGTATGTCGGATTGATGGGCGGAAAAGGCGCTCTCCTCCATGTGGAACTGTCGCCTAAGGAAGGCGTGGCTCTTTCTCCCGCCCAGGTAAAGGGCGAGTTCATGAATGAGCTGCTGCACCAGACTCTTCGCCGCAAGATTTCTGAAGCCAACCACAGGATTCGTGAATATATAGTAACGCAGGCCTTGCTTTCGGCCCAGACGCGGGAGGATATCCCGGCCGAGGCCGTGGAAGCGGCCCGTGAGAAGGGCAACAAGGCTTTGGACAAGGAGCTGGAGCAGGAGATTGACCGGCTTCTCGCGGAAGCGGAAAAAAGCGATTTCAAGAAAGACCCCCTTGGCATAGCCGTGCCGTGGGAAGAGAAATACGGAAAGGCCGGAAAGGGCGGCGGGAAGAAATAGGCCATGGATAAAACTATCATCAAAAAGCTGGATACGGAATCCGTCGCTCCCGTGCGTTTTGCGCGTTCCGGCAAGGATTACCTTATCACCAACGACGTGGGCTCGTTCCATTTTCTGACCGAGAAGGAATTCGAGTCCTTTCTGTCCGGGAAATTGCCCCAAAAAGGCAGGCTTTGGAAGGAACTGGCGGAAGAAGGCTTCATAATGAATGCTTTCCCCTTCGACGTCATGGTGGATCGGTGGAGAAAGCGCAATGAATTCCTTTTCAGCGGGCCGACGCTGCATATCGTGGTGGTGACGCTGCGCTGCGACCACCGCTGCGTGTACTGCCAGACCAGTTCCCACAAGGACGACCGCCGTTATGATATGTCAGAAGCCACGGCCCGCAGGGTCGTGAACCGCATATTCGAGGCGCCAGCCCCTTCGGTCACCATAGAATTCCAGGGAGGAGAACCCCTCCTCAACTGGCCGACGGTCAGCTTTATCGTGAAATATGCCCGTGAAAAAAGCCGCAAGACCGGCAAGAAGGTGCTGCTGAACCTTGTCAGCAACATGAACAACATGACAGAGGAGCGGCTGGATTTCCTCCTGAAGCATGACGTCAATTTCTGCACCTCTATCGACGGGCCGGCTGCCGTGCATAACCGGAACCGCGTTTTCACCGGCGGGGATTCGCACGCCAATGCCGTCAAATGGTTCCGCAGGATAGGGGAAAAGACGCAGGGCAAGGTTTTCCGGGCCGATGCCCTCCTTACGGTTACCAGAACTTCGCTTGCGCACTATAAGGAAATAGTGGACGAGTACGTTTCTCTCGGCGCGAGGGGGATGTTCATCCGCCCTCTTACCCCGCTGGGTATGGCGCTTGAAACTTGGCGCAAGATAGGCTATTCGCCGGAAGAATTCCTTGAGTTTTACGAGAAGGCCCTGGATTACATAATCGACATTAACGCGGGCGGGCGGGATTTCTCGGAACGCAACGCCCTGAACTTCCTGATGAAGATACTGTCGGATACCGATTCCAATTTCCTCGACCTGCGTTCCCCGTGCGGAGGGGCCATAGGGCAGCTGGCCTATAATTATGACGGCAAGGTGTTCGTCTGCGACGAAGCCCGCATGCTGCACGAGATGGGCGATTCCTCCTTCTGTCTCGGGGATGTCGCCAAGGGGAAATACAAGGATTTTGTTTCGCACGACTCGGCCAAATGCGTGGTTACGGCTTCCTGTACTGAGCTCCAGACCTCCTGTTCCGAATGCGTTTATAAGCCTTACTGCGGCGTCTGCCCGGTTCTTAACTATATCGGGGAGGGCGATATCTACGGCCGAATGCCTCAGAATGCCCGCTGCCGAATAAACAAAGGTATACTGAATATACTTTTCAAGCGCATAAGGGACAAACGCAGCCGGAATGTCTTTCAAAAGTGGGTTGACACCGGGGCAGACAGGATAAGTCTTGAGGGTCTTAAGGTCGATATCCAATAGCTGTTGCTGTTGACTGGGAGCGGATTTTCCGCTATAACAATATATATGTACTTGCGTCCCGTCTTCGCGGGAGGGGTTGGTTATGGAAAATAAAAAGGGCCTGGTGCCAAAAATTAAAAGGGATCTGTCCGTTTTTCTTTCCAGCGAGGAAGGGAAAATTCTGAAGAAGAACGTGGTGGAAGCCGCCGCTGTCATAGGCATCGTGGGCGCCAACCTCGTGCAGTCCCAATTTGCTGAAGCTGCCACGGTCGCCCACACCAATTACCTTCACAACAATGCCGGACTTGGCAAACATGTCAGCCATGGCTCTCACGGCTCGCATGGTTCCCACAGTTCGCATGGCTCCCACGGTTCCCACAGTTCACATGGTTCCCACAGTTCACATGGTTCACATGGCTCCCATTCTTCGCATGGTTCGCATGGTTCGCATGGTTCACATGGCTCGCACGGTTCACATGGCTCCCATGCTTCGCATGGTTCGCATGGTTCACACGGTTCACACGGTTCACACGGTTCTCACGGGGCATACTGAACCTGTTTTTTTGCAAAAAGCCGCACGCGGGGTATATAGCGTGCGGCTTTTCTTTGGGATGGAAACGCCTATATGAAGATGAAGCCTTCCCCCGGATTGAAAGCCTTTCGCGCCGGTATTGACCGGCTGGACCGGGATATCGTACATTCCCTGGCGCGGCGCATGACCCTGGCTGGCCGTTTATGCCGGCTGAAAAAAAGCGTGCGCGACTTTAAGCGCGAGGAGTGGGTTCTTGCGAACGCGGAGCGGCAATGCCGCCGGCATGGGCTGGACTTTTCCGTGGCGGAACCTGTTTTCAGGGAAATAATGCGCCAGTCGGCCGCTGTTCAGCGTTTTCTCAGGGGGGAAGCCCGTCCCGTAAAGGCTTTGCTGTTGGGGGGGGATACGGCGTGTTCTATTTCCCCTGAAATACATGCGCTTCTTGGCCGGCGGGCGGGAGTCCCCGTTCAATATTTCAGGGCAAACATAGACTTATCTGAACTATCCGGATTCCTGGATTTTTGTTCGGAATCCGGAATTTTCGGACTTAACGTCACAACCCCTTTAAAGACTTACGCGGCACGGTTTGCCCGCCTTGACCCTGCCGCCAGTGCCATAGGAGCGGTAAATGTCCTCTCGCGGGAGTCCGGGAAATGGTTCGGTTATAATACCGACGCGGACGGACTGTCCCTGAGTCTTGCCGGTATGGGAGTTTCCTTTGCAGGAGCCGATGTCGCCCTGCTGGGGGCGGGCGGCGCGGCCCGGGCGGCGATTTTTGCCGCGGGACGGGGAGGCGCCAGAAGCGTGACTATATATAACCGTACTCTGGCGCGGGCAAAGGAATGCGCGAAACATTTTGGCAGGCTGTTTCCAGATTCCCTTTTTATCGCCCGCGGCCATGCCGGATTCGGTTCAGCCAAAGCTCACTTGTTCATAAAAGCCGCGCCGGACGAGGCCTACCGTGCTGGTTCTCTGAAGCGCAGGGGGGAAGGGTTCGCACTTGATATGTCATACGGTCCGGTGCTGTCTCCGTTTCTAAGGGACGCCAGCCGCGCCGGTTACGGTATTATACGGGGCGAGACCATGCTTGTGTATCAGGCAATGTTGTCTTTCGAAATATGGTCCGGCTTGATATTTGATGACAGGGAAGCCGAGGCTGAAATGCTGATGCGCCGGCTGGCCGGGAAGGGGCTTGCCCCTCTTTCGGGGGAGGAAACATGCTGAGATATCTTACGGCCGGGGAAAGCCACGGGACAGCTTTGACTGCCGTGCTGGATGGATTTCCCGCCGGAGTTGCCGTATCGGAAGATTTCATCGCTGAGCAGTTGGAGTCGAGGCGTTCCGTTCTGGGGCGCGGCGGAAGGGCTGCCGGAGAAAAGGACCGTTTCTCCATAGAGGGCGGCATGTCCGGAGATGTTACCACCGGCGCGCCCGTGGCGCTGCGTATTGAAAATCGGGGCGGGAAATTTTCCTCTTCCCCGGTCGCGCGGCCTGGACATGCTGATTTTGCCGCCTGCATGAAGTACGGTCTTGAAGACGCCGCGCTTGTCCGAGAGAGGGCCAGCGCCCGCGAGACCGCCGCCCGCGTGGCCGTCGGCTGTTTTGCCATGCGGTTGCTAGCCGAAAACGGCATCATGGCGGTGGGGCGCACACTTTCAATCGGTGACGTAAATGACTGGTCCGTTTTCCCCCGCGAAGCAGAGAGGGCGCGCCAAGCCGTTCTCTCAAACCGCGCCCGCGCGATAAGCTGCGACGCCGGAGAGGCGATGGCTGTGGCTGTGGAGGCCGCGGCCCGGAAAGGGGACACGCTCGGCGGTATATTTGAAGTCGCTGTCTACGGAGTGCCACCCGGCCTTGGAAGCCATGTGCAATGGGACAGGCGGCTTGACGGTCTTCTGGCACAGTCGTTCATGTCTCTCAACGGCGTCAAAAGCGTGGAAGTAGGCCGGGGACGCGCCCTCGCTTCGTCCTGCGGGAGTGCCTGCGTGGACGAGTTCTCCTTGTCTGGCGGCCGTATTGTCAGAAAAAGCAATCATTGCGGGGGAATCGAGGGCGGGGTTTCAAACGGCTCCCTCATACTTGTTCGCGCGGCGATGAAGCCCATCCCTGGTACCGCGGGCCCCCGCGCTTCGGTGAATATAAAAAAGCGGAAGGCTGAAATGTCCGTTTCAGCCACGTCGGACATATGCGCGGTTCCTGCCGCGTCCGTAATAGGGGAGTCCTTGGCGGCGCTTGTGATTGCGGGCGCGCTTCTTGAAAAATTCGGCGGGGACAGTCTGCCGGAAATAAGGGAACGGGTTGCCGCATGGCGGAAAAAAACGGCCTGAAAAAGACTTCGGGTCCTTCCATTTATCTGGCCGGCTTCATGTGCGCCGGAAAGACGTCGGTGGGGCGCGAAATTGCCCGCCTTGCCGGAATGCCGCATTTCGATACGGATATGTATGTCAGAAAGATTTCGGGCCGGAGTCCCGCTGAACTTATAATAGAACGCGGCGAAAAATATTTTCGTTCTGTCGAATCCCGTTGCGCGGAGAAGCTGCTCTCACGGCACGGGGTGGTGGTTTCTTTCGGCGGGGGGCTCCATTTCAACCGAGGCCGACTGAACGTTTTGCGAAGGAAAAATGGTGTCACCGTCTGGCTCAGGACTTCACAAAAGGACATTGTCGGACGAATAGCAAAAGACCCGTCCTCCTATCCTCTTGTGGGCGAGACGCAAAGGGGAAGAATTGCGGCGAAAGTCCGTTCGCTGTTGTCCGCGCGGGCCGGTCTTTACGGCGCGTCGGACATTAGTATACGCTGCGGGGCCGCAACTCCGGCTGAAATAGCGGCGGAGATTTTAAGGCGGCTTCCCTCACTGGACAAGGCCGGAAAATGAAAATACTGGTGATAAACGGTCCGAACATGAAGACGCTGGGACGGCGAAATCCTTCCGTTTACGGAAGCATGACGCTTTCGGAGCTTAACGCGGCCGTGCGTAAAGAGGCGCTTCGGCTTGGTCTTAAAACATTGTTTTTTCAGTCAAACAGCGAAGGCGCAATCATAGATTTTATCGAGAAACATTCTGCCTCTTCCGACGGCATACTGATAAATCCCGCAGCTTACACGCATTACAGCGTCGCCATCCGCGACGCTCTGGAGGCCAGCGCGCTGCCCGCTGTCGAAGTCCATCTGAGCGATATCGAAAGCAGGGAGCCGTTCCGCAGAAAGTCCATAACCGGCGGCGCGTGCGCGAAAGTTTTCATGGGTGGCGGAGCCTCTTCTTATTTAAAAGGCCTGCGCTGTTTGGACGGTATCCTTAAAAATGGCACATATAAGGCACATAAAGGGCGGGACAAAGAGAATTAACGGCTCGCTCTCCTTTTGCGGAGACAAATCCTGCGCGCACCGCGCTCTTGTCCTGGCGGCGTTGTCGTTGGGGGAGAGCCGCATATCCAATATTCCGTTATCAGCCGATGTTCTTTCCACTGCCTCGTGCCTGCGTGCCTTGGGCGTTTCCATAACAATCAGGCATGGGGCCGCCGTTGTGCGCGGAACCGGACTGCGCGGACTCAGGCTTCCGGTGCAGGCGCTTGACTGCGGCAATTCCGGGACAACCATTCGTCTGCTGTGCGGGGTTCTTGCGGGACAGTCCTTCCGGTCTGTTCTTACCGGGGATGAATCCCTGCTTCGGCGGCCAATGGACAGGGTCGCTTTCCCCCTGGGATTGATGGGGGCTTCGTTCCATCTTAAAAACGGCAAGCCTCCCGTATCAATAACCGGCGGGCCGCTGAATCCTCTTACATATATAATGCCGGTACCCAGCGCGCAGGTGAAAAGCGCGATACTGTTGGCTGGCCTTAACGCCGCCGGGGTAACTACGGTGATCGAATCAGTCCAGACGCGGGACCACACGGAAAACATGCTGCCTCTGTTCGGCGCGGCGGTCTTCAGGCGTGACGGGCAGTGCTCGGTGCTTGGCGGACAGACACTGCGCGGGACTGAACTCTCGCTGCCTGGGGACATCTCCTCCGCCGCGTTTTTCATAGCGGCGGCGGCAGCGTCGCCCGGGTCCCGTTTCATAGCCCGAGGAGTGCTGCTTAATCCGCTTCGGACAGGCCTGCTTGGCGCGCTAATACGCATGGGCGCGGATATAACAGTCAGGAGGAATCAGTCCCTTTGCGGAGAACCCGCGGGTGATGTGGAAGTGCGCGGCAAAAAACTTGCGGGCAGAGTGTTCGGGCCCGCCGACATTCCTTCGATGGTGGACGAAATCCCCGCGCTCGCGCTGGCGGCCGCAATGGCAAGGGGGCTCACTGTAATCAGCGGCGCGGGAGAACTGCGTAAAAAGGAATCCGACAGACTTAGCGGCATAACCGCATTCCTTACGGCGCTGGGCGTACACGCTGCCGAACTTTCCGACGGTGTCGCAATAGAGGGCGCATCACATTTCTCGCCCGGAAGGATTCAGCCTGACGGGGACCACCGCGTGTGCATGGCAGGCGCCGTGGCCGCTTCTTTCGCCGCCGGGACTTCCGAAATATGCGGACCGGAGTGCGCGGGGATTTCCTACCCGGGTTTCTTCCGTGATTTGGCCGGATTGCGCAGTGCCTGACATACTTTTCTGGAACAGATGC